>Ga0247727_10007457_pt1 | contig 20824 bp, 14 predicted proteins | sample WisWelCaveWW1625_FD_202498 | JGI IMG/M metagenome (GOLD analysis project Ga0247727, IMG submission 202498) | Biofilm microbial communities from Wishing Well Cave, Virginia, United States - WW16-25 | ecosystem: Environmental > Aquatic > Deep subsurface > Groundwater > Cave microbial mat | place... | reverse complement strand
GGCCGGGGTGGTGCGCACCTTGGAAGCAGGCCTGCCACGGCTGGCTGGGGATCGAGATCGCGTGCGGAGCATCTGCGCCTGGCCCTGGATAGTTAGTCTCACCTTGAACGCGAACTAGAATTAGTGGCAAACCGCTCGGCGCGGTGGAGCCGGCGCCGTCGAGGGTGAGGAGCAGGCCGGCTTCTTTGGTCTGGTTGGTGCCGGCCGAGGCCACGGGCAGGTCGAGCGCGAGGTCGCGGGTGTTGACGGCGAGGAACTGGCCGGCGGGGACTTGGACAACCAGAAAGCCGCCATTTGTCGTCGTGTACGCGCTGGCGGACAGGAACAACTGTTGCGGGAAGCTGCCGAGGTGTGCCGCGAGGTCAATCGTGCCTTCGAGGACGCCGTTGTTGAGGCCGGCCGTCATCGAACGATACCGGGTGGAGTTGGTGAGCGATTGCTCCGCGTCGCCGAACCAGCCATGGAAGCCGTTGTCGTTTTCGTCGGCGAGGAAGGCACTCCATTGGACGACGTTGCCGGTTTTGGCCCAGTTAACGGCTTGGAGCGTGTTGGTGGTGGTCGCGAGATAGACGAAGTGGTCGCTGCCTTCGCCGGCGTCCTGCGTAGCGAGGTAGAGGAAATTCTGGCGGATGGCGGCGTGGAGTTGTAGACCGTTGTCGGCCCGCAGCCAGCCGGGGTCGTCGAGCAGGCCGTCGATCTTGAAGGGAACGTTCTTGTCGAGGTCGAACACGTCGATCTGATTGCCATTGGCATCGATCCCCCAGATTTTGAATTTCGCGCCGTGGACTTCCATCATGGCGAAGCTGTGGATGTCGTACACGAGCACGCGGGAAGACGGTTTGACGTTGCCGGCTGAAACGGCATGCAAGCCGGCGCCGCCGCCGCCGCTGGTGATGTGATGGACGCCGTTGATGGCGTTGTGGCGCTCGTAGAAATGATTGTGGCCCACAAAGACGGCGTCCACCCCGGCGGCTTCGACGATGGGCATGAGGTTGGTCTTGACGCTCTCGTTGTCGTTGTGACCGCCGACGCTGGTGTAGGGCGGATGGTGGAAATACACGAACTTCCAGTGCTGTGTGGTGGAAGCGAGGTCATTGGAAACCCAGGTTTTGATGGCGTTGATGGCGGCTTGTTGCTGGAGGTCGAATGGGTTGGAATCCACGGCGCAGAAATGGGCGTTGGCGTAGTCGAAGGAATAATTCCGCTCGAGGTAGGCGGCCGGTCCGTTGGTCGGCAGGTAGAAAGCATCGAGATAGGGCTGGCCGTTGGCGGTTTCGATGTCGTGGTTGCCCAGTACCGGCAGGCAGGGGACCCGGCGCATCGAGGCGGCGTAGAGGTTGAACCAATACGGATCAAGCAGTTCCGCCTCTCCGTGGGGATAAACGTTGTCGCCGACGGTGAGGAACAGGTCGAAATCGCGCGCGTTGATTTGGTTGGCGACGTTGCTCATGCCGGTTGTGCCCTGGCCAAAGTCGCCGAGCAGGATCGTCCGCCACGGCTGGGCCGGCGTGCGCGGCGTGCGCAAGAACGATCCTTCACTGAGCGTCTGGCCGGCGCTGCGGACGCGGTAGAAATAATTCGTGCCCGCCAGCAGACCGGGGAGGTGGACGACGTGCTCGGTCACGGGCGCGGCGTTGGAGACGGTGCCGCCGCCGTAGTTCGTGTCCAAGCCGTAGTCCACGACGCTGTCGGCCGGCGCGGTCGTGCGCCAGACGATGGTGACGGCGTTGGAGTTCGGCAACTGAATAAACGGGCCGCGAGTCAGCGCGATCGGGCCGCCAATCAGTTGCAGGCTGAAGCTGACATCCGAGCTGTTGGTCTGTACCTGATGGAGCTCGACGGCCAGCACGTTGTCGCCGGCCACGAGGGCAGTGGCGTTGGTGGTCTCGAAGAACGCGCTCTCGTCGGCGCCGCCGACCGTCGCCGTCGCCTTTGTCGTGTAGGCAATCGGTCCGGCCGGCAGGTTGTCGCGGCGGAGTTCCGTGCCGTTGAGATAAACCACCGCGCCATCGTCGCGCATGAGCCGCAGCCGCAGGGAGGCAAAGGCGGTCGGGTCCGGCACTTGGAACGTCCGCCGGTGGTAAGTGGTGATGAACTTGTTGTTCGGATCCGGCCCGAAGCTGTTGGTGGTGACGATCCAGGGGTCGCCGTAGCCCAACGGGGCCGGACCGCTCACCCAGCCGGAGTCGTCGAACCCCGGCGCGCGCCACGCCGCGCCCTGATCCGTGCCGTCATCGAGATATTTCCAGACGGCGTTGGTCGCCACCAACGTCGTGTCCGCCGCCCGGGCTGCCAGCGCCATGGCGGCCCAACACATCACCCCGAAGCCCTTCATGTGCGTTTCTCAACGATCTGATGTTCCTGACGCAGTTTCACGATTGTGTCAGCCGGGCACACGCCGCGCCACAGCACGTTGGGATAAAGGATGGAGTGCCGCCCGATGACCGAGCCGGGATTGAGCACGCAGTTGCACCCGATGTCGGCCCCGTCGCCAATGATCGCGCCGAACTTGCGCAGGCCGGTGTCAAGCCCCTCGACCACGATGTTGCCCTTCGTGGACTTCAGATTTGACAGAATCACCCCCGCGCCGAGGTGGGCTTTGTGGCCGAGAATCGAATCACCAACGTAACTGAAGTGCGGCGCCTGCACGCCGTTGAAGAGCACCGCGTTCTTCAACTCCGTGGCGTTGCCCACCACACAATCGTCTCCCACGATTACGTTCTCGCGGATGTAGGCGTTGGCGCGGATCTGGCAGTTGGTCCCGATGATCGCTGGCCCCTTGATCATCGCCCCGTGTTCGATCACCGTCCCCTTCCCGATCATCACCTCTTCCGCAATGTACGGCGTGCCGATCGTCTGACCGTGTCTCACTGGTTTCACGCGCCGCTTCACGAACTGGGGGAGCTGCTGCAATGCCTCCCACCCATACTCGCAGCCGTCAAAGAGCTTGGGGAAAGCAAACTGCTTGAGATCCAGCAACTCAGCGACAACAAACATGCCCGACATCTTAACTTTGCACCCGGACCCTCGCAAGGGTTATTGCCGAGGGCGCAGGTCGCCACTCCTGACGAAGAGAATCAATCCACCCACCTTGGCCGGATAGGTCTGGGCGACAGCGAATCCGTGGCCGTCAGGGCAGTCCACCCCTGCCGGATTCTCGTCGGTCCGATAGATCACCACATCGGCGCGCGCGCGCGTCGCCTCGGCCAGTGTCCGTTCGAGATTCGCTGCGTCGGTCAACCCGGCAAACGGTCGCACATGACGGACGCGCGGCGACCACCCGAGTTGCGTCGTCACCACGGTGTGCCCGTAGTCAATCGGCATATTGCCGAGCATGATCAGGGAATCAGGACGCGTGTCACGGACATCGGCCAGGCATGTCCGGTACGGATACCAATGCTCCGAGTATGGCCCCCAAGGCGAACGCTGGCCGGTGCGATCCACGGGACTCATCAGAAAGTTGCCGATGAGCAGGAGGCTGGTGGCCGTCAGGCCGAGCCGCCAATCTCTTCGGAACAAGTGGGTGAGCGCCTCCCAAGCCAGAACGATGACCGGTGGCAACAAGAGGAGATTGAACCGGGCCAGACCGACCAACTCGACCTTGTCACCCAGCAGAAACGCTTGCATACCCACGTACATCCCCACGGCGAGCCAAATCACGGCCCGGCGACCCGCACGCCATGCCACAAACCCTCCAGCGACGGCGAGCACCGTAATCAAGCCAAACTGTCGTAGTAGATGACCGGCATTACTCGACCAGAGCGATAGATTGCAGATGTTGCTCCATTGGCCCGCATAGGCGCGCGGCTCGAACTCCGACCGTATCCACAGATACAGCAGTGCGGGAGCAAGCGCGCAGCACCACACGATCAATTCGCCAAACGCGACGCTCCAAACCGGCTCGCGGATGGATACACGCCTCCGCCGGCACCATTGATATCCGCCGCGCACCGCCAGCCAGACAACCAATCCCGGCAAGACCGTTTCTTTCATGAACCCCAGTAACACCACCGCCCACCAGGACGGACGCTGGCAAACCCGGGGAAACGGCCACCGCAGGAGCCGGTCCGCATCCAGCAGGATCACGCAGAGCAACAGGACCGCCGGCAGCTCCAGGTACAGGATCGTGCCGAAAAAAAGCAACGTGGGGATCGTGACCACTCCCCAAACAGCGAGTGCCGTGAAGAGCGGTCGCAGCCTGCGCCACCGATGATCGCCCCCCAGGATCAATCCCAGTGCCAGCAGCGCCAGCGGCGGCAGCAACCGGGTCATCTCATTCGAGAAGATCGGCCGTTCCCAATTCTCGCGCGCCAGCGCGCCGAGCGCCGTCGAAATCCACGACTGAGCCGCCGGATACCGATAGATGCGCGCTTGCATGACCGGGGGAGTCACCAACTCCTCCGAATAGCCTCCGGCCAGACACAGCGCTGCTCCCAAGAGGCCCACCGCACCGACCACCCAAGCCGCTCGCCGCACCCGGTTCACATCGGCCATTTTTCCTCTGATCACCAGCAGGAGAACGGTGCTCGCCGTCACCAGCCAGATTTCCCCCACGATAACCGTGAGAGGATCTGCCACCAATTCATGCAACATGAGCCACCGGATCTGCGCGGACACGATATGGAACACCTCATCCCCGCCATACGGCAAATCCGCCGGCCAAGACAGAGCGTACGCCCCGAGCAGCAGGCACAGGTACATCACCAGAAACGAAAATCGCGGCATGAGCTTGTGCGTGCGCACGCTGCCCGCCCGCCAGACACAGACGGTCAACCAAAGGGCTCCAAAAAAGAACCACACCCAGGGCGAACCTGCCCACGGCCGGGATTTTTCAAACAGCGCGCTGACCGGATTCAGGACGAATGCCCCGGCAGACATCAGCGCCGCCACGATGACCAAGGCGTAGAGCCGCACCCTGCCCTCGCGGACCGTCCCCAAGACCCAGATCACAAACCCCAGCAGACACAGCCGCAGCAGATGCGACGGCACCGCCACATAAACGACCATCGCACCGACGGCCAGAGCCAGGCTCTTCCTCATTTCAGCAGATCCTCAAGCCTCGCGCGCAGCGCGTCATAACCCGGCTCGCCCTTGAAGTAGCTGCCGCCGGGGTGGATGTGGCGGATCACGCCTTCACGATCGAGCAGAAACGTCACGGATGTCCAACGCTTCTCATCACCGGCCAGCCACCAGCGGCGCAGCGTCGTCCAATCCTGATCGACGGCCACCGGGAACTTGAAACCAAACTCCTCCATCGCCTGCTGGACGTGCTGACGACTCAGCGGCGTGTCGGTCTTGTGGTGATACATGCCCACCATCACCAGCCCGCGCACCCGGTAGTTTTCCCAGAATTCGTTCAGCGCCGGCGCGCTCGCCCGGCAGTACGGGCAATCCGGCGCGGTCCACCAACGCACGAGCACGACCTTGCCGCGCAACGATTCCAGCGTGAGCGGCGGTGAATTGAACCAAAAGCTCGCGGTCCACTCGGGCGGTGTCGTGCCGAGCAATTCACGGCCCGCGTCGGCGGCGGCGGCATAAACCGAGTTCGTATCCATCGGCGGAGGTTGCGTCCGTTGGCGGGCCACCGCCTCAACCGCGATCCGGTTCGCCTGTAATGCCATGTACGCCAGCAGCACGGTCACCACCGCCAGTGCGCCCAGCCAGAAATACTTCCGCGATTCCCAGTCCATCGTCAGCGCAACAGCGTTTTGAACTGCTGCAAATCCGTGGTGGGCAACTGACAGGTGAAGTTTTCGCAGACGTAGGCGGTCGTCTTGCCGTCGATCGGCTTGAGTGCTTGGGCAAACTTCCCACCATCCTCGGCAAACAGCAGCACCTTGTTGGGCAGAAACGTTTGGTGAACCGCGCGGATCATCGCCCGCGTTTCCTCCGCGTCGCGCGCGCCCGCGAGCACGATCTGCTTCGGTTTCCCGAGCGCGAAATCCAGCGCGCAGAGCATTTGCGGAACAGCGTGCGGGGCGCGGTTCAGGTGCGTCGTGAATGCGGCCAGCGTTTTCTCCGCGATTTCCCGATACTGTAGCCGCGCTCGCTGAGCGCGGCCCCCCTCCCCGCCACGGTCACCGACCGCGGCTACAGAGTCGCCCGTGAACTCCGCCAAGCGGAGCAGCAACAGCGCGGCCATCGAGTTGCCGCTGGGTTCGGCGCCGTCGTAATCCTCTTTCGCGCGGACGATCACGCTCGGGTCGCGGCCATCGGTCATGAAAAACCCGCCGCGCTCGCGGTCGTAAAACAACTCGATCATCGTGTCCGCCAACTCCCGCGCCTTCATGAGCCACTGCGGTTCGAACGTCGTCTCGTACAGGTCCACCAACCCGTTCGCGAAAAAGGCGTAGTCGTCCACCACCGCCGGCGCGGTTTCCGTGCGCGAGAGTTTGCCGGCGCGGTAGTGGCGGGACCGGATGAAGCCCGCGGCGCGTTCGGCGGCCTGCCGGTATCTCGGTTCATCCAACGCTTGGGCCGCCCGGCACAGCGCCGAAATCATCAGGCCATTCCAACTCGTCAGAATCTTCTCGTCGCGATGCGGGCGCACGCGCTTTTCACGGACGGCGAAGAGCTTCTGCCGGGAATCGGCCAGGTCCGGCAGCGGGTGCATCGCGACATGGAGCACGTTCAATCCGTGTTCCCAGTTGCCGGGGCGATCCACGTCGTAGGCGCGGCAGAAGAGGTCGGCAGGTTCGGTAGGGCTGGTGGGAGCGACATTCTTGTCGCGACGGGTTGTGGACGGGGTCTGCGGAGTCGCGGCAGGAATGCCGCTCCCACCGACTGCAAGCACCTGCTCCACCTCCTCCCGGGTCCACACGTAGAATTTCCCTTCGACACCCTCGCTGTCAGCATCCTCGGCCGAATAAAACCCGCCATCGGGACTGGTCATGTCGCGCAAGACGTAATCGCACGTGCGACGCGCGATGTCGGCATAGAACGGATCGCGCGTGATCTGATAGGCGTCGATGTAGCTGCTCACCAACTGCGCCTGATCGTAGAGCATCTTCTCGAAGTGCGACACCAGCCACCGTTCGTCCACGCTGTAACGATGGAAGCCGCCACCGAGTTGGTCGAACATTCCGCCCTCACCCATCGCCCGCAGCGTCTGCAACGCCATGTCGCGGGCCTTTTGTTCGCCGGTGCGGGCAAAATACCGGAAGAGAAAATTCAGCGTCACCGGCCGTGGGAACTTCGGCGCGCCGCCAAACCCGCCGTGGGTTTCATCGAATGACCCACGGAACTGCTCGTACCCGAGACGGAGTGGGCTTTCATCAGGCAGCTTGTCCCCACCGGACAGGCCGGAGTGCTGTTCGATCGTGGCGGTGATGTCTTTGGCTTGGGCAAGGATTCCATCATGGTTGCTTTCCCAGACCTCGTGGAGCTTCTCGATGAGCTGTTTGAAACCCGGCCGACCGTACCGCGAGTCGGGCGGGAAATACGTGCCGCAGAAAAATGGTTTCAGCTCCGGCGTCAGCCAGACGCTCATCGGCCAGCCCCCGCTGCCGGTCGTGGCTTGCACAGCGGTCATGTAAATCTTGTCGATGTCCGGACGCTCTTCGCGGTCGAGTTTGATGCAGATGAAATACGCGTTCATCAGCGCGGCAATCGCGTCGTTCTCGAACGACTCGCGTTCCATCACGTGACACCAGTGGCAGGTCGAGTAACCGATGGAGAGGAAGATCGGCTTGTTCTCCTGGCGCGCTTTTGCAAACGCCTCCTCCCCCCACGGAAACCAATCGACCGGGTTGTAGGCGTGTTGCAGGAGATACGGACTCTTCTCGTGAACGAGCCGGTTGGGTTTGCGCGTGGAGTGGTCAGCCGTCATGCCGGTCGAAGATAGCATGACGAGGCCCGCCAGCAAACAACCGCATTGCCTTCGCATCGGCGCCACTCTATCCTGCCGGCATGCTGATTCAAGACTGCGCCGCCGGTCAGCGGATCCGGTACCGGGAAACCGGCCGCCTCGGCACGATCAAGAATGTCTATCTCGACCGCAATGAAGTGGACATTCAGATCGACAACCAAACGACCACGCGTTGTCACCCGCGGCTGATCGAGCTGGCCGAAGGCGCCCCGGCGGCGGAGCCATCGACCGGTCCGCAGCGCGCCTGTCCGCAATGCGCCGCGAAAATGCCGACCGAGGCGACGACCTGTCCGAAGTGTGGTTTTCAGTACGGGGTGGGGTCGGCCAAGAAAAGCTCGCCGCTGTTGGTGCTGATCATCGCGCTCGTGATCGCGGCGGTGGCGGCGGTGGTGGTGTGGAAATTCGTCCTCAATCGCTGACGTTTCCAATCTGTCATCCTGAGCGAAGCGAAGGACCTCACAATCGGAGCGCGCACCTGAATGCAGTTGCGGGGTGCTTCGCTTCGCTCAGCATGACAAAGAGAGGAGCGGTTACTGCTCATTCAGCGCCCAGTCGTAACTTCGATGGCTGATCCGGCAATCGGGACATTCCATCGGCCCGTACTTCGCCAACACCGCCCGCAAGTTGTCGAAATCCTTCCCGTACCATGAAAAGATTTTTGAAAGCTCCACGCGCTTCTCTGCCGGCAGGAATCGGTTCAAATCCTCGCGCCCCAACCACCGGCGCATTGCGTCGTCCAGTTGTTCGTCGAGTTTCTCGGCGGTGTACGCCTCGGCGCGCAGCGGCGGACAACTTTTCGCCGCGCAGACCAGCACGGCGTGGGTCCTGTAGCCAACCTGCGGACGCAGCGTGTCGTGCTCGATCTCGTCGAGCGACACTTCGCGGCCGCCGATGCGGTGCCGCTTGGCCTTCCACGGCGAATCGGTGGCCTTGATGCTCTTAACCGGGTAGTTGTCGAGAACCCACTGGATCGTCAGCGCGTTGTAGGCGTCGATCAACGACGCCGCATCCGTCGTTTCACCTTTGGCGGCGAATTGTGTAGTGTACGCGCGCAGCGCCTGCAAATCCCCGGCGTTCTCTTTCCACCCCCGGTAATTCACCAGCCCGCGGTCGTTAACGTACTTCTTGAGCAGCCGGTCGTATGGCGCGTGGTCAATGCCGGCCGGCACCTGCATCGGCGCGGCCAAACCGGCAGCCGGCAGCCAGGCCGCCAGCAGCAACAGTCTCGTCGTTTTCATGGCCGCATGGTATAAGGTCGCGACCATGGAATCCAGACCTCGATCCGGCCTGCGCGGTTTCTGGAGTCTGTGGGTCACGCAATTCCAGGGCGCGTTCAGTGACAACGTCCACAAGATGTTGATCACCTATCTCATTCTTGGAATGGCTCTGTCCAAGGCTGACAAAGACTGGCTCGTGCTCTGTGTCGGCGTGCTGTTTGCCGTGCCGTTCGTGCTGTTCTCGATGAGCGGCGGTTGGTTGGCCAACCGGTTCAGCAAGCGCACCGTCACCGTTGGAGTCAAGGTGCTGGAAATCGCCGTGATGGCGTTGGCCACGATCGGCCTGGCGATGAGCCACCTCCCCTTTCTGTTGGTCTGCGTTTTTCTGATGAGTCTGCAAAGCGCGTTGTTCGGACCGAGCAAGTACGGGTTGCTGCCGGAGCTGTTGCGGGAAGAGAAACTGTCCTGGGGCAACGGCGTGCTGGCGATGGGTACCAACATGGCCGTCCTTCTGGGGACAGTGGCCGCCGGATACATGTATGACCATTTCCTCGGCCGGCAAGTTTGGTCGGGGGCCATCCTGGTCGGCCTCGCCTGTGTGGGCACACTGTCGAGTCTCGGCATCGACCGGTTGCCGGCCGCCAATCCCCACGCCCGCCTGCGGGTCAACTTTCTGGGCGACCTGTTTGACCAACTGGGTTACATCCGTCGCGACCGCGTGTTGAGCCTGGCCCTGCTGGGCAACATGTACTTCAACTTCCTCGGCTCGCTGTTGATCATCAACGTCACCATGTACGGCGAGGAGATCCTCGGCCTGTCCTTTCGTCAGAACAGTCTCCTGCAGACCGCCATCGCCCTCGGCATCGGCGCGGGCGCGCTGGTGGCCGGCCAGGTTTCCGGACGCAAAATCGAATACGGACTGGTGCCGCTCGGTTCGCTGGGGATTACGGTTCTCTGCCTGCTGTTGGGCCAGCACGGGCTGACCATCTTCGAGGTTGCGACGCGCCTGGCGTTGGCGGGATTCTTTGGCGGCTTCTACGTTGTGCCGATTAGTGCCATCCTCCAGCACCGGCCGGATCGCACCCGCAAAGCCGGGGTGCTGGGAGCCAGCAATCTGCTGTCCTTCGTCGGAGTCATGCTGGGAGTGGCGGCCAACTTTGGTCTCCGAACACTGAACGTCGCGCCGCCCGAAGTGTTCCTGACTGGCGCCGCGATCACGCTGGCCGGCACCATCTACGTCGTGTGGCTGCTGCCAGACTCCTTGCTGCGGTTGTTCGTGTGGTTCTTCACGCACACGATCTACCGGCTGCGCGTCGAGGGCCGGGAGAACATTCCCGAAAAAGGCGGCGCGCTGTTTGTGTGTAATCACGTCTCGTTCGTGGACGCGCTGCTGATCATCGGTTCGACTGACCGGATGATTCGGGCGGTGATGTTCAAGGACATCTACGAAAACCCCGTCGTCAAACCGTTCGCCAAAGCGATGCGCGCCATTCCGATCTCCTCGCAGCAACGGCCGCGCGACATGATCCGCTCGTTGCGCGCCGCCAGCCAGGCCATCAAGGACGGCCACATTGTTTGCATCTTTGCTGAGGGCCAGATCACCCGCATCGGCCAGCTCCTGCCGTTCCGCCGCGGCATGCAATTCATCATGAAGGATGTGGACGCGCCGATCATCCCGATCAGTCTCGACAATGTCTGGGGCAGCATCTTCAGCTACGAACGCGGCCGGTTCTTTGGGAAGATTCCACGATACTTCCCGTACCCCGTCACCGTCAGCTTCGGCAAACCGTTGCCGCCCACCGCCGCCCCCTTCGAGGTCCGGCAAGCGGTGCAAGAACTCAACAGCGCCGCGTGGCAACATCGCAAACGCCTCATGCTGCCGCTCTCGCAATTCTTCATCCGCAACGCCCACCGCCATCCCCGCTTGTTCATGATGGCTGACCAACGCGTCCCGCGACTCAACTGCGGCGGCGCGCTGCTGCGGACGCTCTTCCTCGTGCAACGACTCCGTCCCGTGTGGCGCGACCAGAAAATGGTTGGCATACTCCTGCCGCCCTCCGTCCCCGGCGCGCTCGTCAATTATGCCGCGCTCTTGCTAGGCAAAGTCCCCGTCAATCTCAACTACACCGCCAACGATTCCGTCATCGCCTCCTGCGCCAAACAATGCGACCTGCAAACCGTCATCACCTCGAAAGCGTTCTTGGAGAAAGTAGGACGGGCGTCCCGCCTGTCCACCGGCGGGTCAGGCGAGACGCCTGACCTACTTTATCTCGAAGACCTCGCCGCCAAGCCGCAGCTCACTGAAAAGTTTTTGGCGCTCCTGCAATGGCCCATTCCAGCGCCACTGCTCCATCGTCTCCTCCAATCATCAATCATCAATCGACAATCTTCACTGGACTCCCTCGCCACCGTCATCTTCTCCAGCGGCAGCACCGGCGATCCCAAAGGCGTGATGCTCACCCAATACAACATCATCTCCAACATCGAACAACTGGGCCAGACGTTTGCCTTCCGGCATCAGGACAAGCTGCTCGGCATCCTGCCGTTTTTCCACTCATTCGGTTTCACGGCGACGTTGATGTTGCCGGCCGTCAGCGCCGTCGGCGTCGTCTATCACCCCAATCCGCTCGACGCGAAAACGATCGGCGAACTCGTCCACAAATACCGGATCACCTTCCTCCTCGCCACGCCGACGTTCCTGCAGATGTACCTGCGCGGGTGCGAACCCGAACAGTTCGGCAGCCTCCAATACGTTGTCGCCGGCGCCGAGAAACTTCCTGACCGGCTGGCCCAGGCGTTCGAAGACAAGTTCGGCGTCCGCCCGCTCGAAGCCTACGGCTGCACCGAATGCGCCCCGGCCGTCGCCGTCAACACCCGCGACTTCCGCGCCCCGGGTTTCCGGCAGGTGGGGGCTAAACGCGGCAAGATCGGTCATCCACTGCCCGGCATCAGCGTGCGTATCGTTGATCCCGACACCTTCGAACCACTGCCGGTCGGCAAACCCGGCATGCTCCTTGTCCGCGGCCCCAATGTCATGCCTGGCTACATCGGTCGACCCGAGAAGAGCGCGGAAGTTCTCCGCGATGGCTGGTACGTCACGGGTGACATCGCCGCGCTGGACGAAGACGGCTTTCTCACCATCACCGACCGTCTCAGCCGGTTCAGCAAGATCGGCGGCGAAATGGTCCCGCACATCAAGATCGAGGACAAACTCCACGAACTCGCCGGCTGCACCGAGCAATGTTTCGCCGTCACCGGCGTTCCCGATGAGAAAAAGGGGGAACGCTTGGTCGTGCTGCACACGTTGCCCGACGAGAAACTCAAACCCGTCCTCGACCAACTGGCCGCCAGCGATCTTCCCAACCTTTGGAAGCCGCGCCCCGATGCCTTTCACCGCGTGGATGCGTTCCCTCAACTTGGCACCGGCAAGCTGGATTTGCGCAAGCTGAAGGAGATGGCGGCCAGAGTGGGAGCGGCGTCCCCGCCGCGACCGGGCGCAGAAAATCGCGGCGGGGACGCCGCTCCCACCGACAAGAAACCGATTTGAATTCGCCCACCAATCTGTTAATCAATGTCCCTGTTCGCAGAAACCAAACTCAATTGGAGGAGGAATCCATCATGAAATCGGTTTCGCGTTCTCTCATCCGGGCGGTGCTCGCGGTGGCGCTGGCGTTTTCATCCACGGCCTGGGCCGGCAAGTGTTGCGAGGAGACGGCTGAGAAAGTGAAGAAGGGCGAAGCGTGCGCGAAGTGCGTCGAACACGAATGCTGCAAAAAGGCCGCCGAGAAAGTCAAAGAAGACGGCGAAGCCAAAGAATGCCAGCATTGCGCGAAGAAGAAGGAAGAGCCGAAAGGCTGAACGCAGATCAGCTACCAGCCGGCGGTCTCGACCGCGATCGGGGTTGCCGGCTTTTTTGTGCTTGCGCCGCTTCCGTCGCCGAGGTTAGACAGCGCCCGATGAATCTGGCCTGTCCCGCGCCGCTCGATCCCGGGTTTCAGCCAGCCGTCTTGTTCAATCGGAACTACCGGGGCGACACGCGACTGGTCATCGGCCTCGAACGCGAGAACGGGCTGGTGTCGCGCTTCGAAACGCGCGTGCGCGCGACGGCGGACGCGGACACCCTCCGCTACATCGAGCGACTCGTGAAATTTCTGCTCTGGGCGCGCGGCGGTTGGCGACTATACCTCGGCGGTCCGCGGACCGTCTGCGAGCAGATTCGGGTGCGCCCGTTCGACGCGGAGGCGATGGAACGCGCGTACGAGCGTCGGTTTAAGATCGTGCTGACAGAGGCCGAAGCGGTGCCCGCCGAGCGCGAAAGCGGCGCGGCGCTCGGCGGACACCTCGACGGTTGCCGGATCGGCTTCGATCTTGGCGCGAGCGACTACAAGGTCGCGGCCGTCAACGACGGCACGGTGGTGTACAGCGACGAGTTCCCGTGGAATCCCAAAGACCAAGCCGACCCCGAATATCATTACCGGCACATCACCGACGGTTTGAAGAAAGCCGCCGCGCATCTCCCGCGCGTGGACGCCATCGGTGGCAGCTCGGCCGGCATCATCGTGCGGAACCGGATCATGGCGTCGTCGTTGTTCCGCGCCGTGCCACCGCAACAGTTTCCCGGCGCGCGCGACATTTTCCTGCGCGTCAGCCGGGACTGGGATGTGCCGGTTGAAGTTGCCAACGACGGGGATGTGACGGCGTTGGCGGGCGCGCTGTCGCTCAAGACGAATGCGATGCTCGGCATCGCGATGGGATCGAGCGAGGCGGCCGGTTTCCTCGATGCCCACGGGCGGATTCTCGGCTGGCTCAACGAACTCGCGTTCGCCCCGGTGGACTACAACCCCGACGCCGCGGTGGACGAATGGTCCGGCGACCGCGGCGTGGGCGCGATGTATTTCTCGCAGCAAGCGGTGAACAAGCTGTTGCCCGCCGCCGGCATCGCGTTCGCCGAGGAGATGAGCCTGCCCGAACGGCTCAAGGGCGTGCAAGAGTTGATGGCCAAGGGCGACGAACGCGCGGCGCAGATTTACGAAACCATCGGCGTGTATCTCGGCTACACAATCCCGCACTACGCCGACTTCTATGATTACCGGCACATGCTGGTGCTGGGCCGGGTCACGACCGGCAAGGGCGGCGACATCGTGATCGCCAAGGCGCGCGAGGTTCTGGCAAAGGAATTCCCGGAGACTGCCGAGCAAATCGCCACCCACGTTCCCGACGAAAGAAGCCGGCGCGTCGGCCAGGCCGTTGCCGCCGCGAGCCTGCCAACCTTGAGGAAATGAACATGCCTATCTCGCTCGTGATGACCATCATTGGACCAGACCGGCCCGGTCTGGTGGGACGGCTTTCCGCCGTGATTGCGGACCACGGCGGCAACTGGCTAGAGAGCCGCATGGCCCACCTTGGCGGCCAGTTTGCCGGCATCCTCCGCGTCCAACTGCCGGCGGAACAGGAGCAGAAACTCCTCGCGGCTCTGAAATCGCTGGAAGGTTTGTCCGTCAGCACCTACAAGGATGTCGCCGTCCCACCGCCGAAAGCGCAGCTTTTGGCCAAGTTGGAAGTCGTGGGACACGACCGTCCCGGCATTGTTCGCCAGATTTCACAGGTCCTGGCCCACCACCAGGTCAACGTGGAGGAACTGGCGACCCAGTGCGAGAGCGCGCCGATGTCGGCCGAGATGCTGTTCCGCGCCACGGCCACCGTGCAACTGCCGCCCTCCGGCACGCTCGCGCAATTACAAGCCGCCCTCGAAACCATCGCCACCGACCTGATGGTGGACATCACCATCATCCCAAGCCGGCCATCATGAACATGGGTCGCGTACTTCACAGATTTCCGTGGGAGCGACATTCCTGTCGCGACCAAGCCCGAGCAAATCGCGGCAGGAATGCCGCTCCCACAAAAGTGCCACCACCACAATGAAACTCCACAATCCGACCGCTGACGTTTTCGTCCCTGACGACAACGGCCTTCGTTTTGCTCTGAAACGCGTCACCCATCTTGGCATCGGCGCGCATCAGGACGATCTGGAGTTCATGGCGTTTCACGGCATCCTGCAGTGCTATCACAGCAACAAGCTCTGGTTCGGCGGGATCACCTGCACCAACGGCGGCGGCAGCGCCCGCACCGGGCCGTACGCGAAATTCGGCGACGAACAGATGATGGCCGTGCGCAGACGGGAGCAACGCGATGCCGCCATCGTCGGCAAGTACGGCGTGATGGCGCAACTCGACTATCCCAGCAAGACCATCAAAGACCCGGCCGACCGCTCCCTGCGCGACGATCTCAAAGCGCTACTGTCGCAGATGCGCCCCGAGACCATTTACACCCACAATCTGGCCGACAAACACGACACCCACATCGCGGTCGTCGTGAATGTCATTCACGCCTTGCGCGAACTCCCGGCCGCCAACCGTCCACAAAAACTCATCGGCTGCGAAGTCTGGCGCGGCCTCGATTGGCTGATGGACGATGAGAAGGTCTTGATGGACATGAGCGCGCACGAAAACCTCGCGCTGGCATTGGGTGGCATCTTCGATTCCCAAATTGCCGGCGGTAAACGTTACGACCTCGCCGCGCAAGGCCGGGCCCGCGCCAACGCCACCTTCTTCGAATCACACGCCACTGACAAGACCACGATGCAGTGGTTCGGCATGGACCTGACCCCGCTGATCAAGGACGACAAGCTGGACATCGTCGGCTACGCCACCGGCACGATTGAGCGATTCAAGGCGGACGTGACGCAGAAGCTGCAGAAGCGGCTTCCTCGGTAGGAGCGGCGTCTCCGCCGCGACCGGTCTTGTGATGAAAGTCCGTCCTGTGGTAGAAACGGCACCGCGAGAGGAAGCGACCCGTCATGCAAATCACCCGCACTGAGCCAACCGTGTCCCGCGCGCCGAAGTGGTTCAAGTCCGCGAAGGCTCGCCGCCGTTCCACCGCCGAGATTGCCGTGCCGCCGGTCCACGACTGGCGCACCACCGATCAGGATGAGATCAACAAACGCCGGCTGCGCGCGCGCACGGAGCCGTGGCACGTCACCAACACCGATGCCGCGCAGCCGGTCTTCTCGAACTTCCGCGTCAAGTCGGCCAGCGGGATGACGTATGCGGTGGAAATCCGCGACGTGGCGCAGCGGCAGTTCGCGTGCGACTGCCCCGACTTTCGCAGCAACGGGCTGGGCACCTGCAAACATGTCGAGGCGGTGTTGCTCCACCTGCAAGCCCGGTATCGCCGGCTGTTTCAGCAAGCGGGGCGCGAGGGTTCGGCGCGCATCGATCTCGTGCCCGATCCCGGCAACGGCACGTTGCGCGTCGAACGCGGACGGGAACGGTTGCCGGCCCAATGGCGCGCGGTTTGCGAGAGTGAACCGGAAGTCGCGCTGGAGTTGCTCCGGCAGGCCGATGTGCCCGGCTTGCGCATTTCGCAGGAGGTGGCGCCGTGGCTGGAGTCCCGCCGGCAGGCCGCGGAACGCAAACAGTTGCGGCGTGAGTACGAGGCGAAAGTGCAATCGGGCGAATGGCCGCCGCACGAAACGCTCGTGCCGTTGTTCCCGTACCAGCGCGAAGGGATGCTGCATCTGGCGTTCACTGAACGCGCGTTGCTGGCCGACGAAATGGGACTGGGGAAAACCATCCAAGCCATCGCCGCCTGCGCGCTCCTGCACCGGCTCGGCAAAGCCAAACGCGTCTTGGTCGTCACCCCGGCCTCGCTCAAAACCGAATGGGAAGAACAAATCCAGAAGTTCACCACGCGGCCCTACCAGATCGTCTTCGGCGGGCGCGCCCAGCGGCTCCAAGCTTATCACGCCGCCACCGCGCCGTTCTTCACCATCGTCAACTACGAACAGATGCTGCGCGACGCGCTCGACGTGAACGCCCGCCTCAAACCCGACGTGGTCGTGCTCGACGAAGCCCAGCGGATCAAAAACTGGAACACCCAGACCGCCCAGGTCATCAAACGTCTCCAGAGCCGCTACGCCTTCGTGCTCACCGGCACGCCCATCGAGAACCGGATTGATGAAATCCGCTCGCTGATTGATTTCCTTAATCCCGCCGCGCTCGGTCCGCTGTTCCGCTTCAACCGCGAATACTACGAACTCGATGACCGCGGCAAACCCGTCGGCTACCGCAACCTCGACAAACTCCACGAGCGGATCAAACCGTTCATGCTCCGCCGCCGCAAAGCCGAGGTGGAGACCGAACTGCCCGAACGCACCCAGCGCAACTATTTCGTCCCGCTCAGCGACGAACAGAAAGCCCTCTACGCCGACCACGAAACGCAGGTCGCCCGCCTGATCAACATCGCCCAGCGCCGCCCGCTCGCCCAGCAGGAACAGGAAAAACTCCAGCGCGAACTGGCCATGATGCGGATGGTCTGCGACACCAATTACATTCTCGACCCCGACCAGCGCGCCTGCCCCAAACTCGGGGAGTTGGAAAAGATCCTCGACGAATGCTGCGACAACGATCACACGAAACTGATCATCTTCTCCGAATGGGAACGGATGCTCGAACTGGTCCGCGAAACCTGTCAACGGCTCGACTTCGGATTCGCCTGGCACACCGGCCGCGTCCCCCAACGCCGCCGCCGCGACGAAATCAATCTGTTCAAGGCCGATCCGAACTGCCGCGTCTTCCTCAGCACCGACAGCGGCAGCACCGGCCTCAACCTCCAGGCCGCCAGCGTCGTCGTCAACTGCGACCTCCCGTGGAATCCCGCCCGGCTCGAACAACGCATCGCCCGCGCCTGGCGCAAACACCAGACCCGCCCCGTCACCGTCATCAACCTCGTCGCCGAAAACACCATCGAACACCGCATGCTTGGCACGTTGGCGATGAAACAATCCCTCGCCGACGGCGTGCTCGATCGACGGGGCGACCTCACGCAAATCAAGCTCACCAGCGGCCGGCAAGCCTTCCTCGCCCGGCTCCAACAGCTCGTGGAGCCAACCGGTGCTCTCCCCAGCCGGCCCGTTCCGAAGCCGTTGCCGGCCGACCGCGCCCAGGCGTTTTGCGAACGGGCGTTGGCAGCGTTGCAAGCCGGCCTCGTCCGCTGCGAGGAGCGTTACCCGCTCGACGGCCCGCACAGCGTCGTCGTCGCCGTCGTCGAACGCGACGCCGCGCTCTGGCGCGAGAAACTTCAGCCCGTCCACCAGGAACTGTTCGGCCCCCCCGACTCGGAGTCGGGGCTGGCCCCGGTCAAACTCGAAGTCATCGACCGCGCCACCGACGACGCGATCAACCGCCTCATCGAAGCCGGTCTGCTCGTCCGCCAGACCCGCGCGGCGCGATTGCTGCACCCGGCGGAAGAGGCCGGCGCCGCCGCGCCCGCGCTCACCGAAGCCGAGCGCCAACAGATCGCCGCCCACCGGCAAGTTGCCGCCCGCAAACTGAAAATGGCCCGCGCGCTCGGCGCGGAAGAATTGCTCGAAGAAACCCGTGACGCCCTGTTGGCCGCCCTCCACGCCACCGGGCGCGCGTTGGCGATCCAACATCGTTTGCCCGAACCCGGCGCGCCGAAGGACGGCGTGCTGCCGCCGCTCGCGCTGCACTGGGCCGAGTCGTTGCCGGTGCTGCACGCCTTTCTGGGCAATCCCGCCCACGAATGGAAACCGGTCACCGAGGCGCTGGCCAAGGCGTTGACGCAGCCAGAGTAGGACAGGCATCCTGCCTGTCTGCCGTTGTTCTTGTCGGAAGAGACAGGCAGGATGCCTGTCCTACTTTGACCGAGGCCCGCCGCTACCGGAACTCCGCCCAGTCCGGCTCGTTCTCGAAAATCCAGCGGTAGTACTCCGTGCCTTGAAGCTTGCCGGCAGTGGCCTCGTCCACGACAACCGTGCAGCGCGGATGCAATTGCAGCACGCTGGCCGTGACCATGGATGTGATCGGGCCTTCGACGGCCTTGGCAACGATCTCGGCTTTCTCCTGGCCGGTCACGAGCACGACGATGCGATGGGCGTCGAGGATTGTGCCGACGCCCATCGTGATGGCGCGACGCGGGACTTTCTTCGGGTCGCCGCCGAACAGCGGGGCGTTCTGCTCGATGGTGGCCGGCGTCAGCGCCTTGTCCCGCGTGCGCGAGCGCAAGGCGGAGAGCGGTTCGTTGAACCCGATGTGGCCACTGCGGCCGATGCCGAGCAGTTGAAGGTCAATCCCGCCGCAGTCCCGGATATCCGCTTCATATTTGTCGCACTCGGCTTTCAAGTCCTTGGCCATGCCGTCCGGCAAATGCGCGTTGCGCGGATCAATATTGACCCGGCTGAACAACTGTTGGTGCATGTAATGCCGGTAGGAATGCGGATCGGTGGGTGGCAAGCCGATGTACTCGTCGAGGTTGAACGTCCGGCAGAGTGAGAAGTCGAGTTTCTCTTCCCGGTATTGACGGGCCAGCTCGTCGTAAACCTTCTCCATCGTCCGCCCCGTCGCCAAGCCCAACACCAATTGTGGCCGGGCATGCAGTTCGTGGGCAATGACGCGCGCCACCAAGTTAGCGGCGGCACGCTCATCAGGGCAGATAATGACTTCCATTTCGGTCGTGAGTATGAAGGCAATGTAATCCGAGCGTCAAGCCGCGAAGCCATGCCGGGCGCAGCGGCGACAACGTTGACTTGTGCGGGCGCATTGCGTAGCTTGGGCATATGACAGCCTTGGAAGAACGCCGCATCAAGAGCCTCTTGAAGGACGCCGTGGTCGAAGTTTTGGAAGAACGCCACGATCTGCTGCGCGCGGCGATTCAGGACGGCTTGGAGGATGTCGCCCTGCTGCGCGCGATTCAAGCCGGTGAAAAATCCCCCCTCACCAGCCGGAAGACAATCTTCCAACGCTTGTCGTGCCGGGCGGGAAGACCGCCTTCCGCGAATCGTTCGCTGCCGATTTGGCGGCGATCACCGACGCCGCGTTGCTCCGCCGCATTCAAAGGGTGATCGAACAAGTCGAAGCCGCGCGGACGTTCCAGCAGATTCCCAACCTCAAACGCCTTGAGGCGTCGGGCAAGTATTACCGGATTCGGCTGGGTGATTATCGCATCGGCTTTGTGTTCGAGCAGGGTGCCGTCACCTTCGTGCGCTGCCTGAACCGCAAGGAAATCTACCGGTACTTTCCGTAGGCGCGCGCGACCAGATTGGCTGCGGCTCGTTCGTCCGGACGAATGATGACTTCCATTTGAGCCGGGAGTATGAAGGCAACACAATCCGAGCGTCAAGCAACGAAGCCTGCATTGCCGGACGATCACAAAAATCACTCGCCAAAAACCATCAAGCAGATGTAGCCTTGCTGGCGCGGAGGCAGCCGGACGTATGGACATTCAATTCTCTTGCAGCAACTGCGGTCAACATATCGCGGTAGAGGAATCCGGCGCTGGTTTGACTGTTCAGTGTCCAACGTGTTCGCACAACCTTGTCGTGCCGGCCCCATCAGCGAGGGTCGTGGCGGCTCACGCGCCAGCACCAGCGGTGACTTTGCCTAAAGAGGTTCAAACCAACGTAAAGCAGGGCGCTCTCATCGGCGGCTGGGCGTGTTTCATCATCGGGGCGATTTGCCTTATCGCACCGTTCCCGACGTTCTTTGTCTGGATGCCGCTCGCTCTGGCTGCGTTTATACTTTCGATAGTCGCCATGTCTCAGAGCGTGTTTCAAAAGTCTAAATCTTTCGTAAGTGGTTGGTACGATTTTACTTCCGGACTGTCTCCAAATCTGTTTCAAGATCGGGATGCAAAATGTATCCCTGTATCCCAGCAGTCTCAC
>Ga0247727_10007456_pt1 | contig 20826 bp, 8 predicted proteins | sample WisWelCaveWW1625_FD_202498 | JGI IMG/M metagenome (GOLD analysis project Ga0247727, IMG submission 202498) | Biofilm microbial communities from Wishing Well Cave, Virginia, United States - WW16-25 | ecosystem: Environmental > Aquatic > Deep subsurface > Groundwater > Cave microbial mat | place... | reverse complement strand
GCGAAGTTTCGCCGTACAAAGACGAATACGGCGGCGTGGTGTTGAGCGCCACCATTGAAAAATACGCTTACGGGTCTTTGCGTTTGCGCGACGACCGCAACGTCACGGTGAAGTCGCTCGATTACGACATTGTGGCTAAATATAATCTCGATGAAGAATTGAATTATGATGGCGAGCTGGATTTGGTGAAAGCCGTCATTAAAAATAAAGCGCTGAATAAAGGCTTCGAGCGCGGGTTCGATTTTTTTATTCACAGCGACGCGCCGCCGGGCTCGGGTCTCGGCTCGTCGTCGACGATGGTGGTGGCGCTGATCGGGCTGCTCAAACATTTGCAACGCCTGCCGCTGACCAATTATGAAATAGCCAACCTCGCTTATTATATCGAGCGCGAGGATCTCGGCATCAAGGGCGGCATGCAGGATCAATACGCCGCGGTTTTCGGCGGCTTTAATTTTATCGAATTTGGGCGCGGCCCCGGGTTGTCGAACGTCGTCGTCAATCCTTTGCGCATCGACGCGGATGTGATCAATGAGCTTGAATATCGTTTACTGTTGTGTTACACCGGGCGCACGCGGCTGTCCGCCAATATCATTTCGACGCAGGTTGAAGCGTATACGAAAAAAGAAGTCGATGTGCTGAAGGCGATGGACGAGCTGAAGAAAATCACCATCGAGATGAAAAACGCGCTGCTGCAAAAACGTTTGGATGATTTTGGCCGTCTGCTGCACGAAGCGTGGAACAATAAAAAGAAAATGGCGAAGCAGATCACCAACACGACCATCGACGCGCTTTATGAGGCCGCGCGCCGGCACGGCGCGCTCGGCGGCAAAATTCTCGGCGCCGGCGGCGGCGGTTATTTGCTGCTGTATTGTGATTTCGACAAAAAACACGTCGTCGCGGAGGAATTGGAAAAACTGGGCGGGCAGGTGGTCGAGTTTACTTTCGATTGGCACGGCCTGCAAACGTGGGAAGTGCGGGCGTAGTGTAGTCGATATTTCGATATGCAAAACGAAATGTCCGAGCCAACCTAAAAATAGCCCACGGATTAAAAGCTGCCAACGGATATGAAATTTTTTAAATCCGTTGGTCACCTTTTATCCCTGGGAAGCGCAGGATGATAAGCTTTTGAATCAAATGCCAAATCGTGGTGTCTTTCTCGATCGTGACGGCACGATCAATGAAGAAGTCAATTACCTCAGTCATCCGGAGCAACTGCGTTTGATCACCGGCGCGGCGGAGGCGATCAAATCGCTCAATCGGGCCGGGTTCAAAGTCGTCGTGGTGACGAATCAGGCGGGCGTGGCGCGCGGTTATTTTACCGAGCCAACGGTGCGCGAGATTCATGAAGCGCTGGAAAAAAAGCTCGGCGAGCAGGGCGCGCGCGTGGATGCGATTTATTACTGTCCGCATCATCCGGCGGCCGGCCTCGGCGTCTATCGGCAGGATTGCAATTGCCGCAAACCCAAACCCGGCATGCTGGAGAAAGCCGCGATCGAGCTGAATATCGATCTCAGAGAATCGTTCGTGGTCGGCGATAAAATTTCCGATCTCGAAGCCGGACTCGCGGTGGGATGCCGGAATATTCTGGTTCACACCGGCTACGGGCAGGAATCCGAAAACGAATTCTCCGGGGCGGCATGGCGGCCGGAGTTTGTCGCGGATGATTTGCTGGAAGCGGCAAGGTGGATTTTGAAACAAGCATAAAAATTTTTCCAACGGATAAAAAGCTGCCAACGGATTTTAAATTTTTTTCATACGCCAACTCGATTGCTTTTATCCGTTGGTCGCTTTTTCATCCGTTGGGTAATTGTTTTTAAAACTGTTTGTTTCCGGCTGGTCTGGAGTGTGGTTTCTCGATTGTATTTCATTCACATGGTCAGGGCGAGAGATGCGGCGAGTCCATTTAAAGCTCGTCATTCCTGTGGCGGTGCTCGTGGTCGCGGGACTGGCGGTGGCGAAAGAAATTTATAAAGCTCCACAACCGCTTATTGTTTTTATTGGCGCGATGTTTGGCGTGTGCTCGCTCATTTTCTGGAGCCTGCGGCGGAAGAGCAGCGCCCCGGCCCTCGGCGAGCTCGGTCGAGCCGCTTTGGTTCAGGCCGCGACGTGGCTTTTGAGCTGGGGCATTGTGACCACGGCAATTCTCGACGGCGTTTATTACTTTGATAAAGGCGGCTGGATGTGGTTCAAATTGTCCGGCTATAATATCACGCGGGCGGAGAATTTGCAGGATCAGGTGAATGTGTCGCCGGCTATTTTTGCCGCGCGTTATCCATTCTTTGCGCTTGATCCGCAGGATTCGACGCGGCTGCTGATCAACCGCGGCGCGTATGATGTTGATGAAACCATTATTGTGCCGCCGGGATTAACGCTGGCTATTGCGCCGGGAACCGAGCTGCGCTTCGGCGTCGGCGCCTCGTTGATTTCTTACAGCGCGATCGTGGCGCGCGGCACGGAGCGCGCACCGATTATTTTCACGGCGCAGAATAAATGGCGGAAATGGGGCGCGGTCGGCGTGGTGCGCGCCAGACAGGCGATTTTTGAGCACGTTCGTTTCGAGCATGGCCGGCAGGCGCTGGTCAATGCGATCGATTTTCCCGGCGCCCTGTCTCTGGTTGATACCGAAGCGGAAGTGACGTGGTGCTATTTTAAAAATCTATACGGCAAAGACGGCGCGCAGGTTCATAACGGGCGGGTTTTTTTTCGCAATAACACCTTTCAAAATTGTTTTAAAGACGGCCTTGATTTTGACGGCGGCGCGGGCGAGATCAGCCGCAATCGTTTTGAATACTGCGGCGATGAAGGGATCGATCTCGGCGAAGACAGCCGCGTGCAGGTTTTCGACAACGTCATTATCGGTTCTAAAGATGCAAAAAAGGGAGACGGCGCAAAATTAAGCGAGACAACGGCGAATATTGCTAATTGAGGATTGATTATTATGTCACGTGTACACTTCATCAGGATGGTGGCTGTGTTGTTATTGGCGAGCGGTTTAGCGGCGCAAACTTCCAACGTGATCACCGTCACGCCGCGAATCATCACCTCTCCCGTGATTACCGACGCCGACGACGCGGCGATCTGGATGCATCCCACCGACCCGGCGAAGAGTCTCGTCATCGGGACGGATAAAGGCTCTTATCCGGACGGCGGACTTTATGCATGGAATCTGGACGGCACGCAAAAACAAAGACTCACGATGAGCCGTCCGAACAACGTTGACATCCGCTATGGTTTTAAGTTGGGAAATAAAGTGATTGACCTTGCGGCGGTGACATTGCGCGATCATCGGCAGGTCCGCCTCTTCGAGATTGATCCGGGCACGCGCAAATTAACCGACGTCACCACGCTGGACACCACCAATGTGCTCAATAAAATGTTCAAGTCGCCGTATGGGCTGACGATGCACAAACGTCCGGATGACGGGCTGCTGTTCATCATCGTCAGCAGCCGGCACAACGATTACAAAGATCAGCTCTGGCAAATCCGTCTCGAAGACGACGGCGTCGGACGTGTCAAAGGCGTGTTTGTGAGAGAGTTTGGCAATTTTCGCAATATTGTGGAAGGTATGGTGGCCGACGATGAATTAGGCTATCTCTACGCCTCGGAAGAAAAAGTTGGAATCCACAAGTACTACGCCAGCGCGCTGAAGGGCAATGAGGAGCTGACATTTTTTGGAATGGAAGACAGCCTTTCCAGCGGCAACAACGAAGGCATGGCGGTGTATCGCTGCGCCAATGGCACGGGTTATATTCTGGTCTCACATCCGGAAACGAACAGCATCAAGGTTTATCGCCGCGAAGGCGAAAAAGATGCGCCGCATCAGCATCTGCTGTTGACGCGAATCCAGGACGATAGTTTGCGCGCCGGCGACGGCCTCGAGGTGAGCAGCCGGGTTTTTGCGACAGATTTTCCGCACGGCGTGCTCGTCTGGCACAACCAGGCCGCGCGCAATTTCCGGCTATATGGGTGGGAAGATATCGCGAAAAAACTTCTCACGGTCTGTCCGGAAAGCGGCGGCACCAATGCGGTGCGTTCGGGTTCGGGCGGCGCGCTCGACAACGACGGTTTTGTGATTTTGCAGCAAAATGCGCCGAACCCCTTTTCGCTCCGTGCAGCGGAGAATGGCGCGAACACGGAAATCCGTTTCACGTTGAAAAAAGCCCCGCAAGGCGGGGTGCAATTGACGATTTATAATTTGCTCGGCGAAGAAGTCCGGCGGCTGCTGAACACTGCGCTTGCGCCGGGCGCTCACCATCTGCGCTGGGATGCGAGAGACGAGAAAGGCGCGCCGGTGAGCGCCGGGATTTATTTTTATCAGTTGCGCGCGGATAAATTTACGGCGACGCGGCGGATGGTGGTAGTGAGATAACGACGAGTGAAGTCGGACTTGCGCCGGCCGAGCTTGCAAGTTTCAAAAATCTTGCAGCGCAAGTCCGACTTCGCCTGCTACATTGACGCCGCTCGATCACCTCTTCCTGATTCGTTTCAGTTAGGACAACAGAACGACAACCTGGAGATTTCAACATGCACGGCATCAGAAGAGGATCATTCTGGCTGCGTGCTGAGGAGAGCTTATCAAATACTTATCGACAGGCCGCGCTTTTCTGTTTGATAACGGCGCTGGCGATTTTCGGGGTCCTGCCATTTTTACATGCCCAAACACCGGTCACGGTCGGCTATCGTGAATTCAACTACGGCGCGACGGTTTACAAATCGCCCACCGCGGAAAAACCGGAGAGCAAACTCTGGTGGAATGACGGTTTCTGGTGGGGAAGTTTGTGGGATCCCACGACGAATAAATACCGCATTTATCGTTTCGAGGCTGGCGCCCAAAGCTGGATCAACGTCGGACCGAATATTGATGACCGCCCAAGGTCGCTGGCCGACGCGCTCTGGGACGGGCAGAAATTGTACGTCGCCTCGCATATCTACGCCGGCGGCTCGCAACAAAGCGGCAATACGACGGCGGCCAATTCGGCGCGGCTCTATCGCTACAGCTACGACGCCGGCACGGATACTTACAGTCTCGACGCCGGATTTCCGGTGCTGGTGAATAGCGCCAAATCCGAGACGCTGGTGCTCGACAAAGATTCCACCGGACAACTCTGGGTGACGTGGACGCAGGCCAACAAAGTTTATATCAATCGCAGTCTCGGCGATGATTTGACGTGGGGCACGCCTTTCGTTCTGCCCGTGCAGGGGCCGAATCTCGATCTCGACGATATTTCCACCATACTCTCTTTCAACGGCGACCGCATTGGCGTGATGTGGAGCAATCAAATTGAGCTGAAAGTTTATTTTGCGGTGCATCTCGATAGCAACGATGATACGACGTGGGAGCCCGCGGAAGTGGCGCTGGTCGATGCAACGCTGGGCGCAGTGGCCGATGATCACCTGAATATCAAAATGATGTCGGACGGGACCGGCGATTTGTTTGCGGTGACCAAGTCGAGCCTGAGCGGCTCCAGCTCGCCGCGCATTTATTTGCTCAAACGCGCGTTGAGCGGCGTCTGGGACCATCATGTCGTGGCGAAAAACTCCGACGATTATACTCGCCCGATCGTGATGCTCGATGAAGAAAATCGCGAGCTGTATGTTTTTGCGAGCTGCAACGGCACGATTCGCAAAAAAACCGTCGATCTGGATAACATCAATTTTCCGACCGGCAAGGGCGATATGTTTATTCAGAGCGACACCGATCTCGACATCAACGATCCGACATCGGCCAAGCATAATGTCAACAGCGCGACTGGTTTGCTCGTGCTCGCGAGCGACGAAGTCAGCCGTTATTATCTGCACAATTATATTGCATTGGCGGGCAGTGCGCCGCAATACACGTTGACCGTGAACATCGTCGGTTCGGGAAGTGTGGCGTTGAGTCCGGCTGGCGGTGTTTATGATGAAGGAACGGTTGTCACGTTGACTGCAATGCCAAACGCCGGTTATCAATTTAGCAGTTGGAGCGGCGATTTAAGCGGCTCGACGAATCCGGCGACGATTACGATGAACGCCGATAAAAATGTTACCGCGACGTTTACGGTGACAGGCGGCAGCGGCGAAGTGGTGTATCACGAAACGGCGACGGGAGGTTCGAGCAGCTCGACGACGGTGGCGACCGCAACGAGTCTCACAGGCGTGAGCGGGCATTTGTATCTCGCGGCGATTGCGGCGAAATCGAATACAGCGGTGAACAGCGTGTCCGGTCTCGGTTTGACGTGGACGCGCGTGAAAGCGCAATGCGCGGGACGCAATCAAACCGGCGTGGAAGTTTGGATGGCGCATGGCACGCCGAGTAGCGGCACGGTGAGCGCAACACTCGCTTCGGCGCCGAGCAATGCGGTGATTGCGGTGTCGCGCTATTCCGGCGTCGAGGCTTCGAGTCCGATCGGCAATATCGTTTCCGGCAACACGCTCGGCGTGAACGGCGCGTGTTCCGGCGGCACGGATAACGGTTCTTATTCGTTTAATATTACCACGACTGTGAACGGCGCGATGGTTTTCGGCGCCGCGGCGATGCGCAACCAAACGCACGCGCCGGGCGCGGGATATACGGAACGCGCTGAAATCGTACAGGGCGCGACGAACGGCAGCAAGGCGTCGGTGGCGGTGCAAGATCAAAGTTTTGCAACCACGGGAACGGCGACGGTCAACGGCACGTTCGGCGGCAGCGTGGATTGGGCCGTGGTGGCGGTGGAAATCAAGCCGCAGATCACGATGGGCAAACGCGGGGTGATGGCGGCTGATGAAGAAGTGATCAGTAATCAGTTATCAGTGATCAGTTATCAGTTGGAGCAGAATTATCCGAATCCGTTTTCCGCGAACGGAACTTTCAGCAATCCGAGCACGATGATCAATTTTTCTTTGCCCGAAGCCGGCCAAGTGACGGTACATATTTATTCAGAAACCGGCCAACTTGTGCGGACGCTGGGTGATCATGAGATGGCCGCAGGGCGGCATGAGTTGCTTTGGAATGGCCGCAATCAATCCGGCAACACCGTGGCGGCCGGCGTTTATTTTTATCGCATGACGGTGACGGGTAAGCAGGGCGAGGTGGTGTTTACGAAAACCAACCGGATGACGATGGTGAAGTAGCTTACGGCCGCAGGCAAAGCGCAAAGAGCATGGCGCATGGCGAAACACACCCATCGCCCTACACCTTTCGCCAGGCGCTATGGCCTCTGCATGCTCGCATTACGATAAACTATCCAGCGTTGCAAAATCCCAATGCCAAATTCCCAGCGCGTCGAGCTTCGCCAACGCCAGCTCCTGAAAGCCGTTGAAGCTATAAATAAGCCCCTGCAACTTCGCCGCGCCGATCTCGCCGAGGCGAGGTTGCAGCGCTTGCAAAGCCGCGGCGAATTTTTCCACCTCGGCGACATCCGTCTGCTTGGTGTCGCGATTTTTAACTTCCACGGCGAGACCCCATTCCAAAGCGTCGACCGGTCGGCAAAGAATATCAAGCTTGATGTCATAGTCGTGACTCACAAAAGTGTACGCCGCAATCTCGCGAAAGCGCGGGAAGCGAATTTTTTCGGCGTTGTTGCCCAGGTCGTCGGCAGCGAAATAACGGCCGCTTTCCGAATGTCGACGAATGACCGCTTTGATCAACATCTCGCCGATCTTGCCTTTGATCTGGTTCAACTCGCCGCGCAGCACATTGGCTTCGGTGGTCCTGGCGGCAAGCCGGGTCTTCAACTTTTGATTTTCTTCTTCAAACTTGCCGAGCATGTCTTGTCGAATGGCCTCAAAACTGGTTTGCTCGATTTCTTTTTCATATTTGAGGCGAAACACTTTTTCAAAAGTTGGGTCGCCCAAGCCTTGATAATCGACGCTGGTGCGGCCTTGGGCGATGAGGTCGCCGGCCACGAGCGCTTGCAGTTTCTGTTCCAGTTCCTGATCGCTCATCTCCGCCAAACCGCAATGCTCCTTGATCTCCATCCGCGTCCACTCGCGGTCGTTGTGCTTGGCGAGAAAGAGCACGATCTTTTTGGCATGGACCTGATTGATTTGATCCAACGCGGCATCGAGATATTCCTCCCAGCCGGCGCGGATACGGCCTTGAAAATGGCCGGCTTCAAACAAGTAGGTTTCGTAAAGCCCGTTGATGGTGGTCAAATCCTTGTCCGGATATTTGGAACGAAAAACGTCGCGCAGGTAAGCCGGATGGCCGCCGAGCAAGCTGTACGCGGCCATGAGACATTCGTTGGTCACCGGAATGCCGTACAGCGTGGAGAGCTTATAGCCCAACTCCAAAAAATTCGGCGCGTCGAATTTTTCCAGGAAATAAAATTCAAAGCGTTTGGGCAACTGCCGGTAGATGAGTTTCATCAACATGCCGACCTGGCTACCGGTGATGAGCATGGGCGCGATTTTGGATTCCACCGTGCCGAGATAGCTGCCGGCGAGGGAAGCCATTTGGTTCTCTGGAATCGCCGGCCAGGCTTGATAGATGTATTGGTTAATGTTTTGAAATTCATCGATCATGACCAGGAAGCGCTCACCGGAGAGTTCGGCCAGGCGATGCGGCGCTTCGCGGGTGAATCTCCACAAAACGCTGCCGCCGTATTGTGTGTGCAACTGCCACTGTTTGATGTCTTCGGTTACATAGGCCAGCTTTAATTCCATGCTCACTTCCAACATCTTTTCCGGCGCGTAAGAAATTCCCAGCCATTCCTGCTTTTTGAATGACAATAATTGGGAGATAAAAGCCATGTAATAAATGCGGGAGAATTCATCCAGTGTTCGATTTTCCTCTTCAATCTCCAACAGAAAGGGAATAACTTTTCCGTGTTGTTTAAAAAGCTGATTGTAGAGGCGCTGGAGCAAAGCGGTCTTGCCGACTTTGCGGTGGCTAATAAGGGCGCTGGAGAGAGCGGCTTTCCTTTCGATGTCGCCAACCCATGACTCAAAATACGCCAACTCCTTCTCACGGTTGGTAAAGAACTCGTGAGCGCCAATGCGCTCTTCAAGAGGGTATTCCATGGCTGTATGACCTCACACGATTGGGGATGATTTTATTCAGCCATAATATAAGAAACCAAAACGAAATTCGCAAGTCAAGCCGTTTCCGCAGCGTACCGGTGCGACGGTATTTACAAGTGGTTTCAAAGCTTACCGACCATCGCAACACAACTTTTTCACGACATGCTTATGAGCCGCAATCGTCTGGCAACTTTATTGGCTGAGGCCGAGAAGCCTGTTTTTGTGGCCGTGATTTTCTTTTTTCTGGCTGCTGGGGATTTAAGGGCTCAACTCTCCAACCCACCCAGGCTTGATCCCAACAAAGCGATTACTCAATATCTCCACGACGTGTGGCAAACAGATGATGGCCTGCCGCAAAACTCTGTCAACAATATTCTTCAAACTCGTGACGGCTATCTTTGGTTCGGAACCGAGAAAGGCCTTGTCCGATTCGATGGCGTCAAGTTTACGGTATTTGACAAGAACAATACGAAGGCATTCCAAAACAATGCCGTCTACAGGCTGGTTGAGGATCGCGAAGGCGCGCTCTGGATTGGCACGGCAGGTGGCCTGATCCGATTCAAAGAAGACCAGTTTACAGCCTACAATATAACGGAGGGCGTGGAGAACAAAATAATCAGAGCAATTTATCATGACAAAGAAGGAAATCTCTGGATTGGCATTGATGACGAGGGCGGCAGCATCAAGTGCTTAAAAGATGGAAAACTGGCAAACAAAAAATATAGTACAGGCTCTGGGATATCGTCAATTTGCGGTGACAACCAGGGCAACCTGTGGATTGGCACTTTCGGTGGCGGGCTGTTCCAATTGCAGAATGGCAAATTGACTAACTACACCACCCAGGAAGGCCTGGCGAACAGTTTTGTCAGAGCGGTTTGCGAGGATCAGGAAGGAAGCTCATGGATCGGCACAGACAATGGACTCAACCGATTCCATCAGGGAAAGCTTTTCACCTACACCACGCAAGATGGTTTATCGAATAATATCGTAACCGTGATTTATAAAGACAGCCAGGGCAGTTTGTGGATTGGCACGAGAGCTGGCGGCTTGAACCGATGGCGCGAGGGGAAATTCACAACGTTCACCTCCAAAGAAGGGCTGTCCGACGACATCATCAGGTCTATCTATGAAGACCGCGAAGGAAACCTTTGGATTGGCACCGGCAAAGGCGGGCTGAACCGGCTGCGTGAAGGAAAATTTATAACCTACACTGTCAAAGAAGGCCTTTCTCAAGACTTTGTGAATGCCATCTATCAGGATCGTGAAGGAAGTTTTTGGATCAGCACTTATGGTGGCGGCCTGAATCGATTCAAAGATGGCCAATTCACCACCTTCACGACCATGGAGGGCCTGGCAGATAATGTCACGCGCGCCATTTTTGAAGATCGGCAGGGAAATCTCTGGATTGGCACCGACAAAGGGCTGAATCGTTTGAGAAATGGAACGTTTACAACCTACACTACGAAAGAGGGCCTGTCGAATAATGTTGTCAGATCGATTCACGATGATCACGAAGGAAATCTCTGGATTGGAACCGACAATGGGATAAATTGCCTGAAAAATGGGAAACTTGCAGCTCAGACCATTACAAACGCTACCGTCTGGTTGATCGAAAAAGACAAAACGGGCGCGCTCTGGTTTGCCGCTGTCAGTCGCGGCTTGTACCGATTGAAAGATGGAACGGTCACCCAATACACCACAAAAGATGGGCTGGCGCATAATATCGTCACGGCCCTCTATGAGGATGGCGAGGGCAGCCTTTGGATTGGCACGTACGGCGGCGGCCTGAATCGATTCAAAGACGGCAAATTTACAACCATCACGATGGCGAACGGGCTGTTTGATGATTTGATCTGCCAAATTTTTGAAGATGAAAAAGGCCTTCTCTGGATGAGCTGCAATAAGGGCATTTTCTGCGTCAGCAAAAAAGAGTTGACTGATTTTGCCGAGGGCAAGATTGATTCGATTCATTGCGTTTCTTATGACAAAGCGGATGGCATGAGGAGCAGGGAATGCAATGTTGGCACTCAGCCTGCCGGATGCAAAGCGAAAGATGGAAAATTTTGGTTTCCCACAGGCAAAGGTGTCGTCGTGGTTGATCCGGAAAATATCAAGCGCAACGAGCAGCCACCGCCGGTGATCATTGAGCCGCTCATCGTCGATCATGAAGCCATGAAACGAGACGGCAAGCTTGAAATCCCACCGGGCAAGGATAAATTTGAGTTTCATTACACCGGTCTCAGTTTTCTTGCGCCGGAAAAAGTTCTCTTCAAATACAAACTCGAGGGATTCGACAAAGGTTGGGTGGAGGCGGGCGGCCGGCGAACGGCTTATTACACCAACCTATCGCCTGGCCACTATACTTTTCGCGTCAAAGCTTGCAACAATGATGGCCTCTGGAATGAAACCGGCGCGACGCTGGCGTTCTACTTAAAGCCGCATTTTTACCAAACGACTTACTTTTACGTTCTCTGTGCGATCAGTCTGATTTTCACCGGCTTCGGCGCTTATCGCTTTCGAGTCCGGCAGATGAAAGCGCGCGAGAAACAGCTCGTCAAGCTCGTGGAAGAACGCACCAAAAGCTTGCAGGAAGAAAAAGCGAAAACGGAACGGGCGTTGATCGCCACCGAAGAAGCGCGCGCCGAAGCGGAACGCCAGAAAGAAATTGCCGAGCAGGCCAAAGCCGTTATCGAAGAGCATGAGAAAAAGCTCATTGAGATGGATCAGATCAAAAGCCGCTTCTTTGCCAACATCTCGCATGAGTTTCGCACCCCATTGACGCTCACCATCGGCCCGCTGGAAAACGCGCTGGCTGGAGCTTATGGACATGTCAACGGCGAGCTGCGCCAACAATGCGAAGTCATGCTCCGAAACTCACGACGGTTGTTGCGGCTGATCAACCAACTGCTCGACATCTCCAGGCTCGAGTCCGGCAAAATGCAGCTCATGGCGAAACGCGGCAATCTCGTGAAGTTTGTAACAGAGGTTACTTCGCTTTTTACGTCCCTGGCGGATCAGAAGCATATCACCCTGCAAATTCATGCCGAGCAGCAGGAACTCGAGCTTTATTTCGATGCCGACAAGCTCGAGAAGGTTCTGTACAATCTGCTCTCGAATGCCTTCAAGTTCACACCGGCGCAAGGCAAAATCTGGGTGACTGTCGCTGAAGCTTCATTCCATTCAAATCATGGCGGCCGCGAATTTGTCGAGATCAAAGTCAAAGACACCGGGCGAGGCATTGCGAACGAGGAAATCCCCTGTCTTTTTGATAGGTTCCATCAAACTCGCCACTCCTCTGTGCGCGAGCAGGAAGGAACGGGTATCGGGCTTTCATTAGCAAAGGATCTGGTGCTGCTGCACGGCGGGACGATTCGCGTACAAAGCGAATTGGGTTTCGGCAGCGAGTTTATCGTGGCGCTGCCGAAAGGAAAAGATCATCTCTCCGGCAGCGAGATGATCGAGGATGAGCCGGAAGACAAGCCTTATGATTTCGCTCTGCGCGCCAGGGTCGAAATGTCCGAGCTGGCTTTTAATTCCTCCGTCGAGCAAGACGATGATCGGAAGAATGGCAAGCCCGTCGAGCCGATCGACGCTTCGACCACGATTTTAATTGTTGAGGACAATCGCGATGTGCGGGAATATGTCAAAGGCGTTCTGAAAGGAAAATACCATTGGGCCGAGGCCACGGATGGCGATGACGGGCTGGCTAAAGCGAAAGAGCTGATGCCTGATTTGATCATCAGCGATGTGATGATGCCCAGGCGGGACGGCTATGAGCTGTGCCGGGCTTTGAAAGCGGACGAAAAATTAAATCACATCCCCGTCATCTTGCTTACCGCCAAAGCCTCCGAAGACATGAAAGTCGAAGGCCTCGAATCCGGCGCAGATGACTACATGCCCAAGCCTTTCAACGCAAAGGAGCTGCTGGCAAGAACGAACAATCTCATCAAGATGCGCCGCCAGGAGAAGGAGCTGAAACGCTTCAACGAAGCACTCGAGCAGAAAGTGCGAGAACAACTCGAGACGATCATCAAAAGCAAGCGCCTGGCCAAATTTTTTCCTCCGAAACTGGTTGATCGAATTCTCGCCGGCGAAGGAGAGCTGGAGCTGACCAGCGAGCGAAAAAACCTCACCATGTTTTTTTCCGACCTGACCGGGTTTACGGATCTCAGCGACCGCACCGAGCCCGAGCGCATTACGAGAATTCTAAACGAATATTTCACGGAAATGGTGGGGCTCATCGAGAAGCATCATGGCACGCTCGGCAAGTTCATCGGCGACGGTATCATGGTGTTTTGGGGCGCGCCCGAGGAGATGGAAACCAAAGCCCAGGCTCGAAATGCCGTCGCCATGGCCCTGGCGATGCAAAAGAAGATGAAAGCGCTCGGCCAAAAGTGGCTCGCTGAAGGTCTCGATCACAATGTCAGAATTAGAATCGGCATCCATCAGGATTATGTGACGGTCGGCAACTTCGGCTCCGCGCATTTGATGGAATACACGGTCATCGGCAAAGGTGTGAATCTGGCGAAGCGCCTTGAGTCGGCCTGCAATCCCGGAAAAATTTTGGCGAGCTTCTCCGTGTATTCCCTGACGAAAGAGGAATTTCCATACGAAGAGCTTCACGAACGGGAATTCAAAGGTTTTGCGCGCGCCCTGCGCGTCTGTGAGCTTGCGCCGGATGATGCAGATTTTCCCGGCCTGCGCAAAGCAAAGTGATGGTGAGTATTTATAATGAAACCGGCCAGCTCGTGCGCACGCTGGTCGATAACGAAATGACAACCGGGCAACATTCGGTGCGTTGGAATGGCCGCAACCAATCCGGGCGCGGCGTCGCCGCGGGCATGTATTTCTATAAAATGGTCGCGCAGAATACGAATGGCGAAGTCGTGTTTACGGCGACGAAACGGATGACGTTGGTCAAGTAGCTGGTTGCTGGTAGCTGGTAGCTTGTAGCTTACCAACCAGTTACCAGCAACGAGCAACCAGTTACCAGCAACCAGCCGATCACCTCTCCATCACCTCCACAAATTCAAATTCACGGCTTTGAGAACGATAACGGGAGTCACAACATGCACGGCATCAGAACAGGTTGGGTTCGGACAATATTTCCGGAGATGGGCACGAGAATATTTTGTTACGCCCTCAAAGCAAATACCTCATTTTTATGCGCGAGCTTGATGCTGGTCATTTTTACGGGGGTATTTGCGCAAACACCTATTGCCGTCGGCTATCGTGATTTTAACTATGGTTCGAAAGTCTTCGAAGCGCCCACCGCGGACAAGCCGCAGAGCAAATTGTGGTGGAACGACGGCTATTGGTGGGGCATTCTGTGGAATCCGTCGGTGAATAAATATCGCATCCATCGTTTCGATTTGGCGATGCAAAGCTGGATCAATGTCGGACCTGATGTTGACGACCGTTCGCAATCGCTGGCGGATGCGCTATGGGACGGGCAAAAATTGTATATCGTCTCGCATGTTTATAGCGGCGGCTCGCAAACCAGCAAGAACACCTCAGCGGCCAATTCCGGAAGACTTTATCGGTACAGCTACGACCCGACGACCAAAACTTACAGCCTCGATGCCCCGCCAGGCGGGGTGCTCGTGAACAGCGCCATCTCCGAGGCCCTGGTGCTGGATAAAGATTCGACCGGCAAGCTGTGGGTGACATGGACGCAAGCGAACAAAGTCTATTTGAATCATTCGCTCCATGACGACTTGACGTGGGGCGCGCCGTTCGCTCTCCCGACGCAAGAATCGAATATGAGCTCGGATGACGTCTCAACCTTGTTTGCTTTTAACGGCAGGATCGGCGTCGTCTGGAGCAATCAAGACGATGCCAAAATTTATTTTTCGCTGCATGATGACAACAAAGCCGACGCGGATTGGGAACCTCGCGAAGTCGCCTTGTCCGATCCCGCATTGGGCGCCTCGCTGGTGGATGATCATTTGAATATCAAGATGACGAATGACGGCAGCGGCAATTTGTATGTGACGACCAAGACGAGTTTGAGCGGCGACAGCAAGCCGGACATCTATCTGCTCAAACGTAGTCTCAGCGGCGGGTGGTCACAACACGTGGTGACCACGAAGGCAGACAATTATACCCGTGCGATCGTGGTGATCGATGATGAAAATCGCGAGCTGTATGTGATTGGAAAGAGCGGCAGTTCCATTCACAGAAAGAAAGTCAGTTTGGATAACATCAATTTCCCGCCGGGCGCCGGCGATCCTTTCATTCAGAACACCGGCAGCGCGGATATTAACGATGCGACCGCCTCGAAGCACAATGTCAACAGCGCCACCGGCCTGCTCATTCTCGCCAGTGATGAAGTCAAGCGCTATTATTATCATAATTATATGGCGTTGCCGGGCAGCGGCGGCGCGGCGCCAACCATCAGCTCGTTTACGCCGGCGAGCGGGCTGGTGGGCGCGGCGGTTACAATTAACGGCAACAACTTCAGCGACGCGACGGGTGTGGTGTTTAATGAAACCGCGGCAGGTTTTACGGTGCAGTCGAACACAGAAATTGTCGCAACGGTTCCGGCGGGCACGACCACGGGAAAAATCAGCGTCACCAAAGGGATTGGCGCCGGTCTCAGCGTCGAGGTTTTTAACGTCATTCGATACACCGTGACGATAAATAAGATTGGTTTGGGAAGCGTATCGTTGAATCCAGCCGCTGGCGCGTATGATTTCGGCACGATGGTGACGTTGGCGGCGAGGGCGGACAGCGGGTATCAATTCGACGGTTGGAGCGGCGATTTGAGTCCCGCGAGCGGGACCAATCCGGCAACGATCACGATGGACGCGGACAAAAGCGTCACCGCAACATTTACGGCCCTGCCGCCGCCGCAGTACACGTTGTCGGTGAATGTCGTGGGTTCGGGAAACGCAACGTTGAATCCGTCGGGCGCCGTGCATAATGCCGGCACGGTTGTGACCTTGACGGCGACTCCGGCAGCGGGTTATCAGTTCGCCGTTTGGAGCGGTGATTTGAGCGGCTCGACCAATCCGGCAACGATCACGATGGGCGCGGATAAAAGCGTAACCGCAACATTTGCGCCCTTGCCGCCGCCTAAATACACGCTGTCGGTGAACGTCGTAGGTTTTGGAAACGTAACGTTGAATCCGTCGGGCATCGTGCACAATGCCGGCACGGTTCTGACCTTGACGGCGACACCGAATGCAGGTTATCAGCTCAGCGGTTGGAGCGGCGCTGTGACCCCGCATAGCGGGGCGAATCCGGCGACGATCACGATGAATGCGAACAAAAATGTCACTGTCACCTTCAGGGCGATCCCTTCGAGCTCACCAATCGTTCATCAGGAAACCCGAACCGGAGCGGCTTTGAATTCGACCACCGTGATAACTTCTGCAGGCCTTACCGGAGTTAGTGGTCATCTTTATTTGGCGGCGATTTCGATGCGGCCCAAAGCCAGTGTGCTTTCCGTATCCGGTCTCGGGTTGAACTGGAAGTTAGTGAGGGCGAAATGCGCCGGACGCAATAGCACCGGGATCGAAGTGTGGATGGCGCAAGGCACATCCCGCGAAACGCGGGACAACGGCAAGGTGACCGCCACATTCGCCAGCGCGCCGAGCACCGCGGTCATCGCCGTATCGCGTTATTCCGGCGTCGCCACCTCAAATCCGATCGGCAACGTGATCGCGGGCAACACCAACGGCGTGAATGGAAGTGGCGTTTGTAGCGGCGGCGGCGACAATAACGCCTATTCATTCAACCTCAACACCACGGTAGATAATGCCAGGATCTATGGCGCTACGGCGATGAAAGCGCGGACCCACACACCGGGAGCGGGTTATGTCGAACGCGCCGAAGTCCGGAAACTCAACAGTGCTTACCCCAGCGCCGTGGCAGTGGAGGATCTGACGATCGCCTCACCCACAACGGAGACGGTCAATGGCTTATTCGGCGGCGCTGTGGATTGGGCGTTAGTCGCGGTGGAAATCAAACCGGCGGCCACATTGGGCAAGCACGGCGTTCTTACTGCTGAAGAAGTAGCCAGTGATCAGTCTTCAGTAATCAGTTATCAGTTGGCGCAGAATTATCCGAATCCGTTTTCCCCGCCTGAGCGAGGCTTCGCGGGAAATCCGAGCACGATGCTTCGCTTTTCTCTGCCTGCGCAAAGCAAAGTCATGGTGAGTATTTATAATGAAACCGGCCAACTCGTGCGCGCGCTGGTCGATAACGAAATGACGGCCGGGCAACATTCGGTGCGTTGGAATGGCCGCAACGAATCCGGCCGCGCCGTCGCCGCGGGGATGTATTTTTATAAAATGGTCGCGCAGAACGCCAACGGCGAAGCCGTGTTTACAGCGACGAAACGGATGACGCTGGTCAAATAAAGTCCGAGGTCGAAAGTCCGAAGTCCGAGGTCAATTGGCATTACGGATTACGTTTTACGCCTTACGTCTCACCTCCTCGATCACCTCTTTATTACCTCCATAAATTAAATTTCACGGCTTTGAGAACGATAACGGGAGTTACAACATGCACGGCATCAGAACCGGTTGGGTTCGGACAATAATTCAGGAGATGGTCACCAGAGAAGTTTGCTACGCCTGCAAAATCAATACGGCATTTTTCTGCGTGAGTTTGACGCTCGCTATTTTTTCGGGGGCGTTCGCGCAAACGCCGATTGACGTTGGCTATCGCGATTTCAGCTACGGCGCCACGGTTTTCGAAGCGCCCACCGCGGACAAGCCGCAGAGCAAGCTGTGGTGGAACGACGGCTCGTGGTGGGGCGTGCTGTGGAATCCCTCGGCGAATAAATACCGCATTCACCGCTTCGATCTGGCAACCCAAAGCTGGGTCAACGTCGGGCCGGATGTTGACGAGCGTTCCCAATCTCTTGCGGATGCGCTGTGGGACGGGCAAAAATTGTATATCGTTTCGCATGTTTATAGCGGCGGCTCGCAAACCAGCGGCGGCGCTGCGGCCTCCGGCTCGGGACGGTTTTATCGCTACACTTACGATGCGATAACCAGGACGTACGCGCTGGAGAGCGGATTTCCGGTGACGGTGAACAGCGCCATTTCCGAGGCGCTGGTGCTCGATAAAGATTCGACCGGCAAGCTGTGGGTGACGTGGACGCAATCCAGCAAAGTGTATTTGAATTATTCGACCACCGACGGCGCGTCGTGGGCAACGCCGTTCGCGCTGCCGACGCAGGGATCGAATACGAGCAGCGATGACATTTCGACGCTGATTGCGTTCAACGGCAAGCTGGGCGTGGTCTGGAGCAATCAGAGCGACTCCAAAATTTACTTTGCGGTGCATCATGACAACGATGCGGCGACGGTTTGGGGCGCTCAGGAAGTGGCGTTGTCCAATCCGAGTCTGGGCGCGGTGGCTGATGATCATCTGAATATTAAAATGACGACGGACGGCGGCGGCAATTTGTATTGTGCCAGCAAGACGAGTTTGAGCGGCACGAGCACGCCGGGCATTTATCTGCTCAAACGCAGTTTCGGCGGCGGCTGGACGAATTACGTGGTCGCGACGAAGGCCGACGATTATACGCGCCCGATCGTGGTGATCGACGACGAAAACCGCGAGCTGTATATTTTCGCCAAAAGCGGCAGTTATATTACGCGCAAAAAAGTCAGTTTGGACAATATCAGTTTTCCGTCCGGCAAGGGCGATGCGTTTATTCAGAACTCGGACAATTCGGATATTAATGATGCGACGTCCTCGAAGCATAATGTCAACGGCACAACCGGCATTCTTATTCTCGCCAGCGACGAAGTGAATCGCTATTATTATCACAATTATCTGGCGTTGGCGAGCAACGGCGGCGCGGCGCCGACGATCAGCTCGTTCACGCCGACGACCGGGCCGGTGGGCACGACGGTGACGATCAACGGCAATAATTTTACCGGCGCGACGAGCGTGGCGTTCAATGGAACCGCGGCGAGTTTCACCGTGAATTCGAATACGCAAATTACCGCCACGGTTCCGGCGGGCGCGGCCACGGGGAAAATCAGCGTCACCAAAGCGCCCGGCACCGGCATGAGCGTGAACGTTTTTAATGTCGACGCAGGAACGACACAATACTCATTAACCGTTAACGCAGCCGGTTTGGGTAGCGTGGCTTTAAACCCGAGTGGCGGCGTTTATGAGTCCGGCACGATGGTGACGTTGACGGCGTCGCCGGACGCAGGGTATCAATTCGCCGGCTGGAGCGGCGATTTAAGCGGCTCCACAAATTCCGCGACGCTCACGATGGACGCGAATAAAAACGTCACGGCGACATTCGTTGTGAGCGGCGGCAGCGGGCTGATCGTTTATGAAGAAACCGTGAGCGGCGGCTCGACGAGCTCGACGACGGTGGCGACGGCGACGAGCATCACCGGCGTTAGCGGCCATTTTTATCTCGCCGCGATTTCCGCTTCGAAACCGAATTCGGCGGTGAGCAGCGTTTCCGGACTGGGCTTGAGTTGGTCGCGCGTGGCGTCGCAATGTTCCGGCCGCAACAATACCATTATCGAGGTGTGGAAAGCGATTGGCGTTCCGAGCGGCAGTGATGTGGTGACGGCGACGCTCGCGGCAAAACCGAGTTATGCAGCGATTACGGTGTCGAGATATTCCGGCGTCGAGGCGGCGTTTCCAATTGGCAATATGGTTGCAGCCAACACGATGGGCGTGAATGGCTCGTGTGGAAGCGGCTCGGATAATAGCGCCTACTCATTGAGCCTCACCACGACGGCGAATGGCGCGATGATTTACGGCGCCGCGGCCATGCGCAATCGCACGCACACGCCGGGCGCGGGTTATACCGAGCGCGTCGAAATTTTGCAGGGCAGCATCTCGAGCTCATCAAGCGCTTCGGTGGCCATCGAGGACATGCACGCCGCCACTGCTGGAACCGTGGCGCTCAACGGCACGTTCAGCGGCAGCGCGGATTGGGCCGTGGTCGGGCTGGAGCTGCGCCCGCAGTCGAGCGGCGGCACGCAATACCTGTTGACAACGAATGTCGTTGGCTCCGGCAGTGTGACGCCATCGGGCGGCATTTTCAGCGACGGCGCGCTGGTGACGTTGACTGCGACGCCGAGTTTGGGTTATCAATTCGACGGCTGGAGCGGCGATTTGAGCGGCTCGACGAATCCGGCGACGCTGACGATGGACGCGGATAAGAATGTCACGGCGACATTTACACAGATACCGACGACACAATACACATTAACGGTTAACACATCCGGCTCGGGAAATGTGACGTTGAATCCGGACGGCGGCGTTTATGATTCCGGCACGGAGGTGGCGTTGACGGCGACGCCGGAGGCGGGATATCAATTCAGCGGCTGGAGCGGCGATTTGAGTCCCGCGAACGGGACAAATCCGGCGACGATCACGATGGATGCGAATAAAAACGTCACCGCGACATTTACACTGTTGCCGCCGCAATACACGTTAACGGGCAACACGATCGGCTCGGGAAGCGTCGCGTTGAATCCTTCAGGCGGCGTTTATAATTCCGGCACGACGGTGACGTTGACACCAACGCCGATGGCAGGTTATCAGTTCAGCGGTTGGAGCGGCGATTTGAGTGGCTCGGAAAATCCCGCGACGATCACGATGAACGCCAATAAAATCGTCACCGCGACATTCACGGTGATTGATGTGAGCGGGCAAGTCGTGCATCAGGAAACGGTGACCGGCAGCTCGAGCAGCTCGACGACGGTGACGACTTCGGCGAATCTCACGGCGATGAGCGGCCAGCTTTATCTCGCGGCGATTTCGATGGATGCCAAAGTGGCGGTGTCGTCGGTTTCCGGCCTCGGTTTGAATTGGACGTTGGTGAAAGTCCAATGTTCCGGCAAGAAT
>Ga0247727_10007455_pt1 | contig 20833 bp, 18 predicted proteins | sample WisWelCaveWW1625_FD_202498 | JGI IMG/M metagenome (GOLD analysis project Ga0247727, IMG submission 202498) | Biofilm microbial communities from Wishing Well Cave, Virginia, United States - WW16-25 | ecosystem: Environmental > Aquatic > Deep subsurface > Groundwater > Cave microbial mat | place... | reverse complement strand
CCGTGATACAGACCGCCCAGATCGCAATACGGCACCCTGGCCGCGAGCGCTGCCTGCATGACCTGTACGTTGTAGTAATAAGTGACGCAGTTTAACAGCGCATCGTGTCCGAATACTACCTTTGTCGTACTATTAATATCACGAACATCCGCAATGACACTGGCGACACGGGAATCCTGAAACTCGTGCGGCCGGGTATCGGCTGCTGTAATCCGGATGTCTTCGGCAAACTCAAGCAGATCACGAATGACAACGCTTGCCATGGCGCCGCCGGCGCCGAGCACGATCACCTTCATCAGTCTTCTTCTTGCTGAATGTTATAGGTGGTACGGTCAATTTCTTTCAGCGTATCTTCCAGGCGTTCCAGGATCTCATCGAGCAGAGCATCCGGGACGTTCAACGCCGGCTCAAAACGGACAACTCTGGAATTCGTCAGCGTGCCCGCAACAACAACGTTTCGTTTGAACAGACCGGAAACCACTTTGTACCCGATCTCTGTATTCGGAAACTCCATGCCCAGCAACAATCCGCGGCCGCGTGCCTGACGGATCAAACGGTCATAGCGGATCTGCAACGCGACCAGTTCGCCCAGCAGGTATTTGCCCTTTCGATGCGCCTGTCCCGGGAGATCCTCTTCAAGGGTCACGTTTATTGCAGCGATTCCTGCGGCGCATGCCAGAGGGTTTCCGCCAAACGTGGAAGTGTGAATGAAAGGATTGCTTTCCAGAACTTGCCAGATTTTGGGTGTTGAGATGAATGCGCTGAGAGGCATGACTCCACCCCCGAGAGCTTTCCCGAGACACATAATATCCGGCACCACATTCCAGTGTTCGACGCCGAACATTTTACCAGTGCGGCCCATTCCGGTTTGAACTTCGTCTGCAATCAACAGGGCGCCGTATTCATCGCAGACTTTTCTGATACGCGGCCAGAAATCATCCGGTGGAACGATGGCTCCGGCTTCACCTTGAATCGGCTCCATGATCACTGCAGCAACGCCTTTGCCGGTCTGGTCCGCTTTGTAAAGCTCATCCTCAACGGCATCCGCATCGCCAAACTCGACGAAGTGAATGCCCGGAAGCAGCGGCAGGAACGGCTCGCGATACTCCCATTTCCCCATCAAGCTCAGCGAGCCGCAACTCTTGCCATGGAACCCGCGAAGCGAACTGATGAAGTTCGTCCGACCCGTCACGATCCGGGCGAGCTTTAACGCGCCTTCGACGGCATCCGTACCGTTGTTGATAAAAAAGCAGTATTGCAGATCTCCGGGCGATACTTCCCCCAGCAGTTTCGCCAGCGCTCCGCGAAGAGGATCCAGAAGTTCCTGACTGGATAGCGGCATTCTGATGAGTTGATCGGCCACAGCTTTGACAATTTTGGGATGGCGGATTCCTGCGCTGTAGATTCCATACCCGCCCAGGCAATCGATAAACCGCCTGCCCATAATGTCTTCGAACCAGCAGCCCTCCCCGCGCCACTCCAGGGCGGGTTGGTCCTTCATCTCAATCACTGATTTACGGTAATCCAGATAGCCGCGATTAAAATAAAAAGAAAAATTTTCGATGGTTTCGCCGATAATTACCTGCTGCTGTTCGTCAGTCAAACTGGTAGAAGAAATGATGTTCAACCATTTCTGGGATTCGAGTAAAACTTCTTTTTCGTTCATGACTTAACTCACTTTGTTATCGCTGATTTACTGGTTTCATCCGGCGCAAACCGGTTGCTGAACAGGGATAGAATCCCGACCTAATAATCAGCGGCACAAAATGAAGTCAAGACTTTTCTAAAACGCATTTTCGATCACATCCAGACCTTCCTGGAGCTGCTCGTTACTGATTACAAGCGGCATCAGGGTTCGAATACAGTTACCATGCGTTCCTGCTGAAAGCAAGATGAGCCCGTTTTCATAACAACGTTTTGTAATATTCTGTGTTCTTTCTTTATCAGGCACTTTAGAATTGAGATCTTTGACCAGTTCCATTGCCATCATGGCGCCCAGGCCGCGAACTTCGCCAATGACGTCGTACTTCTGAGAAAGCTTCACGAACTTCTCTTGAACGATACTGCCGATTTCGACGGCGCGGTCCGCGAGCTTCACTTTCTCCATAAAATCAATGGCTGCCAGAGCGGCGGCACAACTCACCGGGTTTCCGGCATAGGTTCCGCCAAGGCCGCCGATTTGTGCGCTGTCCATGATTTCAGCGCGCCCCGTTACGGCGCTGAGAGGCAATCCGCCGGCAAGAGATTTTGCCATCACGATCAAATCCGGCTCTACACCGTAGTGTTCGGTTGCGAACATCTTGCCTGTCCGGCAAAAACCTGTTTGTACTTCATCCATGATCAGCAGCATGGAATGTTTCCTGCACAGGGCTTCCAGTTTCTTCACGTATTCCGGAGGCGCAACGATGAACCCTCCTTCGCCGACTACGAGTTCAAGAACTACGCAGGCAACATCCTCGGCAGCCACATGAGAGCTGAAGAATTCATCGAGATTGGCGAGTTCCTCATCAATGTTTTGACGGTATGAATATGGATAGGGAAGACGGTACACCTCCGGCGCAAACGGACCAAAGCCGAGTTTGTACGGTTTGACTTTGCTGGTCATGCTCATGGTCAACAGTGTGCGGCCATGAAACGCATGCTCGAACACAACAACGGCTTCTCGCCCTGTATGATGACGGGCGATTTTGACTGCATTTTCGACCGCCTCGGCGCCGCTGTTGGTCAAAAGTGTTTTTTTTGTGTAGTTTCCTGGAGTAATCCGGTTCAGCTTTTCAGCGAGTGCTATGTAGCTCTCGTACATGGCCACGCTGAAGCAGGTGTGTGTGAAACGGCTGATTTGTTCTGACGCAGCCTTCACTACTTGCGGATTAGAGTGTCCCACGTTCATCGTACCGATCCCGCCGGCGAAGTCGATCAGGGTGTTCCCGTCCACGTCGAAAACAAGCGCCCCTTCAGCGCGATCTACGAAGATGGGTGTGGAATTAGAAACGCCGGTCGGAACACTAATGCGCCTGCGTTCTAGAAGTGCAAGTGATCGGGGACCGGGGATAGAAGTCTTTAGCTGAATGGTTTTCGGCATAATTCCAGATTTCGTTTCGTTAATTCGTGGTTTTAATCGCGCTCAGCAACGCGTTTGGGAAGGCCGCCGGACGCTATCGAACCGATTCGTTCATTCCTTATCCGATCGCATATCAGTATACCACAGCGACCAACCCGGGCCCTCAAGGCCCTCCCCTCAGTTCGGGAGATCATTTTGGAAATTGATTCGGATCAGATACAATTCAGAGCGATTTTAAAAGCGACGGAAGGGACATATGCAACGATTGCGAACAACCCCATTTCATGAAAGGACATCTGCGTTATGCCAGCCGCAGAACTGGCGGCGCTGGGCGGGATATTTTGTTGTCGGCTCGTATGAGTTGACAATCGAACGCGAATACTGGGCGATCCGCAACTCTGCGGCATTGATCGATGTTACGCCTTTGATGAAATACGTGATCCGGGGTACGGATGCGGCCCGCCTTCTGGATCGCATCACAACGCGCAACATCCAGAAAATGAAAGTGGGGCAGGTCTATTACACGGGCTGGTGTGATGATGAAGGAAAAATGATTGATGACGGCACCGTCTCCCGGCTGGATGAGACCACGTTCCGGCTGACCTCCGCAGACCCCAATTTGCGATGGCTCTCGATGAACGCGGTTGGCCTCTCGGTGGAGATCACAGAGGTTACCGATGCGGTGGCCGCACTCAGTTTTCAGGGCCCAAACACAAGGACGGTTCTGAATCGCTGTTGCGAGAAGCCGGTCGATGAGTTGAAGTATTTTCGATTGATGAAGAACAAGATCAGCGGAGTCGAAGTCACGATTTCACGCACCGGTTACACGGGCGACCTGGGCTATGAGATCTGGATCGACGCAAAAAATGCGTTAGCGATCTGGGATACCTTGATGGATACAGGCCACGATTACGGAATCACGCCTGTGGGCATTCTTGCTATGGACATGGCGCGCGTAGAAGCCGGTCTGTTCATGATCGAAGTGGATTACACATCGAGCACGCATGCGTGGATTAATGCGCAGAAGTCGTCACCGTTTGAACTTGGTCTGGATTGGACTGTGAGTCTGGATAAACCTGATTACTTTGTTGGACGCCGCGCGCTGGAACGCGAGAAGAAAGAAGGTTCACTGTGGAAATTGGTGGGTCTCGATGTTGACTGGGCCGGTATGGAAGAATTATTTGCAGAAGTTGACTTGCCGCCCATGGTTCCGGGTTCCGCTGTGCGCGCGAGTTTGCCGGTATTTGTTGAAGAAGCGCAGGTGGGATACGTTTCTACATCGAGCTGGTCTCCGTTGCTGAAGAAGTACATTGCGCTTGCTCATATCGAGAGGCCCTATTACGAAGTGGGTACGGATGTTCGCATGGAGATTACAGTGCAGCATCACCGCAAGCAGGCGCCCGCGAAGGTCGTAAAACTGCCGTTTTACGAACCTGAGTGGAAGAAAAAATAGGGGTGAATGATATATGACAGCAAATAAATATGACGCAATCATAATTGGCGGTGGGCACAATGGACTGGTGGCCGCGGCGTATCTTGCGCGTGCGGGAAAGCGTGTTGTGGTGCTTGAGCGCAGGCACATCATCGGCGGCGCAACGGTAACCGAAGAAATCATTCCCGGATTCAAGTTCACTGAATTCTCTTACGTGGTGAGTCTGCTACGACCGGAGATCATTCGTGATTTGAAGCTTCCGCAGCACGGACTGAAAATATTGCCGCTGCCCAGCACGTTTACTCCAATGGATAACGGCGACTACATCGCGGCCTGGGACGATCATGACATGACGCGCCGTGAGATTTATCGTCATTCTCCTAAGGATGCGGAAGCCTCTGACGAATACAGCCGCGCTATGGCGCGTCTTGCGAAAGCCATCAAACCGATTTTGAGCATTCTTCCACCGGATCCGACATCATTTCATCCCAAAGATTTGTTTGGGCTGCTGAAGCTCGGTCGTTTTGCGGCGAGCATCTCAGAAAAGGACCTTTACGGTCTTGCCAAAATCATGACACAGTCCGCGGCAGACATGCTGGAGGAATGGTTTGAGACCGAGCCGCTCCTGGGCACAAAATCCGCGAGTGGAATCATAGGCACGTTTCTGGGTCCGCGTTCGCCCAGCACCGCTTACGTGCTGCTCCACCACTACATGGGCGAAATTGACGGGGCCTTTCGTGCGTGGGGCTTTGCCAAGGGAGGGACCGGCGGAATCGCGGAAGCCATCGGAAGCTCGGCGCGTTCACTCGGCGCTGAAATCCGATGCAACAGCTCTGTAAAGCAGGTCATCATTAAAAACGGACGCGCTGTCGGCGTTGCATTGGAGAATGGAGATGAGATTCGCGCCAAAGCTGTGCTTTCTTCTGTGGATCCAATTCTCACTTTCTTGAAATTTGTTGAATCAAAGTATCTGCCGGCTGATTTGATCCATTCGATCAAGAAATACCGGACGCGCGGATCCTCAGGCAAAGTGAATCTTGCCTTGGGCGAGCTGCCGAACTTTACTGCGCTGCCGGGCGAAGGTCCGCTGCATCGGGGCGCAATCTCGATCAGTCCCAGCATTGATTACATTGAGCGCGCATATGACGACGCCAAATACGGACGCTTTGCAAAGGAGCCATTCGTAGACATAATCATTCCATCCGTCATCGATCCTGACATGGCGCCACCAGGAAAACACGTCATGTCCTGTTTCGTGCAATACGCGCCGTACGATATCGAAGGCGGTTGGGACGATGCGAAGCGCGAGGCATTTGGCGAAACGGTCATCTCAGCGATCGAACGTTACGCGCCGAATATCCGTCGCGCCATTATCGGAAAACAGGTGATCACACCGAAGGACATTGAAAGTATCACCAACATCACCGGCGGCAATATATTTCATGGCGAGCTCCTGTTGCATCAACTGTTTTTTATGCGTCCGGCAACTAAGTGGGCAAGTTTCCGCACGCCGGTTGATGGTTACTATATCGCAGGTTCCGGAGCGCACCCCGGTGGCGGTATCATGGGCGCACCCGGAAAGATGGCTGCGGAAATAGCAATGAAGGACGGTATCTAATGAACACATACGATTGCATCATCATTGGCGCCGGACATAATGGCTTAACAGCCGCGGCGTATCTTGCGAAACAGGGCAAAAAAATCCTGGTCCTGGAACGGCGCAACATCGCCGGTGGACAGGTCGTCACAGAATCTTTTGAAGAAGGATTTCAAGCTGACTCATTGCACGCCGGCGGATCCTTATGTTCCGATATCGTGAGAGACTTAAAACTGACATCCTTTGGACTGCCGGCGACTGCCGCAACGAAGCTTCCCTTTGTCTCACTTCAAGGAGACTCTCATCATCTGATTCTTGATGCGGATCCTGCAAAAGCCGCTGAATCCATCAAACGGTTTTCAGCAAACGATGCGGCCCGCTGGCCGGAGTTCCTGTCATTTATGAAGCAGACGACGCGATTTATCCGTACCGCCAACGCAACGATCATGCCGCGTTTGCCGGTGGATCTGAATTTCAGTGAAGGAATGGGGCTCGCCAAACTCGGTCTGGATCTGCGTCTCATGGGCGGCAGGGACATGATGCGGATCGTTCGCGGGATGCCCATGACTGCCAGTGAGTTTGTCGACGAATGGTTTGAATCTGACATCGTCAAGGCAGCCGTTGCATCTCTTGGCATTCACGGATTCACTCTCGGTGGGATGGGTGCAGGAACCGGCTTCACATTGATGCACAACTGGGCGAATCGTGGCGGTCTATCGCACGCTGCGGTTCCAGGTGGTGTCGGTAAGATCAGTGAAGCTCTTGTCAACGCCGTGAAATCGTTCGGCGGCGAAATCCGAACAAACGCAGAAGTAAAAGCTATCCAGGTAGAGATAACAACGTGTAAGGGCGTATTGCTTTCGAATGGTGAAGAAATTCCCGCGAAGAACGTAATTTCATCGGCAGATCCAAAACACACATTTCTTTCCCTGGTTGGTCCGATGAATCTACCGCCGGAATTTGTCTGGCATACGCAATCCATTAAGATGCGAGGCTCAGTGGCCAAGGTTCACCTTCTCACTGACGGCAAGCATGGAATTCCGGAAGGGACCATCGTCCTGGCTCCTTCATTGAAGTATCTCGAAAAAGCCTATGATGCAGCGAAATATCACACCATCTCAGAGAAGCCGTATCTTGAGGTGACCACATCAGGGAATGTTGTTTCTATCCATTTCCAGTTTGCACCTTACGCGCTCAAGAGCTCTTCGTGGGACAACGAGCGAAAACATCTTGAAGATCTGGCGATCAATACGCTTGGCGAACATTTCCCCAATTTGAAGTCCGCTATCAAAAGCTTGAAGTCACTAACGCCCAAAGATCTCGAAGAGGTATATGGTTTGACTGAAGGTGATCTGAATCACGGCCAGCTCATGCTGGACCAATTCATGTTCATGCGACCGATTCCGGGCTGGTCAAATCACAGGACACCCATTGATAACCTGTATCTCGGCGGAAGCGGTGTGCACGGCGGCGGCGGAATCAGCGGCGCAAGCGGCAGAAACGTGGCAAAGGTGATCGATAAATGAAACATTGCCTTAGAGAATCGGAACTGAATCCGGCCGAAATGCGCAGGTGCGGATTTTCGTCCGATCGCTCATCCATTCGATAGAAACAGACCGGCAGAAGGACAGTGCCTTCCCATGAAAAAACGATTATTCATCGTTATCTCTCCTGGCTTATTTGGGACTCTGATACTGACTCGAATTATCGATGGATCATTTCGTTTGCCTGTACAGTTGCTTGCTGTCTATCTGACAGCGTGGAGTTTATTTTTCGTTTATTCTGCGCGACCCTTCCGAAAAAAAATCCACGTGTTTCTACTGGCGAATCTTTCTCCACTCTTTCTTGTTGGATGTTTTGAATTGGCGGCGCTGGTCAAGCTGCTGGACTACCGTATTGTTTTTTCCACACCTGTTTACGATCCAATTCGTAACCCGCGCTACAGGTACGATCCGGAGCTGGTTTTTATTCGCCGTCCGCATCAACATCTGAAAGGGACCGTCTCCGGAGGAACAATGACGTGGTTGTATCAGATTCCATCCACGCAACTGTACAGTTATGACCATCGCTACGATCAACACGGATTTCGAAATGAAGTCGACCTGACATCTGCTGATATTGCGGTAATGGGAGATTCTTTTATCGAAGGCACCCTTGTCTCGAGCCCGGAACTGATGACATCGAGACTGGCGCGTTTACAGGGTTCTGTGGTGTCGAACATGGGACAGATCGGCTATGGCCCGCAGCAAGAATTGATCGTGCTGAAACGTTATGTTTTACCGTTGAATCCCTATACGGTGATCTGGGCTTTCTTTGAAGGGAACGATCTTAAGAACGTATTGGAATATCAGCGCTTGATCAGAAACAGAGTCCATCTTTCCCGCTTTCATTCTTTTGAATACCGGTCATTTACCAGGAACGCACGTTTGGCGCTTCTACGGCTGTGGGGCATAAAGAGGAACCTGCCTTCGGGTCTATCCTTATCAGGCCTGTTTTCCTCTGCTGACGGGAATGTTGTTCGTGTCTACTTTCTGTATCCTGGAAAAGATCTGTCTCCTAACCAGTTAAAGGCCCTGGCCAAAGCTCGTAATTCCTTTGCAGCCGGTTACCGGATGTGCGCTGAGCGCGGGGTCCGGATGATCGTAATTTTCATCCCGAACAAGTTTCGCGTTTATAAAAATGCATGCAGGTTCGAGCCCCAATCTGAATGTTCGTCATGGGTTCTAAACGATCTCCCCGGTAGATTCAAGGCTATGATTTCGGGGATATCAGATCAGATAGGGTATGTCGATCTTACGCCTGCTCTAACCGGGGCCGCCATGAAAGGGAGCATGGTGCACTTTGGCGACGATGAACACTGGTCGCCCGAAGGTCACCGCATAGTAGCAGAAGTAGTCAATGACTTTATCCCAAAGGACCGCGCACTGAACTGATTTCCAGGGAACGAAATGGCAATCGCAAAGCCGTCCGTCGTTTCATCAAGATGCTTCAAATACAAAGTCCCCATCTCAATCACAGAAACCTCAAGAAGCAGCTTTCTTTGATGTCCAATCTCGCTTTCCACGATTTCCAGAAAGTGAATCGCTCTGATTGGGATAAACTCCTGGATACCCTGCCGGCAATCGATAATTCTGAGTTCTTCACTACAACCTAACTCTAACAATCAAACAAACCGACTCCATCTCTCCAATCTTATCCAGGAGTTGGTTCTACATCTGGATGCCCCAGAAGAACTCTCTATTTGCGCTTAACCCCTATCCCGGAAAATCTATGCCGTGTGTCATAATGAATTGCCAGTTCCTCTCACAAAATTTATGGGACAGGGTACTAGACAACTATGTCGATTGAAGCATTAACGGAAGCCCTTCTGGGGGGTGAAGCAAAGGCCCTGGCCAGAGCCATTTCCCTTGTGGAGAACCGCGACCCACGGGCTCAGGCATTGTTGAAGGCTGTCTATCCTCGTGGTCGCGATATCCCGCTGATCGGTATTACGGGTCCGGCCGGCGTCGGGAAAAGCTCGATTGTTGATCGCCTCATTGCTGTTTACCGGTCACAGGGCAAGAAAGTGGGTGTGATTGCAGTCGATCCGAGCAGTCCTTTCAGCGGCGGCGCCATTCTGGGCGATCGAATCAGGATGCAGCAGCACGGCACGGACCCGGATGTGTTTATTCGAAGCATGGCCACGCGCGGTAAACTCGGCGGAATTGCCGCTGCGACCTTCGATGTCATGGACCTCATGAATGCCGCAGGCAAGGACGTCATTATCGTGGAAACGGTCGGCGTCGGCCAGGACGAGGTGGACATCGTCAAGCTGGTTAATACTACGGTTGTAGTACTAATGCCCGGACTTGGAGACGAGGTTCAGGCAATGAAAGCGGGACTCATGGAGATTGCCGACCTGCTGGTGATCAACAAATCGGACAGGTCCGAAGCAGAAAAAATGGAAATGGAGCTTCAGAACACGCTTTCCTATTTTCAGTCCGGCTCCCAGCAATGGCGACCGAAAATTCTGAAAACTCAGGCGACGCACAATGTTGGAATCGACACGCTCGTTGAAGCCGTCCGGGAGCACGGCGAATATCTGAATGCCGGCGGCAGGTTGCAGGGCAAAATCCTTCAACAGAGCCGGCAGAGACTGATCGATGCTCTTGAGTATCAGGTCACCAGTAAGATCATCGAAGAGGGTTTTGAGCGGTTCGGTATTTCGCAGCGCATCGAAGATATTGCCGTACGCCGCATCGATCCGCACACCGTAGTGCGGGAACTGCTGGCGCATTTCACCGTGGAGTAGTGATGCAGGATATAGATCACATTGCCGTTGTAGTGAGAAAAATCGAAGACAGGCTGCCTTTCTACACAGAGGTCCTTGGTTTTCGACTGAAGAATCTCGAAGAGGTGCCTCACATGTTTGTGCGTGTTGCAGTGCTTGAAAGCGAAAAGGGAACAACTCATATTGAGCTTGTGGAGCCCACTTCTTCCGATTCCGGTGTAGCGCGTTTTCTGGAGAAGAAAGGGGAGACGATTCATCATCTTTGTTTTCTTGTTTCGGACCTGCAACAGGAGCTCACTCGTTTAATGAACAGCGGAATCAAGTTGATCGATGAAAGTCCTCGCCCCGGAGAAGGTGGCTCGCTGGTTGCTTTTTTGCACCCGCAATCCTGTGGGGGAGTCCTGATAGAATTAAAGCAGGTTGAGCCGGTGATGCCGGGTAATGAGTAATGACTGCCGAGTGGGGTTTTGTATGAACAAAGTCTTTACGAATGCGATGGAAGCAGTTCACGATATCAATGATGGAGCTACACTGATGGTGGGAGGTTTCGGTCTATGTGGAATTCCCGAAAACCTGATCGCCGCATTGAAAGCAAAAGGCGTGAAGAATCTAACAGTGATGAGCAACAATGCCGGAGTCAATGATTTCGGATTGGGAGTGTTGCTCCAGACACGCCAGATCAGGAAAATGATTTCCACATATGTTGGAGAAAACGAGGTTTTTGAGCAGCAGTATCTCAACGGCGAGTTGGAAGTGGAACTAGTGCCGCAGGGAACTTTCTCAGAAAGAATCCGGGCCGGGGGCGCCGGAATTGCGGCGTTTTTTACACCTACAGGCGTCGGAACACCCGTTGAAGAAGGCAAGGAGAAGCGTTCGTATGATGGTCGTGAATACATTCTTGAACGCGCTCTGAAGGCCGATTTTGCTCTGATCAAAGCGTGGAAAGGCGACACGATGGGTAATCTGGTCTATCGCAAAACAGCGCGTAACTTCAGTCCCATGATGGCGACTGCTGCGCGGGTGACCATTGCTGAAGTAGAGGAAATTGTGGCGGCGGGTTCTCTCGATGGAGATCTTATCCACACTCCGGGTATTTATGTGAAACGAATCTTTCAGGGAGCAAATTATGAAAAGCGTATCGAAAAGAGAACTTATCGTCAGAAGAGTAGCTAAGGAACTTCGTGACGGATTCTACGTGAATCTGGGCATCGGTATGCCTACGCTGGTGAGCAATTATATTCCCGATGGTGTCCAGATTGTTTTACAATCTGAGAACGGGATGCTGGGGATCGGACCTTATCCGGAGCAGGGAAGCGAAGATCCGGACCTGATCAATGCCGGAAAGGAAACGGTGACGGAAATGCCCGGAACCAGTTATTTTTCGAGCTCGGATTCGTTCGCAATGATTCGAGGCGGGCATGTGGATATATCGATTCTTGGCGCCATGCAGGTGGACGAAGTGGGAAATCTGGCGAACTGGATGATCCCCGGCAAAATGGTAAAAGGAATGGGCGGCGCCATGGATCTTGTCAGCGGCGCAAAAAGAGTCGTGATTGCCATGGAGCATACGTCTCGTGACGGAGAAAAAAAGATTTTAAAGCGATGCACTTTGCCTCTTACTGGAGTCGGGGTGGTCGATCTCATTGTGACGGATCTCGCCGTTATCGAAGTCACCGATACCGGACTGCTGCTGAAAGAAGTCGCTCCCGGCGTAACCGTGGAACAGGTGAGAGCAGCAACGGAAGCCGATCTCCGGGTTGCCGATAATGTAAAAGAGTACGAGATTTAATTTTAGATTGCAGATTTCAGATTGAAATGTGTTGATTGAAGATTTGGAGGATTTGTGCGAATAGCGATTACATCGGCCGTTAGAACAGCGATCGGAAAGATGGCGGGGGCTTTCATTGGTACACCGGCAGCAGACATTGCTGCGGTTTGCGTCCGCGAAGCGTTAGAGCGTTCACGCGTTCGCCCCGAAGAAGTAGACGAGGTCCTGCTTGGAAACGTATTGCAGGCCGGACAGGGCCAAAATCCGGCCCGGCAGGCTGCGATCAAAGCAAATATTCCTGCCAGTGTTCCTTCAACAACGATTAACAAGGTTTGCGGATCCGGCTTGAAAGCCGTTACTCTCGCGGCCCAGGCAATCCGTTGCGGTGATGCGGGTATTGTTGTTGCGGGTGGCACGGAGAATATGACGCGCGCTCCTTATCTGTTGAAAGACGCCCGTTATGGATATCGTCTGGGCCATGGTGATCTGATCGATTCGATGATCAGCGAAGGACTTTCGTGTGCGATGTGCGATGTTCATATGGGAATCACCGCGGAGAACATCGCAGAAAAATACGGAATTTCACGAGAGGCACAGGACGAATTCTCTGCCATGAGTCAGCGCAAAGCTGCTGCTGCTATTGTCGAAGGCAAATTCAAACGTGAGATTGTGCCTTTTCCGCTTCCTCAAAAGAAGGGAGAAGTAAAACTCTTCGAAACGGATGAATACGTTCGCGCGGAAACAACGCTCGAATCACTTGCAAAGCTCAAGCCTGCATTCAAAGATGGCGGATCAGTCACCGCAGGAAACGCATCCGGCATCAACGACGGTGCGGCCGCGGTTGTGCTTATGAGCGAAGAGACGGCTCGCAGTCGCGGTATTCATCCCATGGGTTTTTTGCGCGCATTTGCTTCCGTAGGGGTCGATCCCTCAATCATGGGGATCGGACCGGTTACTGCTGTTCAACGCGCGTTGCAGAAGGCGGAGATTACGATTTCAGATGTGGGCCTGTTCGAGTTGAATGAGGCGTTTGCCGTTCAATCGCTTGCGGTACTGTCCGATCTGAAAATTGATCCGGAAAGAGTGAATGTTCGTGGTGGGGCGATCGCTCTCGGACATCCCATCGGAGCCGGCGGCGCACGAATTCTGGTGACGTTGCTGCATGCAATGGAAGATCATGACTGCAAGTTTGGTGTTGCCGGATTGTGCATTGGCGGCGGACAGGGTATTGCTGCGGTGGTTGAACGTGGGTAAGCATCTCACTACAAGATCTGTTGTGATTCTGAGTCTTCAGAATCCGCGCGAAAAGATCTGGGGTGTGCTCCTTTCCGTTAATTCTTTCGGAATCACCGCTCGTGGAATCGACATCAATTCATTTCAGGATTGGGTACGCGCTGTAGCCAATAATACTGAAACCATGAGCCTGAGCACCATGTTTGTTCCCATGATGCGCGTCGAAAAGGTCACCCTGGATGAAGCTTTCGGCGAGTACAAATCCTTCAGCGAACAGTTTCAGGAACGCGTCGGTCGCAGCGTGGCCGATTTTATGGAGCTGCCGGATGAGGATGATATCAACTTCACCTTTTAAGCGATCCCCTCTGCTCGCGCGCGCACGACATCCATAAACATTTCTATATTCTCAGAGACTGATGAGTTCTTGAGGTCCTGATTCGCATAAGCAAAACGAACGTTTTCCAGCGAGGAAATGAAGTTGAGAATTTGCGCTCTGAGGCAATCCTGCCTGACTTGCAAAGCTTCGTATTGTTCCTTTTGTTTTTGTTTGTTGGACAATGTTTGTTCGTACTGCAGTCGTGTGTTGAAGTCCTGAGTTTGTTCAATCCGCTGCTTCAACTCTTCAATCTGCCGGTCCAGTGATGTGACGTGTGTCGCTACCAGTTCTTTTCCTATTTGCTGCAGGCGGAAGCACTGGTGTATCACTCGTTCGGTGTATTCTTCGAGATCCAGTCGAAGTTTTGCGTTATTCTCCCGTTCTTTCATCTGCTGTTTTACCTGTGTATAAAGACCCGTTGTTTCCTCGGCCAGCTTCAAAGCTTCGGTGGAAGCCCCCCAGGAATAGTGAGAGAAAGCTTCAAGAACCGAATCCTTGCGGATCTGGTAAGGCAACAACGAGAACTGCAGGCAGAATGCAAAAACGGCAGCGTGTAAGAGCGTAGAAAATGGATACGGCAACAGGCTGTTTACCTCCGGAATGGACTGCCAGGTCAGGACCACCGGGATGCTGAGGATAACCAGAGCTGATGAGGCCGGCCATTTCCAGAGCCGAAAACATTCTGCGAATACGATCTTGCCGATGATCAACGAAAACAGGACGCAGAAGGGCAGCACATATGCCGGCAAGAGGAACAAGCCGGATAAATACACGGCCGGTACAATCAGGCACGTAACGATGTTCTGTTTCTTTTGCCAGATAATGTGCGCATCCAGAGCGATCAATGCGTACAACGCCGGATGAAGAATCGAGCTGGTTGAAAAGAAATACGCCAGGAGCAGCATGCCTGCTCCCAGCGTTGCGAAGAAGATCAGGAAAGGTTTTCTGAATGAAACTTCCGAAAGGGCATCCAGAATCCACATAAGTCACCGCCTATTGAGCCACGGATTGCTGCGCTTTCCGCTCGGCTTCTTTCTGACGCTTCAGCATGTCCTTTTTCACCTGAGGCGCCTGCGCCTCCGGCTTACTCATGCCGCTGACAAAAGAATCGTAGCGAAAAACCTGGGATTGATTCTGTGTGTAGCCAAGAGCTTTCAATTTTTCGTTTGCAGTGTTGGCGAGTTCATACGCGCCTGCCTGGTCGCCGGCTTCCCAGCGCTGATAAGCTTCGTCCATCTGTTTGCTCGCCTCAACGGATGCCACTTTGGCTGAAACTTCCTGGTCCACATTGGACGCTACGACTGCGCGGTCCCCCACAACTTCGATAGTGGGTGAAAAAATCCGGCTGAATGTTTCAGGTTCCTTACCGTTAATCTCTGTATAAGTAAATTCACCTCTGGCCAGTTCAATCTTGCTTTTCTCGTTTGCGGGAGCGCGCAAATGCACCATGATTCTTTTGGTTTCGCCACTGTAAATATCCGGAACTTCAATCTGCAGTTTTCTTCCGCTTAAGCTCCATTTGAACCCGGCAACGTCAATGACCTCAACTCCGCTTCCCAGATCGAATCTGGCCGTTGCTTTGTTGGCAATCACGTTTTGCATCAGATTCCATTCACGCCGGAAGATGTCCGCCATGTTCACATCCTTGCTAATGTAGTAGTAATTTCCACCGCTGTGATCGGCGATATTGGCCATGAGGGTCTCGTTATAATCAATCCCAACGCCCATGGCGGATACCGAAACAGACCGCTCGCGAATTTGTCGGGCGACGGCCGCAATCTGTTCCGGATCTGTGATACCGACATTTGCCAGTCCGTCAGAAAGCAGTACCACACGGTTAACCGAATCCTTCAGGAAGTGCTTCTTAACTTCTTCGAATCCCTGTTGAAGTCCGCCGCAAAGGTTCGTGCTGCCGCCAGAACTCAAACCGTAAATAATGTCCCGAACGCGCGATTTGTTTTCCACCGGCGAAGGAGCCAGGACGGTTTGAACGTAGTCGTCGTAAATTACAATGCCGAGACGGTCGGAAGCATTCATTTGATTCAGCATGGCTACTGCAGCTTCTTTAACCTGTTCCAGCTTGTTTTCATCCGCCATTGATCCGCTTCTGTCAATAACAAGAACCAGGTTCATGGGTTTACGATTTCCGTTGCCCGGCAGGTTCTTTCCCGTAATGCGCAAATCAAGATACGCATCCCCTGCGCTGTTTAACATCAGATACGAATTCGCAAGCTTCCAGTCAAACCGGACGTTTCCCTCAGAGTTTGAGCCGGTTACTGGAACCGTTATGAATTTTGTGCCCGGCGGTTGGACGGTTGATGTTGCCGGCGTTTGTGTCGCATAAACAAGTGCGATGGTTGCTATAGCTACGAACAATCCGATAATCAGGATCGGTTTTCTCATTTTATCTTCCTCCATCTTTTCCCCTATAAACGCCGTCAAAAACGAAAAGATTTAAGATGCAATTGTGGAGGATCGATCTGCCGGTCGGACTGGTTGTTGCCTCGATCTTCCTGGACCTCTTTCCGCTCCCGGTAAAAGCACCAGCAGTTTGCACGCGCCCCGGTACAAGAGGGGTAAATGGCCTTGGCGTAGCGGCTCAGTGGACCTATAATCTCTTGCATGAATTTATACGCCGTGATCATTTTGACCACATTATTGACGAAGTTAATCATCGACTTCATTTCGAAATGGTTGAATATTCGATCGCTGGATCCAAAATTGCCTTCTCAATTATCCGGAGTTTACGATGATAAAGAGTATTCACGCTCTCAGGAATACACGAGAGCGTACACCCGGTTCGGTTTGTTTCAGATCGTTTTCGATTCGACCGTCCTGCTCCTGTTCTGGTTCTCCGGTGGTTTTGGATGGCTCGACCTGCTGGTACGAGGTTACGGATTCGGATCTATCGAAACAGGGCTTCTCTACTTCGGGGCTCTAACCGTGGCCGGAGGCATGCTGTCGCTTCCCTTTGATCTTTACGGGACCTTCGTGATCGAAGAACGTTTTGGTTTCAATCGCACCACTTTTCGTCTCTTTGTTTTGGACAGATTGAAAGGGATGCTTCTCGGGGCAATTCTCGGCATTCCGCTTCTTTCCGCGATCCTGTGGTTTTTCGGGGCCGCCGGCGGTTCTGCGTGGCTTTATTGCTGGCTCTTTTCTACAGTATTTCTGCTCATTGTACAGTTCATTGCTCCAACATGGATCATGCCCTGGTTCAATAAATTTACACCGCTTCCGGATGGAGAGCTCAAAGCCGCGATTTCGAAATACGCGGAATCCGTGCGGTTTGCTTTCAAAGACGTGTTCGTTATGGATGCGTCGAAAAGGTCCAGTAAGGCCAACGCTTTTTTCACCGGCTTCGGAAGGAACAAGAGAATTGCGCTATTCGACACTCTCGTTCAGGACCAGACGGTACCGGAAGTCGTATGCATTCTGGCTCACGAGATAGGGCATTACAAAAAGAACCACGTGCCGGCCATGATGATCCTGAGCGTAGCACATACCGGTTTTCTTTTCTGGCTGATGTCGCATTTCCTCAATAACCGAAAACTCACGGAAGCTTTTTTTGTTGATGAACCATCCATTTATACAGGACTACTGTTTTTTGGAATGCTTTACGAGCCGGTATCCTTTCTCCTTTCGATCGCTACCAACGTGCTATCACGCAGGAACGAGCTCCAGGCGGATCGATTTGCCGTTGATACGCTGGGAGAGCCCGAACACATGGCTTCTGCGCTGAAGAAGCTCCACGTGAAAAACCTGTCCAATCTCACGCCGCATCCCTTTTTTGTCTTCCTGAATTACTCCCATCCTCCTTTGCTTCAGCGAATTAAGGCAATCCGGGTTCCGATCGTTTCTAAATCGATAAACGCCAATGCATAAAATCTCCACAACCCGGACAAGCCGGGACCCAATGGGGATCGTAGGAATGCAGGCAGGCTCCACGCGCATCGCAATCGAACCGGCGTTCCGGACAGATCGGGGTTTTCAGGATGCGTTCCATAATAGAGCATGAGGCATAATTGTTGTCAATTCGTTTTAACCGTTTCATGTTTGTTTTTGTGGCGTGCGCAGCAGCCGGACTGGTGCCGGAAATCAGCAGCTCGGTCATGACGCAGATCATGTTTTCGGCTTCGCGCGAATTCCAGGCGCCGCCCAGCGCGCTACAGATGATGATCTCAGTCAGCAAGTTGATGTTTGCCGCGCTGGTTTTAACCGGTGGCCGGCTGGGGGATCTTTACGGCCGAAGAAAAATGTTGCTGATTGGAACAGCAGGAATCGGAAGCGCGGCCCTCGCCTGTGCTGGAAGCCCTTCGATTGAGCTTCTCGTTGTGGCGCGAGCTCTGGATGGCGTTTTCAGCGCTCTGGTCACGCCTCTTGCGCTGGCTCTTGTTGTGTTTTCTGCGGAGGAAAAGGAGAGGCCCGCCGTTATCGGCATGTATATCAGCATCATGGGAATTGCCGCGTTGTCCATTCCTTATCTGGCAGGTTCACTCCTGGAGCTTGTTCACTGGCGTGTTGTGTTTCTCGTTACGGCAGTCTTCGCCATGGTGGGAATTCTATTGATGTGGAGGTTGGTCTCATCTGAGCCGATCAGCAAGTCTGGCGCAAGGTTGGATTTTCCTGGAAGCATCCTGTGCGCGATCGGCCTCACATCTTTTGTGTATGGATTGATCCAGTCCAACCCACTCGGTTGGAACAGCCCGGTAGTCTGGTTCTGTGTACTTGGTGGATTATTGATTCTTGTCTTGTTTGTGTTTTGGGAACTTCGTGCCTCGCAACCGCTAATCGACTTTAAGCTGTTTCAAAACAGAACATTTTCTATCGCAATCATGGCCGGAATGGTAATCCCATTTGTCGGTGCGGGATTGTACGTTCCATTTCTGAGCTATTTTCGACTCTTACGTGAAAGTAGCCCTTCCACTGCGGCGTTGCTGGTGATGCCGCTCCCACTCGCAGCGGCTCTGCTGTCCCCGGTTGCCGGAAAACTTGCCCGAAACGGGTCTCCTCGCGCTCTCATGAGCCTTGGTTTGCTGCTGATGGCCACCGGAGCGTTCACTCTCGGCTGGATCAGAGTTGACACACCCTATGTGATGCTGGTAATTCCGATGCTTTTGATCGGAGGCGGTACGGCCTTCGCACTGACTTCTCGAACAAGCGTAGTGATGAGCTCCGTCACTCCGGATTTCAGCGGCGCCGCTTCCGGCATCAATACAGCAAGCGGCAAGCTGGGAAGCGCCCTCGGCACCGCGTTGCTCAGCACTATTTTTATTGGAATCGGCCGAAACAATTATCTGGAACGAATGAGCTCAACGAATCTTTCAATGGATCAAATTCGTGAGGCAACTCTCGCTTGGCGGGCGGCCCGAAATTCCTCCGCTCTGGATACGCTGGACCTGCCTGATCATCTTGTGTCACAAATCGAAAGTAGTTTCAAATCTGCATTTGCGTACGGGCTCGGCCGGACCGAATGGATCGCCTCGTTGCTGTTGTTCGGAAGCGCGGCTCTTGTCTGGTTTGTATTGAAAAGTAGAGCGGACCGGCCCCTGGCTTAGATTGGCCCAAAGTCCAGTATTCAATTTACGGTCGCAAGTGTACAATGTTTTTGTTTGTCAACAATATGAAAGCGAATGAACTGACGGAAAACTGGTTGAACATGCTTCTCGATCTTCAACTGGCAGCGGGAATACCTCTTGTTACAAGGTAAGGAGACTTTATGAATAAATCCATTCTTCTGTTGTGTGCTCTGTTCTGGGTTACTGCGTTCTGCATCCTCGACGCCGCGACTCCTCAACCAAAACTCACAGAAAAAAAATGGCCGCAGGAATTCAAAGGCAAAAATGGAAGGCTCGTTGTGTATGCTCCACAAATTGAAGGATGGAAAGACTTCAAAAAGCTGGAGGCGCGATTGGCGGTCGCGTACGCCAAATCAGAAAAAGAAGCCCCTGCATTAGGCAGCTTTAAGATTAGTGCAGATACCGAAACAGATCACGAGAGTCGACTGGTAAAACTGTTGAATCTGAGCGCTGTGGACGGGAAATTTCCCTCTTTGACGGCCGACCAAACTCAGAAAATCATGGCAAAGATTGAGAGCTTGCTGCCCGGGGATGCATTGTTTGTTTCACTGGATCGGATGCTGGCAAGCATTGATCGAAGCCAGTCGCAGTTGAAGGAAGTCACAGTAAAGAACGATCCACCTGCAATTTTTGTCAATTACAAACCGGGCATAGTCGTGCTGGTGGATGGCTCGCCGATCTGGAGTCCGATCAAAGATTCAGATCTAAAATGGGCGGTCAATACGAACTGGCCGTTGTTCAGCCATGAACCTGAGAAGAAGTTTTACCTGCTAAAAGAAACCTCATGGCTCGAAACCACTGATTTAAAAGGAACGTGGACGCCCGCTTTTCAATTGCCTGACAGTTTTAAAAAGCTTCCTGCCGACGATAAGAATTGGGATGACGTACGGAAGAACATACCTGGCAAGAGGCTGAAACCGGAAGGCGTCCCCGCGGTGTTTTATGCGGAGGAACCGGCCGAATTGATCCTGCTGAAAGGTGAGCCGGTACTTGAATTGATCAAGGATTCCAATCTGCAATGGGTTTCCAACACAGAAAGTGATCTGTTCTTCCATACACAGGACAAGAGCTGGTATTTCCTGGTATCGGGAAGGTGGTTCCGTTCAGGCAGTCTGAAGGGTCCATGGGCTTATGCGACCACGAAACTCCCGGAAGATTTCAAAAAGATTCCGGAATCTCATGCGCGTGGCGATGTGCGGGTTTCTGTTCCCGGCACTCGTGAAGCGGACGAAGCGGTGATCCTTGCTTCCATTCCGCAGCAAGCGCAGGTGGAAAAAAGTAAAGTTACCGCGAAAGTTTCGTACGCCGGCGAACCGCAATTCAAGCCAATCGATGGCACATCGATGAGTTATGCAGTGAATACGTCCGAAAGTGTAATCAAAGTCGGAGATTTGTACTACCTGTGTTATCAGGCGGTGTGGTTTGCTTCAAAAAATCCAGGCGGACCATGGGAAGTGGCGACGATCATTCCACAGGAGGTTTATTCAATTCCGCCGAGTTCGCCCGTTCACAATGTA
>Ga0247727_10007454_pt1 | contig 20834 bp, 17 predicted proteins | sample WisWelCaveWW1625_FD_202498 | JGI IMG/M metagenome (GOLD analysis project Ga0247727, IMG submission 202498) | Biofilm microbial communities from Wishing Well Cave, Virginia, United States - WW16-25 | ecosystem: Environmental > Aquatic > Deep subsurface > Groundwater > Cave microbial mat | place... | reverse complement strand
GGGCAGATCGCCTCGTCCCGCAAAAAACGCGGGACTCGCGATGACATGGTTGTATTTACAAAAACAGGATCATTCCTGTTGCAAAATCCAGCGTGCCGCTTCCAGCAAATCATCGGCAACATACTCCGGCTGCCAGGCCGCCCCGGCAAATTCGTTTGCGGATTCCTGGCCGTAGCCGGTGTGCACCAAAATATTCCGGCAGCCGACAGCGTGCCCGGCCTCGAGGTCGGATATTTTATCGCCGACGACAAAAGAGGAACCGAGATCAATATCCAACTCCCGCGCCGCTTTTTCCAACATGCCGGGCTTGGGCTTGCGGCAGTTGCAATCCTGGCGATAGACGCCGACCCTGGCCGCCGGATGATGCGGACAATAATAAATCGCATCAACGGCCGTGCCGTGCTCGCCCAGCATTTGCTCTAACGCTTCGTGCACTTCGCGCACCGCTTGTTCGGTAAAATAACCGCGCGCCACGCCGGCTTGATTGGTGACCACGACGACTTTGTAGCCGCTCGCTTTGAGCGATTTGATCGCCTCTGCCGCGCCCGCGATTAAACGCAGTTGCTCCGGATGACTGAGGTAATTGACTTCTTCGTTGATCGTACCGTCACGATCGAGAAAGACACAACGATTTGGCATTTGATTGATATCCGGCACTTGTCCAACGGATGAAAAACGGCCAAGGGATTATCCTGCAATTCGCCGACAAGTTGAAAACCCGAGACCTGCGAACAACTTAAAATTTCCCGCGGATTGAAGAAACCCGCGGATAAAATGCTTTATCCGCGGGCTTCTTCAATCCGCGGGGTGTTCCACTTTTAAAATTTTCGTTCACTTTGAGCGCTTTCAGGCATCCGTTGGCAGCTTTTTATCCGTTGGTTATTTTTATGCTTGTTCGGACATTTCCTTTTGTTTTTTAAAAATCCACTACCCGCGCACTTCCCAGGTTTGCAAGCCGTGCTGGTCAAAAGTAAACTCCACCACCTGCCCGCCTAATTTTTCCAATTCTTCCGCGACCACGTGCTTTTTATCGAACTCACAATACAGCAGCAAATAACCGCCGCCGCCGGCGCCAAGAATTTTGCCGCCGAGCGCGCCGTGCTGCCGCGCCGTTTCGTAGAGCGCGTCAATGGTCGTGTTCGTGATCTGCTTGGCCATTTTCTTTTTGTTGTCCCATGCGTCATGCAGGAGACGGCCGAACTCATCCACGCGTTTTTGCAGCAGCGCATTTTTCATCTCGATGGTGATTTTCTTCAGCTCGTCCATCGCCTTCAGCACGTCGGCTTCTTTTTTGGTGTACGCCTCAACTTGCGTGGAAATAATGTTGGCCGATAGCCGCGTGCGGCCGGTGTAGCACAACAGCAAACGATACTCCAGCTCGTTCAGGACGTCGGCGTCGATGCGCAGCGGATTCACCACGACGTTGGACAGGCCGGGGCCGCGGCCAAACTCGATAAAATTAAATCCGCCGAACGCCGCGGCATATTGATCCTGCATGCCGCCTTTGATGCCCAAATCCTCGCGCTCGATGTGATAAGCGAGGTTGGCAATTTCATAATTGGTCAGCGGCAGGCGCTGCAAGTGTTTGAGCAGCCCGATCAACGCCACCACCATCGTGGACGACGAGCCGAGGCCCGAGCCCGGCGGCGCATCGCTGTGAATAAAAAAATCGAACCCGCGCTCGAAGCCTTTGTTCAGCGCTTTATTTTTAATGACGGCTTTGACCAGATCCAGCTCGCCGTCGTAATTCATTTCTTCATCCAGGTTATATTTCGCCACGATATCGTAGTCGAGCGAGGCCACCGTGATCTGGCGATCCTCGCGCAGGCGCAAGGAGCCGTAAGCGTATTTTTCAATCGTGGCGCTCAACACCACGCCGCCGTATTCGTCTTTGTACGGCGAAACTTCGCTGCCGCCGCCGGAAAAACTGATGCGCAACGGCGCTTTGCTGCGAATGATCATAATCTATCCCTTCCCTGAGATATGTTGTTGGAAGCCCTGATAACCGGCCGGCGTGCCGATATCGACGAAATAGCCGTCGGTCGCGTACCCGAACAGCCGGTGACCTTGATTTAACAGCGCTGGAAACGTCTCGCGCTCCAGCGAAACTTTTTTGGCGGGCGCAATAAAATCCAGCACGGTCGGCTCGAGCATGTAAATGCCCGCGTTGATCAATTGCGCCGGCGCCGCGCTCGCAAATTTTTCGTTAAAGTTGATGATTTCATCGGCGGCGCCGATCGTCACCGAGCCGTATTCCTTGGCGTCGTGAATTTCGGTCAACGCCATCGTGCCGAGGCCGCCGCGCCGTTCCGTGCGCTGCTGGTGAAACTTGCCCAGCTCGCGGAAATCGATGTCGAGATACGTGTCGCCGTTCAAAACCAGGAACGGCCCGCGAATAAACTGTTGCGCCAGCTTCAACGCGCCGGCGGTGCCCAATAACTCCTCTTCGATGGAATATTCGAATTTCATGCCCCACGCTTTGCCGTCGCCAAAATGATTTTGAATTTGCTCGTAAAGATACCCGACGCAAAAAATCACGTGGGTAACGCCGTCGCGCTGTAACAGCTTGATCTGATATTCGATGAACGGTTTACCGGCGACGTCAGCCATCGGTTTCGGTTTGTCATTGACCACGGCGCGCAGCCGCGTGCCCAGGCCGCCGGCCAAAATGAGTGCTTGCATGACTTATGTAATTTACGAGTAAATTTCTTTTAATGCAGTAAAAAAATGTTGGCCGGTTTACTGGTTAGCCTGTTTGCCTGTTGAAATTAAAGTAACGCGTCAGGCTGGAAGCATCTCGTTCATCCGGCGCTGTGCCTCAATGTCATGCTGGAAGCATCTTGTTCATTTCCAGCACGGACTTCGGCGAGCTCAGTCGAGCCGCGCTCACGCAGAAGTCTCAGTCGGGTCGTGCTGGATTTCAAACAAGTTCCCTTCGGGATGACATGAGAGGTTTTACTATCAAGCTCTTACTAAGGTAATAGATCTATCGGTAAACCGCCTAACTAACCAACTGTCCAACTGGTGAACCGGCCAACCGGCTAACCTTATTCTCACAATAGGGCTTCATCTTCTCATACAAATCCTGAAACGACACCGGATATGGATGGCGCACGGTGTACGCTTCTTTGCCGGATAACGCGCGGCGCAGAATTTCGTATTGCAGCTCATGCACGTTATCGAGGAACTCATTGGCGCGCTCGGGGAAAGCAAATTTGAACGCGAGGTAATGCTGCATGAACGGAATCTGCTCGAAGCGAATCGAGGAGATCATGTGTTGCGCAATCGCCGCCGGCGACATCGGCTCGACCGTGGTGGTTGCCTCCGCGTGACTCAACGCAAAAAACACTTTGTCCGGCCGCGCCGAGAACGGGCCGAAGCGGTCGCCAAACACCACTTCCGGCTCGACGCGGACGTTGAGCTGGCGCTTGAGGCGCGGCATGCCTTCGCGCAAAAGTTTGACCGGCAGCATTTTGCCGAGCGGGCCGTTCAAACTTTTCTGGAAGCTGTCCAAACCGTGAATCGCCTTGAACATCATGAGATTTTCGCGCTTAATCTCACGACGCACATGCGGCAGATTCTCGATATGCCAGTCCCAGAGGCGAATCACTTCCGGAATGCCGTACATCTTTTGGCCGTCGCCGCTGAGCAAAATCCACTCGTCGCCGACGTAACGGCCGCCGTGCGCGGCAAACGACAGCAGCGTTTCGGTTTTGCCGCCCTTCGCCCAGCCGGTGACCACGATGCCGGTGTCCTGATAAACAAAACCGGAAGCGTGCAGCGCCACACAATCTTTGCGCAACATCGTCAGATTGACCAGCGCCAACAGCAACGGCACGGCGCGCACGCCGGTTTCGCAAACGATCTCACATTGCTTGCTGCCGACTTGCTCGAAGGGGATTTTTACGCGCGCGGCTTTTTTGCTGCTGCGCAAAATAAAAAAACTGTCGTCGGTGAAGCCGTTCTCATTTAACGTCAAATGCCGCAGCCCGGTGATTGGAATGTGCTCCACAAAACGAACAATAATATCCGGCTCGCGGTTCAAGTTTTTTTTCAATGGGCCGAGTTGCCGGGAAACCGCTTCTTCATCGCCCGGGGCCGGATTTAACAGACGAACGCCGACCCGCCCGTGAATATCGTAATCAACGTGATTTGGCGCCGGAGAAAACGCGCCGTTAGTTTTTGACATCCAAATTTGTCCGAGAATATTTATCGTAGTTTGCAAAAGTAAACGTCATGCTGGAGGCCTCTTGTTCATTGTTCAGCACCGTGCTTAATTGGAACAGGATTCCTGCGGAATGACATTCGAGTATGGAACTCGCGCCATTCCCAACTAATTCACCGGCTGCGCCACGGCGCCGTGTCGTTGTGGCTGCCAAAACTCAATCCGCTGGCCGCGCAGGACGCGCGTGACGGCGACTAAAGCGGCGGCATTCGCCAGGCAATAAAAAAACGGCATCGACAAAAACTTCAATCGTCCGAGACGGTGGCCACGCAGTAAATAGCCGGCGCCGGCCAGCAAATAAAAAAACATTTGCGCCGCGGCGGCGGCCAAATAAAAAACATGTGCGCCGCTCAAAAGCCAACTGGCTGCGAAGAGCAGCAACAGAAAAACCGGAACGAGCCGGCGCAACACTTTGTGCGAGAACAAAACCACCGAATAAAAGCCGTAGCGCAATGGGTTGAGCAAGCGTTTGCGCAGCAATACGCCGCGCAGGCCGCGCGTCATGATTCGCACTTTACGGCCAAATTCCAAAGCCGCTGAGGCCGTTGGTTCTTCATACGCCACGGCTTCGCTTTCAAAAACGAGACGATGGCCCTGCGCGATTACCGCGGTCGAGATCGCAAAATCATCGGTCACGGCGGCGCTGGCCGGCGGCTCGTAAAGATCGCGCCGAATCGCGTAAATCGCGCCATGCGCGGAAACAATGCTGCCGGTTAAACTCTCAAGCGTCTTCAGCCATTTATCGAACGACCAGTATATGCCTTCGCCGTCGCTGGTCGCGTCGGCTTTTTTCGCTTTCAAATACACCTGATTGCCGCAAACGCCGCCAACCTGCGGATCCGCAAAATTGCGCGTCAACATGCGCAACGCATCGCTTTTGTACATCGAGTTGGCGTCGGAGAAAACGAGAATATCGCCGGTGACCAAATTGACCGCGTCTTTGATCGCATAAATTTTCCCGCGCCGCGGAAACGGCATGAGGCGCACGCCGTGTTTGGCATAACCGGCAACGATAGCGTGGGTTCGGTCATCCGAGCCGTCGGACGCAACGACGATCTCAAGCTGCGCGGGGGGATAATCGAGCGCGAGCGCATTATCGAGCCGTTCGGCAATGGCGCGCTCTTCATTCCATACCGGAATGATCAAACTCACTTTTGGCGTGATCCGCTCTTGCAGCACGCGGCGGTTCCGCAGGCGGGCGACGACGATGGTGAGCAGAATGAAGCCTGCATAGGAGTAAAAGATCATCGCCGCAGAAATCCAGAAAGCAAACCAGGAAATTGAAAGCGTCATCATCTTAGTTTGCTCCGCGTCCGGTAAAAACCGCGCCGATGGTGCGGAACATGATCTGGAAATCCAGCCGCATGCATTGATGGCGGAGATAAGAAATATCCAGGCGCACGCGCTCGTCGAAATCCAATTCATTGCGTCCGCACACTTGCCACAATCCGGTCAACCCTGGTTTCAATTGCAGGCGCGCCGTGTGCCACAAATTATACGTGGACGCTTTGAATGAAGTTGGGCGCGGGCCGACCAGCGCCATGTCGCCGGTGAGCACATTTAAAATTTGCGGCAATTCATCCAGACTGGTTTTGCGCAGGAACCGCCCGACGCGCGTGATGCGCGGATCGTTGGCGATCTTGAAATCCGGATAGGTGAGCAGGTTCAAGTGCATGTATTTTTCCTTCAACTCCTCGGCATTCTTCACCATCGTGCGGAGCTTGAACATCTTGAACCGTTTGCCGCCGCGGCCGGTGCGCCATTGAAAAAAGAAAATCGGCCCGCGCGAATCGAGACGAATCGCCAGGCAACAAAGCAGCAACACCGGTAGAATCAGCGGCAACGCCGCCAGGCAAACCGCCAGATCCGTCGCGCGCTTGAGGCCTTGATAGACCGCGCCTTGACCGAAAAATTTGGTCGCCGGCCCGCATTCGTACCACGCCTTCTCCGGTTGCGGATAAGGCGCACGATCAACGGTTTCCTGCAATTGATAAGTGCTGGAAAGCCCTTGCATAAACAACCTCTAGAGACATCGCCGAGTGAAATTTTAAAAAAATTTACTTTGCCAGAGATTCCTTGCGCTGCGCACTCTGGCTGGATCTGGCAGCGTCTTTGGGCGGGGGGTTTTCAGTCGCCTTCCGATGGCTTCTGGTATGAGCCTGACTCACGAGATCTTCGATGGTCAAGCCGTCAGCGGGAAATTCTGCCACGCCGGCGCGCAGCGTCAGCTTGATGCGCGCGACGGTTAATTCGTTTAAACGCACGATGCCTTGCTCCGCCAACGCGGAGGAAGTTTCCGGCATCAAAATCACGTAATAATCATTGGTCACGTCATAGGTCAACAAATCACAGGCGCGCAAATTATCGCGCAACAGCGCGCTAATCAACGAAAAGAAAAAATACGAAGCGATCTCGGTGTTCTCGGTCATCTGCAGCAGATGGCGTTTTTTATGTTTTAGTTGTTCCTGGTCAACCGCCAACACGACGATGGTCAACGAATTGCCGTAACGCCGCGCGCGTTCCAACTCTGCGGTCATACGGTGCAGCGAGCGGCGATAGCGTGGAATCGCCGTGTGCCAATTGCCGTACAGCCCTTTGGTCATGGCATAATTGACTTTACGCCGGCGCCACATCAAACCCATCACAAAAAGGCCGGCGCTGACGACGATAATTCCAAGCACCCATGTTTCAACGAATAAGCTCATCAGTCCTTCACCAGTCGCATTGGATTCCATCATCCTAAGCTAAAATCTCGAGTTATTTATATCCACGCTAAAGCCAATTCTTTAACATGCCCGGCACGTCGTTTTTCTCGCGATTGAGCACCAGCCCGAGAAAGTTGCTGCCGGCGCGGCGCAGTTCTTTCATTAATTCTTGAATTTCTTCCACCCGGGTGCGATTCGCTTCCGCGACCACCATCACGCCGTCGAGATGCAGGCTCAACATCAAGACCTCGAAATTCAGCGTCAGCGGCGGCGCATCGACGATCATAAAATCAAACGCTTCGCGCAGCGCCGGCAAAACCGCAACGAAACGCTTCATGTCAAAAGCCGCGCCGGCGGGAACGCCTTCGATCGGCATCACGCGCAGATTCGGAATGCCGTTCACCACCGCCATATCAAAAAACCCAAGTATATCTTCCGTCGCCATTTCGTGGCTGCTTTTCAAATCAAACAGTTTGCGCAGCTTGGGGCGCCGCGAATTGGCTTCGATCAACAGCACTCTTTTCTTTTGATCCAAACTCAATCCGAGCGCGAGGGTGGTGGCCACCGCCGTGACGCCGACGCCTTCGCCCGTTCCCGTCACCACGAGTGAACGGACGCCCTGACGTTCGCGGGCGAGCAACAGATTGTTGCGCAATCGCAATTGTTCGCGACTCAACTCTGGAATCATCCGCGGCGTCGCTTCCGCCAGCGGTTCCGCCTCGACGCCGTTGCGCGGCAAGTCTCGCGTCACGCGCGGCTGCGTCAAATCGGCCGTGGCGGCGTAATCCGTCGCCGGACTATGCAGATCGAATTCCCCGCTCAAAGGCAACGTGTCCTTCGCTATGTTCATTTTCTCTTTAATTTAATCGCCGGGTCTCAGGCCAATCGTTGAATTAACGGCTTGCATTCATTTCGTCTTGGCGGGTAAGCTGCCGGCTTCAAACATCGTTTCCGGCAATAAATTGGGCGGCCATTCGCCCTCCGGAATCGACACGATGACGGGTAGTTCGAGTTGCCGCTCGATGTCGCTGCTCGCATGAACGACGCCGTCAAAAAAGCCGAGACCCAAAACGGCGCCGACGCTGACAAATACGGCCAGAAAAAAACCGGCCATGATATTCAGCTTGCGATTGGGGCTGACCGGCGATAACGGCACGCTGGCCGGATCAATGATCGTCACGTTGGCAAATTTCTCGCGATCCAACGCTTCGGAGATGCGCGCTTCTTCCTGCTTCTTGGTATAAAGCTCAAAATTGTTTTGCATTAATTGCAGCTTGCGCGTCATCGCCTCGTAAGCGAAACTGGCGCGCTCGAGATTTTTCAACTGCTGCCGCAACTCCGCCGCGGCCGTCTTCAATTCCCGTTCTTTGATTTGAAAACCGATCATGTCAAAACGGGCGCGGGTCCATTCCGTCGTCAAATCCATCAGCGAACGATTGATGGCCGTCGCCACTTCGGGCTGTTGCGTGCGCTCGTGCTGGGTAATGGCTTCTTCGAGCCGCGCAATGCGCGCTTTCAAGCTGCGCGCCAATTGGCCTTTCGGCTCGTTGCGGTTTTTTTCGGTGGAAACCACTTCGGTGTATTTCGCTTTCAACGACGCGAGCTGATCCTGCAAGCCGTCGAGCACCGTGTCCGACACCTCCAGGTTTTGCGAACGCAGGCGTTTCGGCTCCGCGGCGATCTGCTTCTCGAGAAAGCTCACTTGCTGCGTCGCGGCGCGGGAGTTGGCGCGCAACGAGCTGAGCTGCACCTCATACTCGGTCAGCTTTTGCAAATACAATTGCCGTTGCTGCTCCGGCGCGATCAAATTGTGCTCGATTTCATAACTCTCCAATCTGGCGCGCAGATTGTGCAGCGAGTCCTGCAAGGCTTCGACCTGCTTTTGAAAAAACGAATAGGCGCCTTTGCTCTCGTGCACTTCCAGGTGACGCTCGACGTAGCGCTGGCATAATTCGTTCACGACGATCGCCGCCCGCTCCGGATCATATGATTCGTAAGTCACTTGCAGAATGTTGGACTTCGGCACGACGATGCAATTCATGTCCGCTTTAAAGAGCGCGATCGCCAGCTCGAGCGCCCTGGTGCTATCCAGCGCTTGGGTTTTTTCCGGGCCAATGATGTCGGTATAAACGCGGTTCTCGCGCAGCACCTCGCGCAACAGCGTCGTGCTTTGCAAAATTTCGATCTCGGAATTCAAGCCTTCTTCGGAGACTTGCGGCTTGTCTTCGGTCACGGTGCCGCCGCCGGAAACCACCGTGGTGGCGCGTTCTTTTTTGAATAAAAGCTTGGCGCGCACCACATAAAGCGATTTCTGCATCACCGTCGCCGCGGCGATGATCGCGAAGACGGCGCCGAACAACGCCAGCGCCAGCCGGCGCCGTCGGTAAATCATCGCCACCACGTCTTTCGCCGTCAGCGCCGGGCGTCCCGCCGGTTGCGGCGGGACTTCGCTTAATTGCAGCTCGTGATTCCCTTTTTCAGCCGTCAGTTGCTTCGTCAATGTCATGTTTGCAGCGCGCCTCGATTATGGATTGTTGCGATTATATTCACGTAAGCCGCGGAGATAAATATCGATCGGCGGAAACAAACCGTCATAAACTTGCGTGAGAAAATTCGTCACGCTGGCAATAAACGTTTTGGGAACGAAGATTATATCCTCCGGTTGCACATAGTGATCCTGGTAAGCGGCATTCTTCATCATCGTGCCGGTCAAATCCAAACGTGTCGCCTTCAATTCACCGGTGGCGTCGCGGCGCAGGAGAATGACGCTGTTCATCTTGGCGGTGCGCACCGGCCCTTTTGCCGCGGCGAGCGCTTGCAAAACCGTCATCTGCGGCTTCAGCTCCACCGTGCCCGGATCGCGCACTTCGCCGACCACGTACAGGGACAGCGCCGCAAAACTGCGCACAAACACCGTGACTTCCGGCTCGTGAATGAAGCCGGAATATAAATCGGTGATCAGGCTGTCGAGCGACGCGGGCTGCATTTCCGCCGCCATAATATCGCCGAGATCTTCGAGCGTGATCCGTCCATCCGGACGAACTTTAACGATATTATTCAACCGCTCGTGATAACGCACGCGAATTTCCAGCTCATCCAGCGGACCGATGCGATAAACCGCGGGTGGCAAGGGTGAAATAGCGGTGCCGGTGGTTACAAAATTTTGCGCGTTGTTGGCGGCGTCCGCCGCATTTCCCGCGTCGGATAACGATGGACGGGTTCCGCCACAGCTCCCGAGCGCTAAACTCCCAATGCACCAACAGCCCAATACCAACTTTGCGAGGTGTTTACGAACAATCATCAACATCGTTTTTTAATCGTCCCGGTTAATTCTTCGCGTGTCATTCCGGCCGGCTTTTGTAAAAACAAGGCCGTCGCTAAAACTTCATACCAGCTTAATATTTGTTTGTTGCTACATTATACTTACAAGCACTCGCGATTTACAGCGGAAAAATTCCGGCAGATATAATATTCCCACGGGCGCAGTGTCGCAAAAAAATGACAGCGTCGAATTGTGGTTTTATATTGGAACGGATGGCAGCGGAAATATTTTCACGCATATTCGATAATACTTACAAGCATCTGCGCGCGCAGCGGAAAAAATTTTCCCCGTAAAACAAGAAACCGCGGCGTGACAAACTTTAGTTTGTCGCGATGAGCGCGGCATGATGATGAAACCCAGATCCCGCTTGACTTTCTTAACCACGGGATTTATATTTCGACAATGATAAGGTTCTGGTTTGCGGCCCGGGATTTTGTTCACCTTGCTGGAGACATTTGTTGATGAGCCAATCCATTCCAGCGCTGATGCGCGCGGTTCAAGTGGATGAACCCAAAGGAAAATTAACCTGGCGCGAAATTCCCGTGCCGCGCCCGCAGCCGGGACAGGTGTTGATTCGAATGGCAGCGGCGCCGATCAATCCTTCCGATATCGGCGCGCTGTCGGGCCTGAGTTACAGCGGCGAACGAAAATATCCATTCACCCCGGGAATGGAAGGCAGTGGGACGGTCGTTGCGGCAGGTGGAGGGGTGTTGCCGCGTTTGTTGAACGGACGCCGCGTGGCGTGCGCGGCATTGACGAGCGGTAATGGAACATGGGCGGAATATATGGTTACCGCCGCGCAACTGTGCGTACCGCTCAAGGGCAAGGTGAGTCTGGAGCAAGGCGCGACATTGTTGATCAATCCTTTGAGCGCGCTGGCGATATTTGAAATCGCCAAACACGGCCGCCATCGCGCCATCGTCAGCACCGCCGCCGCGAGCGCGCTCGGTGGAATGATTTTGCGCCTGGGCAAACGGCGCGGTATTCCCATCATTCACATCGTGCGGCGTGAGGCGCCGGCGGATTTGGTGCGCGAGCGCGCCGGCGAATATGTTCTGAATAGCAGCGACGAAAATTTTGTCGAGCAATTGCGAACCACGGCGCGCAAATTACAGGCGACCCTTTTGCTCGACGCCATCGGCGGCGACATGACGCAGCAGCTCGCTGCGGCCTAAGTTGTGTGCGATTGGAAAAAATGCAAGCCGACGAGAGTTTTGAAGGTTTTATAAAAACAAAGCCCCGATCTCTCCAAGTCAGATCCGGGGCTTTATTAAAAAAATTTCAGACCGGCGGTCGAGATGGCGTTATCTTCCCGAGTTCAACGCCCGTTTCAACATTTCCATTTGAATGGCGCGCAATTCCTGATCCATCACGGTGAGATCGACGAAGCGCCGGTCGGGGTCGCGCTGGATGGCTTTCATGATAAAATCGTTCCACGCGCGATGATGCGGCCGCTCCTGCTCGGCGAGCGGCGCAATGCGCGCCTTCGCGAGATCGCGGGGCGATTGAATGCTGCCTGAGGTGTTGTAAGGATGTTTGCCCGCCAACAATTCGTAGGCGATAATGCCGAGCGAATAAATATCGCTGCGCGCGTCGCCGTTTTCGCCGAATAAAATTTCCGGCGCGAGATAGCGCCAGTGCGCCGGAAACAACACGCTCGCATTCGCGCCGCCGTCGCTGAAACCCGGAATGTGAAAATCGCTGATCTTCAGCTCTTGTGCTTCGCTGAACCAGACATTTCCCGGCTTTAAGTTTAAATGCGCCACGCCTTTGCTGTTGGCATAAATCAACGCGCGCACGATCTTCTGCAGCATCGCCAGAATCTCGCCGTCACGTTGTTCCTCGCGAAAATTCAATTCGGCGAGGTTTTTACCTTCGATATATTCCCGCCCCCAAAACAGCATGCCGTTATGCTCGCCCAGATCAAACATAAACGCGAGATGCGGATGGCTGAGCCGCGCGATCGCGCGAAGGCGCGCATACAGCGCCTGGTGTTTTTTCTCATTCTGCAGGAACGGCGCCGCGTCCGCCGGCAGCATGACTTTCATAATCAGCGGCCGGTCCATTTGCAGATCGTGCGCGAGGAAGGTGCCATAGTTGTTGTGTTTCAGCAAACGTTTGCGCACCTCGTGACGGCCAAAAGCATAAACCTGCCCGGGCTTGAGCTGCGACAACGGATTGCGCCAGACCACTTCCGTGCACGTGGTTTCGCGGCCCGGCAACAGTTTCACGCCTTCCATCGGCATCAGCGTCAATCCGGCCCCGCGCTGCTTGGTCAGCTCGGCGTCTTCCGAGCGCAACAGCAAAGCACCAACACCGGATTCCGGCGCGAGACCTTGTTCGGCAAAACGCAAGAGATGGGTGGCCTCAACAAGGGCCGCGAGCGCGGCCGGATCGCCGTTTTTGCACGCTTGCGGCGCCACTTGCAAACCGGCGGCGAGCATAACGCGCTCCGCCTCCGGCACGGCGGCGTTGTAATCCTCCAGGCTTTGGATGAAATCCACCATCGCCCGAATCAGCAACGATGGATCCGTGGCGAGGCACAGAATGCCGGCCCCGGAGAGACGCAAAGCCGTGTTGGGCAATTCCGCCAAATGCGCATTCAACAAATCGCGCAACCTTTCCGGCGCTTCGCCGCCATTGGCCTGGAATATTTGCGCGAGCAAAAAACCGCGCCACTCTTCAATGGTTGTTTCCGGGGCGCCGGCCGGCTTGGTTAAAGGCCGCAACACTTCTTCGCTCAAATTGAACGGGGTGGCCGCGAAAAAGGCGTCGTCTTTTTTCGGTTTGGCCGCGCGATCGTCGCCGAGCAACAAACTCAAACGCATGACGAGATAATCGCGCAAATCCACCATGGCCGTGGCCGGCGCGAGGGCCGCCGCGGCCGCGCCGATGGTTGAAAGCGCCTCAAAATGGTCCGCGCGTTTTCCCGCCGTCAACGCGGCGTAAGCATGCGTCATGGCCAGCTCGCGCGTGATGTGCGCGACGTTGCCATTGAGGCGCGGCGCCGTTTGCAAAGCTTGCAAAGCCTCGTCAAACCGGCCGTCCCACCACAGCTTTTCCAAAAACACGCGAATGGCGCCGCGGTCGTTGTCGTTAAAAATGGCGCGTTGCTCCTCCGCGCGCGCCTTATCGTGCAGGCCGGCGGATTCGTAATATTTTTTGAGAAACAAGCGGATTTGTTGCTCGTTCGGCGGCGCCAGCTCGGCAACATTCTGGCATAATTCAACGGCGAAGGGGGTGACGATATTTTGATGGACAAAAAGCGAAGCCAGCCCGAATTTCAACGCGGCCGAATCCGGATTACGGCTGACGGCCTTTTCATAAAGGGCAAGTGTTGGCGCCGAGGCGTCATTCAATCCCAGTGCGGCGATGGCCGTGTCCAGCAGCAGCTCGGCATTGTCCGCGTCCAGCGTGAGCAGCTGTTTGAATTTATCCAGCGCTTCGGCATATTGCTCTTTCTGCAGATAGGCCCGGCCCAATGTGTACAGCAACTGCTGCAGCCGGTTGGCCGAGGTCGTTTGTTCAACGGTAGGCATGTGGCATCATCCTTGAGGTTTTCTTTTTCTCTGCTTCAGACGTTCGGCTTTCAGGGCGTCTTCCAACACTTCGATCGCGCGCGCATCCGTCCGGCCCTTGGTCAAGTAATTATTTGAGACGATCGCACTGATTTCCTCGCGGCTGCGATCGGCGAGGTCCGACTGCAGCGCGATTTCATAAACTTTCAAAGCCGCTTCATCACGGCGGCCGAGGCGCAGGTAAAGGCTGGCCAGGGCGGGGTAAAATTTTTTCCGCTGCGGCCGGCGCGCCAACAGCCTTTCGTAAATTTGCGCGGCCTCGGCATAATGGCCGCGTAAAATATGATAACGCACGCGCGCCGTCGGTGAGATCAGCACCACGCCGATAAAAGGCAAAACGATCAACGCGATAAAGACGCCGAGCGCGGCAATCGCGCCGCCGACAAACACATACGCGCCGCGGCTTTTCTGCGGCTCTGCGGCGGCCTCAGGCTTTCCTGCCGAGGCCAGATTTACACGCGCCTGCGCCAGCAGATCCACAACTTCCCGGTAGTTGGGTTGCAAGAGCTGGATTTTTTCTAGATTGAATGCGGCCAGCCGCCAGTCTTCTTTTTTCACCGCCGCCAGCGCCGACTGGTAGAGCGAATCTATAAGCGCGTATGAAGTGACGACCTCGGCGCGTGGCGGGGTCTGGCGCGCAATTTTTCCGTATCGCGGCCCGCTTTTCACCTCGACTAACTTTCGACGAGCGTCACGAGAATTGGAACTGGCTGCAAAAACTTTCTCAACAGGTTGCTCCGCCCGGCGGGGCTGATTGAGCGGGATCGGTAACGAGTCCTTTTTCTCGCCGGGGGGCAGCGAATCCCACGCCGCCAATTCGGTTTTCACATTTTCAATATTAAATTTTTTTGCGCCGGCTTTTTCAATCTGGGTTTCGCCGGAATCCGGAGCGCTGGTCACGTCTAATCTTTCCGTCGTCGGAGCGAACCGGCGAGGAGCCGGCGCGGCCATTGGTTCATCCTGGCGCAGAGCTCTTAAAAAGGACTTGCGAAAAAATTTTTTGCCGGACTCGCCGGCAAAACGCGGGTTATTGAAAAATTTTTCGGTTGCCACCCAAACCCGATATGGATTGCCGCCGCGTCTCACCTCAAAAGCGCCGTAAATATCCGAATCGTGTTCCTGGGAAGAAGTAAAAATAAGCGAGTCTCCCGGTGACTGGTGATATAAAACCAGGCGTTTTTTTGTTTCCGCCACAATCTGCACGTCGCTTTGCAGCGAAGGCTTGAGGCTGGACCATTGAGCTTGCGCCTCCATCGTCGCGACAAAAATCGCGAGACTAATGGCTGTCAACGAGAAGGTTTTGAATTTTGTCATGACTTTATCCTTCTCTTTACAAAAAATTTTTGATATTGCAAGCTCAAGGTGAGATCATTTCCTCCATTTTTAAGCGCGAAATTTTTTTTCGCCCAAATCATGAAATTATGAAATTCATAAGTCAGGCCGAAACTGACGCCGCTATTCTTCAGGTTGGCAAATATCTTGTCGACGTCTTTTCCCGGATTCAAAGCTTCATTAACGCCGTTAAAAGCATTGAACCCGGCAAGAGAGAGGCCGATCTTATTCCACCAGATCGCGGCGCCGGCAAGCCCCTGCACGCGCCCAAATTTATTCACGTTGACGCCGGCGTAAGTGGAGGGAAAGACGGCGCCATTAAAAAACGCGCTGACGCCGTCCGCGTCGGACAGGACCAGCTTCAAATGAGCGTCGGCTTCCGTTGCATAAAGCGCCTGAGCCGGCTGCGTCTCTCCCGCTATTCGTAAACGGCCATACCCGTCCAGACGAAAATTTCTGGAAAAGATATAATTATATCCGGCGGTCAGCATTGCGCCATCTTCGGTTTTTCCGAAAGTATTTCCGATTTTTTCCGTGTTCTTTTTTTTGGTGGCATATTGATAAGTGAGGCCGATGAAAGCCTGGCCCACGCCCAACTCCAGCTCAAAATTATGCCGGTAGAAATCTATTTCCAGGCTACCGACTTTTTCGAGCGTAGCTTCCCTGATCGCTGTCCTTGAATATCCCACTTTGAAATCTGAAATTCTTTGAGCTGGCAAGCAGGCCGGTAAGGCAAGAAGAGAGATCACAAGGAAGTTGCGGGTTGCAAATGGCCAATAGTTTTTCATGGGCGTAGGTAATCCTTTTACGGCTTGAAACGCTCGCTCCATTCGAGCTTTAAAAAAAGCTATATCCGCTTATGCCCGGATTTGCGGAAACCTGGCTGAAATTTTTAAAGGCGAGCGCAAATCCGGTATAAACAATTCGTTGATACGATAATCGCCAAGATCAGGCATTGCCCGTCGCATTCGCGTAATTCTGTTTGCGCCGTTCAACTTTGAGGGCGTTTTCCAGCACGGTGATCGCATCCGCGTCCGTTCTGCCTTCGGTCAGATAATTTTGCGACACAATCGCGTTGATCTCCTCGCGCTTGTGCGTGGCAATATTCAAATTCAAAATCGCCTGGTAAATTTTCATCGCCTGTCCATCCTGTCGCCGCATCAGCAAATAAATGTTGGCGAGAATCTGGTAGAGCGCACGCGCTCCGGATGGCGGGACAGAATTTTTTCATAGAGTTGCGCCGCCGCAAGCAGATTGCCGCGCAACAGATAAAAACGCGCGCGGGTCGCCGGCGAGAACGCCACAAACCCAAGCGCCGGCAACAGCACAATGGCCGCAATGGCGCCGCCAATGGCCATTGGCGAGCTGCCCGTCCGATTACTCGAAAGCGCATTTTTTCCGGCGACCATCAACTGCGCGCGCGACTCGGCGAGCAATGTCACGGCGTCGCGATAGTTGGGCTGCAACAGTTGCAATTTTTCCAGCGCCACCACCGCCGGCATCCAGTTTTCCTGCGCGGCCGCTGCCAGCGCTTCTTGATACAAATTTTCAATTTGCCCGGAGGCCGGCGTATCCGATTTCGTTTTTTGCTGCAGGCGCTGATCGATCTCGGCGAGAAGCTCATTGACATTGCGATAGCGTGAATTGATCCGCCGCACGCGTTCGAGCGCCGCCAGCGCGCCGCCAATGTCGTTGCGATTCAACGCGGCCACGCCGTCAACATAATAGCGCGCCACAATCGTCCCCGTGCTTTCATTTTCCAGCGCGCGCTCGGCCTCTTCCAGCCGCTGGCGTGCCTCGCGGAAATTTTCATCGGCCTTGAGCACTTTTTCAAAAGAGAGAATCGCCGCCGTCCAGTTTTGCTCGCGCACCGCCGCCATGCCGGCGGCGTAATCTTCTTCAAGCCGCGCTTGCGTTTGTTGGGCGGTTAGTTGCCCCCGCGCCGCTTCGAGCCGCGCCGGCGCATCGCTATAAGCGCCGCCCTGTTGCAGCAGGGTTTCGTACGTCATGATCGCCGCGGCCAAGTTGCCGGCGGCCGCTTCCTTCTGCGCCTGCTCGTACAGCGCCGCCAGAATATTGCGGTTTGTTTCAATTTTGATCAACGAATCGACTTTCGCGGCGAGCATGGCGGCCTTCTTGTGCTCGGGATTTTTTTGCTGCAGTTCTGCAACGAAAGTCCGCGCCTGTTGCGCGTTGCCTTTGAGCAACGCTTCTTCGGCGGCGACAACCAGACGCTCCGCTTCCAGCGTTTTTTCCACCAGCGCGATGAAGTTCTGAAAATTTTCGGCGTTGTCGTTCAGCCGGCGGCCGTCGCGCAATTCCACCAGCGCTTCTTCGTGGCGGCCCTGTTCATATAAACAGCGCCCCAGCTCGAATAAAATTTCGGCGCGCGCGGCGCGATCGACCACGACGACTTTTGCGCTTTTCAGCGTTTCCTCGCTCGCACGCAGCTTGCCCCGCTTTTTGTAAGCTCTGGCGAGCTCGACTAAAATTTGCTGTTTTAATTCATTCGAGAGCTTTTCCGGTTTGGCTGCAGACGCTCGCACAAACCATTTTTCGGCGAGCGCATAGTCCTGCTGCTTTTTATAGGCGAGGCCGAGATTATACATCGCCTCCACGAACAGCGAATCCAGCGCGATGGCTTTCTGGTAGGCCGCAATTTTTTTCGCGAGATCTTTTTCGGTGAGGCCAATTCGGAACCAGTTTAACGCCGGCGCATTCTGCGTTTGCGCCTTCACGGCCGCGAATGCGATGAGCAAAAGCGGCATGATTAACCGCGCGAAATTTCGGATGCTTTTCATATTCGACCTCCGCAGAGAAGTAAGTTTCAAGAAACCGCCTACAACTTGAGTAAAACTATAGTTTCATCCCGGCAAAAATGCGGAAAAAATCATGACATTTTATCTCGAAGGACGGACGCCAGGCAAGCATCCGGCTGACAATGCTGATCCGGTTAGTCGTTGGATTGTAGCAACACCGCTTGCTGATTGCAGAAAATTGCGGCAACATTACCGGCTCTGCTTGCGTTGCTCGGCTTTGAGCGCGCTTTCCAACACTTCGATGGCGTCCGAATCCGTGCGGCCCTCGGTCAGATAATTTTGCGCGACAATCGCGCTCATTTCGTCGCGGTTGCTCGTGGCCAGATTCAGTTGCAAAACCATTTTGTAAATCTTCACGGCGTTTTCGTCTTTGCGGCCCAAGAGCAAATAAATGTTCGCCAACGCGAGATAGAGCTTCACCTTGTCGGGATGGCGGACCAACAGGTGTTCATAAATCTGCGTTGCCGCGACGTAATCGCCGCGCATAAGGTGCAAACGCGCGCGGGCGGCAGGCGAGAAAACGACGGCGCCAATCAGAGGCAACAACACCAATGCCGCCAACGCACCGCCGATATACAAAGCTTTGCCGCCGCTTTCGCCCGCTTCCGCAACAACATCGGAGCGTTTGGCCATTTCAATGCGGGCACGCGCCTCGGCGAGACGATCCACGATGTCGCGATAGTTGGGCTGCAATAACTGCACTTTCTCAAAGGCGACCAAAGCCGGCATCCAATCTTTGCGTTCAAATGCGGTTACTCCGGCTTGATAAATAGAGTCCACCTTTGCCGGCGCGGCCGGTGAAGGTTTTGTGCCGGCAATCACCTCGACTTTTTTGCTCAGCGCGGCGTCAACTTCGGCATATAAATTGGCGACGTCGCGATAGTTGGGGTTAATCCGGCGCACTTTTTCAAAGGCAGCTAAAGCCCCACCAAGGTCATTTTTGTTCATATCGGAAACGCCTTCGGCATAATAGCGCGCGACCACGGTCTCTGTGCTTTCGCGATCCAATCCGTTTTGCGCCTCGGTTAGCCGTCTGCGGGCATCGCGGAAATTGCGGTCCGCTTCCAGCACCTGCTCAAAGGAGAGAATGGCGCGCGGCCAATTGCGCACGCGTAATGCCGCCAGCCCGGCCGCATACTGCGCCTCGACCTTCTCGTCGAGTTGCTTCTGGGCCAGTTGCTGGCGCGCGGCCTCAAGCCGGGCGCGGACGTCTTTGTAATTGCCGTCTTGCTGGATGATGCTTTCGTAGCCGTTGATCGCCAATTCGAAATTGCCATTGGTCGCGTGCTTTTGCGCCTGCTCGTACATTGACGTCAAAGTGGTTTTTTGAGTTTCAGCATTGAGCTGCGAATCCAGCTCCGCCAGCTTTGCCTCCACATTTTTGTAGCCGGGCTTTTTGGCCCGAATCTGCTCCAACTGGGCTTTGGCCTGCCGCAAATTGCCGCCGGCAACGGCTTTTTGCGCGGCATCGTAAAGCCGCTGCAGCTCGATCGCGCTCTCGGTTGATTGGATCAACTCGGCAAATTCGCCGGATTTCGCCGGGCTCTGTTGTTGTCCTTCGCGCAATTCCGCGAGCGCGGCCTGGTAACGATCCTGCTCGTAGTAGAAGCGGCCCAGCTCGAGCGCGAGCGTGGCGCGCATGCTCGGATCGGCAGCGAGGCTCTTGGCCTGGCGCAAAGCTTCGTCGGTCTCCTTCGTTTTCCCCAGGCGTTTGTAGGTCGTCGCCAGCTCGTATAAGATTTTTAATTTGAAATCGTTTTGAATCTTGTCCGGCCTGGCGTTGTAGGCCTGGAGCAGATACTGCTCGGCGCGCGGATAATCCTGCTGTTTCTTGAAGGTCACGCCGAGATTATAAAGGGCTTCAACAAAAAGCGGGTCGAACTCCAGCGCTTTCAAATAAGCCACGATCTTTTTCGCGGGTTCTTTTTCATTGATGCCGATTTTGAACCACGTCGTGGCCTGGGCATTTGACGATTGCGCCATCGCCGGTTTCGCCGTCAAAATTGCCAGCAGCGCCACGACGAACAGAGTGGAAACACTTAAAATTTTTTTCATAGCAAAACTCCGTGAGCACTGATGATGTAAGCTCGGTAAAAATTTTTGGGCCTCAAAATTTCAGCCATTGACCCCGAATAATCAGGGTTTGTATTGCGAAAAACTTCCACGCAACTCATTGACCGGTCGCTATAATTTCACCACTTTTCGATGATTAGACAATTTAAGCGACCGGTCAATTGCTTGTAAAAAGAACTCGTTGTATGAGTAAAGTACCGGCCGGTTACTTAAGGTGTTCGCGTTTCAAGATTCCGTGGAGTAAAAGTGACCGGTCAGTGACTTTCCAAATACGCGCTCAAGGAACCTGGCTTTCTTTTACCAGTCCCAGCTCCAGCGCCACTCCGGCCATAATGCGTCTGGGATCCTGAGGGGTTTGAATAAAGCTGGCGGTGCCAAGATCCGCCGCGGAGCCAAGATGATAATACCGGGCGTCGAAAAGATTGTCGACCTTGAAAAAAGCCGCCGCCTTCCAATTGGCGGAAGCAATCAGGTTCGAATAGCGCGCGTAAAGATTGGCCACGGCAAACGAATCATTTTTGTAGTTGCGGCCTTTTCCGTCTTTGGCCGGGTGAAACGAAGAGGAACGATACAACAGCCGCGGTGAAACGGACAAATTGCCAAACCGCGCGTCGCATCCGGCCTTGATGGTATGTTTCGCGCTGTAAATCAGCTTCTCGCCTTCGATGTCGCCGTCCGAATACGAATACGCCAGGTACGGATTGACGCGGGTTTGGCCGGCGTCGAACCGCGCCTCCACTTTCGCCGTTCCGCCGTAATTGTTGGCGCTGCCGCGATTGG
>Ga0247727_10007453_pt1 | contig 20836 bp, 12 predicted proteins | sample WisWelCaveWW1625_FD_202498 | JGI IMG/M metagenome (GOLD analysis project Ga0247727, IMG submission 202498) | Biofilm microbial communities from Wishing Well Cave, Virginia, United States - WW16-25 | ecosystem: Environmental > Aquatic > Deep subsurface > Groundwater > Cave microbial mat | place... | reverse complement strand
AAGCGCCCGATGCCGCCGCCGCTCGATTCAAAGCTCAACCCATCGCCGCTGGTGGCATGGAGATAACAATACTCGACGATGAGAAGGCTATGACTCTTCACCGGATCCGCGCCATTGATATACAGCCCGCGGATCACCGGTCCCTGGTTCCAGGCGCTCGTTCCACCCGTGACTGAGACATTGCCATTCAGTCTGGCCGGGTTCGATCGCAGCTCGCTGACGTTGGTTCGATAGTTCGCGCCTTCCAACGTGATCACCTTGTTGATCGTGAGTGCCTCCGCGTAGGTGCCGGCTGCCACCAGAACTTTGTCGCCGCTGGCGGCAGCGTTGATCGCGGCCTGGATCGTTACAAAGTCCCCCGGCACGTTCCACGTTCTTCCACTCGTTGTTCCGTTCGAGGCCGTCACGCCCACCGCCGCGCTGGTCGCCGTATTCCCGGCGTTGTCCCTTACCCGTGCGGTCAGCGAGTACGAACCGTTCGTTGTGGTCGTCGTATTCCACGATACGGAGTATGGCGAGCTCGTATCCTCCGAACCCACCGGTTGCCCGTTCGCGAAGAACTGTACCCCCGCTACTCCTCCGCCGATGTCTGAGGCTTGCGCGCTGATGGTCACCGTTCCCGAGACGCTCGCCCCCGCCTGCGGGCTCGAGATCGAAACGGTCGGGGGCTGCGTATCCCCCGAGGGTGACGCGGCAGTAGTAAGACTTGCATTGCTGGAAGTCGCCAGGTTACCCGCCGCGTCTCGCGACTTCACCCGATAGTTATACAAGGTGCCGGCGTTCAGCCCGCTCAGCGTCACGCTGTGGCTGGTCACCTTCGCCGTATCAAGCGAGCTCACGCTGCTGTACGACGTCGTCGTCCCGTACTCCACGTGCGAATCCGACGCCTCATTCGTCGTCCAGTTAATCGTCGCCCCGCTGGTTGTGATGCCGCTTGGACCCACGCCGGAGATGATTGGCGCCGTCGTATCGGATGGAGGCGGCGGTGGCGGCGTTCCTGACACGGCGAAGATGGTGAACGAATCCACCACTTCACCGTTCACATTCTTGAACTCCCCGCGTGCCTTCCGCGGGTCGCCGTCCACGTGGAACGTGATGAACAGCGCCCCGTGCACTGCTCCCTGAGTGGAGGTGTAAATCTTTGCCCATTCTCCATTGCACCCGTAGGGATAGGTACTCGGCAGGCACCGCTGCTGGTCGCGGATCGAGCGCCCTCCCAGGCCGGATACGAACGCAAACGTGGAGCCCGGAACCACCCGCAATACATTCGGATCCGTCCACGCTGGGTCCACTGTTTGCGACTGCATGCTCGACAGCGTCTTGGTTCGGCTGTAAGAGTGTTCGTGCGCCGTGGCGATAATCCCGCCTCCTTTGCGGCACTCCTCATACACGCCCCATCCCGCCTCGTCTCCCTTCCCGCCGACCTGCATGGCGGCCTGGTTCTTGTGCCAAGAGCAAACACTCCAGATGGAGTTGTCTTGCGCCAGTTGATCGCGGATAAACACGTCGTGTCCTGACCCCAGCGTCCCCGCACCTGTCAGCAGGAAGAATAGGCCCTGATACGTGCACCTGGCTTGCACGCCCAGCTCGCCCGTACATTGCGCGCCGCTGATCTTGTTCAGTCGCGCTTGCAGCTTCTGTTGGTAACTCGGCCACTGGGCGAGATCGTGGTTGCCGATTGACCCGAAGATCGGGAAGCTGTCTCCCAGCGCTGAGGTCAGCATGTTGTCCCAGGCCGTGGGAGTGTCCTGGTAGTCGTAGTCGCCCGAAATCAGCACCATCTGCGCGCCTTCGTTCTTGATCAGTTGCAATACTGCCGTGGGATTGCTGCCCAGCCCCTGGTCACCGATGAAGGCCACCTTGAAATTCGGAATCGTGGAGCTGCCCGAGGGTGGCAGTGACGCAGCGGTTGTCGTGAAGCTGGCATCGCCCGACGTGGCCAGATTGCCCACTGCGTCGCGTGAGTTCACTCGATAGTGGTACTGCGTTCCAGCGTTCAGCCCGCTGAGCGACACGCTGTGGCTCGTCACCTTGGCCGTATTGAGCGCCGTCAAGCTGCCGTATGACGTCGTTGTCCCGTACTCCACCTGCGTGTCGGCTGCCTCATTCGTTGTCCAACCAATCGTCGCCCCGCTGGTGGTAATCCCGCTCGCGCCCATGCCGGAAATGATCGGCGCCGCCGTATCCGATGGAGGCGGCGCAGCGGTCGTTGTAAACGTGAAGTTGCCCGACATGGCCAGGTTCCCCGCAGCGTCCCGCGAATGCACCCGGTAGTGATACGTCGTCCCCGAGCTCAACCCGCTCAGGGCCACGCTGTGGCCGGTCACCTTGGTCGTGTTCAGTGCCGACGAGCTTCCATACGACGTCGTCGTCCCGTACTCCACCTGCGAATCCGATGACTCATTGGTTGTCCAGTTGACCGTCGCCCCGCTGGCGCTCATCCCGGTCGCCACAACCCCGGTGATGGACGGCGCTTGGCTGTCCAGCAGGCTCTCGGTCCGCAACTCCACTATGAACACGTCCGTTCGGCCCGCCCCAACCGCTGCTTCCCAGTTGGACGTGAACATGTAGTATGCGCCCGTTTGATCTACCGCCCCGCGCGGTTGCACTCCTTGATTGGCACGCGTGTGGCAGAATCGCCAGACCTTGGGCTCGACCCCATCCGTTCGCACTGTGACGACTTCGTTTTCCCACGCCTGTAGTGCCCGCTGTCCGTCTTTCCGGTAGATGGACGCCACCACCGGCTCCATCTGGTCGCTGCGCGCGTTTTGCCAGGAGAGATGCACGCTCACGCTGTTTGGCAGAGGCGTAAGCGGCGGCCGCAGCAGCCCGGCTAGATCCCCCGGGTCGTTCAGCGAGCGGTTGAACAGTTCAATCCCGGTGCCGATTGCCCCGGGGTTGATCATGTGTCCGAAGCCCAGCGCCTGCGGAGTGTTGCAATACTCCGGCGAGTCTTTGCCGCAACTCGTCAGCTTTTTGCTGGAAATCTCCCAGATGTAATAAGGATCACACCCGGTTGTGCATCCGATCGGCTCGATCCATACAAAGTTACCATCCTTTGAAAGCCGGGCGCTTTGTACGCGAAACCTGGCGTCGGTCAGGATGTTGGGCTTCGTTCCCCATTGCCCGCCCAGCTCCCCGCTCACCGTGTTGTACCAGCGGCACCCCTGCTGCCGGTCCCATATATAGATGATCGAGGTTGCAGCCTGCCCGGAGCTGGTGAAGACGGTCCCCAGCCGCTTGTCGGCTCCGCTTACCCACATTTCCCCCGGCGTCCCGCTGAAACCTGTTAGGCACGATGAGGCATCGTGCTGGTTGCTGACGGCGCCGCTGTTGAACGAGTAGGCGCTGAACACCAGTGGGCTCGAGGTTGGGAACCCGAAAATTTTGTCCGCATCCACCGTGCTGAACGACGGGTTCGGCTTCAACGCCAGCACCAACCCGCCTGACGCGCTTCCGGTGTTCCCCAGCCGCGCAGCCTGCATTCCCCGCGCCGTGAAACTGAATGGGATCAAATCCCCGTTCGCGTCCTGCACATAGAATTTTGTGCCGTCGCTGTTCCAGCTATTTACGGCAGGAGATGCTGGCGTACTGAAACTGGTATTCGGCCGGTCGGGACGCGTCCCTGCGTCGGTCACGCGCATGATCCATGCGCCAAAGCTCGGATCCTGAAATTCATTTCCCGTTGTGCCCAGGCTGGGCAAGCTTGGCTCGCCTTTCACTCCCAGGCTCGTGTCCCCCGTGTACGATGAGCCCGCTTTCGATCCGATTCCGTTCAGCGGCACTCGCGTCGCGGCCGAGCTCGTATCCGTTAAAACGCTCAATTGGCCGCTGAAGGATCCCTCCGCCGTGGGACGAAAGAACACAGTGAATTCCACTTCCTGACCGGAATTCAACAGCACGGGCAGGGAGGGACCCCTCAAGGCGAAAACAGGATGATCTGTATTGGCAGAAGATATCGTCAGCGGCGCCTGGTTTTCATTTTTCAAAAGGGCTGTCGCCGCCGCGTTTCGGGAACCCACTGGATGCTGACCAAAATCAACCGAGCTGGTTTTCGCCGTCAGTGTTCCGGTCCCCGTGCTGGTATCTCCTACGAGCGCGCACCCCGAGAGCGCCAGCGCAGTTGCACACACCACTACCGCCAGCAGGAGCGTGCCTTCGACTCGCTTGAGCCTTGCCTCGCTGCCAACTCGGCCTTCAATCGCGGCAAAATAACGGAAATAAGGAGTTCTGGGGAGGCTGCCTTCCCCGCTGTCTGCAATGGGAGTAGCACTCGCTCGCGGTTTCATTGCACTGTCCGCAAGCGTAGGTACATTCAATAGAAGATGTAACTGTCCACTGGTACAAAATTGGGGAGGCTCTTAAAACTGTACCGAGGGGCAGGAACACGCGCGCAAGCTACAGAAAACTTCACCGCCGCTGTTTCCCGGGGAGAAAGCGCCTCTCTCTCAGGTTTTCTCTGGCCGGATCCGTCCGCGAGTGCTCAGGCTTGCCTCGCAGGGCAGTTCACGGAAGCGGGCACGGCCGAAAACCCACATAGCTCGTAGTTTTACCTTGGCTTGAACCTCTAACTGGACAGGGACGCGCATGAACCGGCGCATTCCCGCTGCACATCAGGCTCGGCGGCCGGGGTCCGTTGCTCGGTACCAGGCCACAAATTTGGCCAACCCTTCTTCTATGCGTGTGGCTGCGCGGTATCCGAGCACGCGTTCCGCCTTGGACGTGTCCGCCCAGGTGATCGGGACGTCCCCGGCCTGCGGGGGTCGCGCGTCGCGGATGGCTTTATTTCCCGTGGCCCGTTCGAGAAGCTCGATCAGCTCCCCCAGTTTCACCGGCTGCGAGTTCCCCAGGTTAAACACCTCAAACGGCACTCCGCCTCCCACCGGGCGCGGCGAGTAATCGAGCGCCGCCAAGACCCCGGCCACAATATCGTCCACAAACGTATAGTCGCGTCCCGTGGACGTATCCCCAAACACGGGCACTGGCTTCCCCTTTTCGATCAGCCCGATGAATTTATGAATCGCCAGATCCGGCCTCTGCCGCGGGCCATACACCGTAAAGAATCGCAGGCACACCATCTCGATCCCATACAAGTGAGCGTACGTGTAGCACAGCAACTCTCCGGAGAGCTTAGTGGCCGCATACGGAGAAATTGGCCGCAGCTCAAAGTGTTCCTCGGAGAAGGGCACCTTGCTCGTCGCACCATAGACGGAGCTGGAGGAGCCGAACACAAATTTGCCCACTCCAAACTCCCGGCTTAAGTCCAGCAGATTGACCGTCCCGGCCAGATTGACCTGCTCATAGAGGCGTGGCTGCTCGATCGAGGGCCGCACCCCGGCGCGCGCGGCGAGGTGAATGATCGCCGCCGGACGGGTGCGTCCCACCACCGCTCGCAGTTGTTCGTACGCGCAGATGTCCACGGGCATGAAGTCAAATTTCCCCGTGTGCCCGATTTCTTCCAGGTTCCGCTTCTTCCAATCCGGCGAGTAGAAATTGTCCAGGTTATCCACAATCGTCAGCTTGGCCCCGCGCCGCAGCAGCGCCTCGGCCACGTGCGAGCCGATAAATCCGGCGCCCCCAGTCAACAAAATCTGTTTTTCCTCAATGCTCACTGATTGCTCCCCGCTCGGCCACCCGCGTCTCGCTCGTTCCCGTGGGCCGGTCGTCTTGCCGTGCAGAATACCAGCCCGTTGCTCCCCCGAATAGCTGCTTGATGTTTTCTGGTTCGGCCCTGCAACCACCTCGACGTGGTTAGTTGCAAGTCCGTACCGGTCGGAAAACCTCGTCTTGCTGGCGCGCTGGGCTTGCGCTAGGTTTTTCTAAGTGGGAGAAAGCCGGCGTCGCCTTCAGGTTGGCCGCTCCTCAGAGGCTTGGCCTAGCATCGGGCTCGCAACTCTCAGTCGGCTTTGGCGGGAGTATGAAATCTATCTTTGGCAGGCTTCAAATCATTGCCGAATTGCTTCTGAAGGGGCAGGGGTCATTTCCCCTAAAGAAGTTGCGCCGCTGGATCTATTGGGACACCGAGGCTTACGGCCTGCGCCGCGACCTGTCCGTTCCTTTCGAGCCCGCCCCGGCCAAAATCCGCCTGCGCATTCGGCCTCTGCAGGATTCCGACCTTTATAAGATCTTTGGCCACCTCGCCCCACCCTCCTCGGGCGAGGAAGCCTACCAGCTCTATCACCGGCTAAACTTCCTGAAGTCGGGCATCCGCACTTGCTATGTAGCCACCACTGAGGACGATCAACCCTGCTACATGCAGTGGCTGATCGCTGCCTCCGAAAACGAAAAAATGAAAAAGTATTTCTTCGGCCTCCACCCCCCCCTGGCCCCGGATGAAGCCCTCATGGAGGACGCTTACACCGTCGAGTCCTTTCGCGGTCAGGCCATCATGCCGTACGCCATGGCGCGCATCGCCGAACAGGGCAGGGAACTGGGCGTTCGCTGGGTCATCACCTTTGTCAATCACAAGAATCCCGCCGCAATGAAGGGATGCAAGCGCGCGGGCTTCTCTCCCTTCATGCTCAGGCGCGAATCCTGGCGGCTCTTCCGCCGCCGCGTTGACTTCACGCCCTTGCCCGACGGCACGCCCTATCCGTTCGAGCTTCCTGCCACGGCTCAATCGGGGGCACCTGCCACTTCTCGCACCTGAGCCTCCCCGGCGAAAATATGTTCATCCTCGCTCGGTGCGCTACGCTTCGCGCTGCCCGACTCCCATCTCTGTGATCACCGTTCCTTACTACGGCCCGACCGAGAGACTGGTATCATCCACGTAGATCGTCGCGTTCAAGCTTTTGACCTTCATTCGCACCACGGCGTTCGTTGTACCCGTCGGTGCCACCAGGTTTGCCGTCGCCAGGTCCCAGCCCCCCGTCGGGCCGGTATAAGCCTTGACGATATCGGTCCGCAGCTCGGTCCCGCTGGAATTGCGCCACCGCACCTGCAACTCCAGAGTGAACGCATCGCTGGTCGACGGGATGTTCACCCAAGCCTTGAAGTTATAGGTCGTCCCCGCCGTCAGGTTGCTCACTTTTTGCGTGATCGTGTGGTCCGAATTCGTGGTCGAGAAATGGCGTCCGGAGAAGCTGCCGCTGAGCACCACCGCGTTGCTGCGACTGAATTGGGTGGCGCTGCTCCAATTGTCTGGCTGGCTGTCATTATTTGCGTCGAGTTCAAACCCCGGGTTCAATAACAGGTTGGAACCTCCGGATGGCACCACAAAGCTCGTCGCGCTCGACGCCGTCCCTGCCGCATTGCTTACGGTAATCGGTCCGGTCGTGGCGCCGCTGGGCACCGTCGCTTGGATGCTGGTGTTGGAATTCACTGTAAACGACGTTGCAAGCGTCCCGTTGAACTTCACTTGCGTGACCCCGGCAAATCCGCTTCCGTTGATCGTTACGCTGGTTCCCACCGGTCCGCTCCCCGGATTAAACGAGGAGATGCTTGATGCCACTACGACGGTGAAGTCGGTCGCGCTCTGCCCCGTACCGTCTGCGTTGGTCACGCTGATCTTTCCGGTAGTGGCTCCGGCTGGCACGGTGGCGGTGATCTGAGTACTGAAGTTCACCGTGAACGTGGTGGCCGGAGTGCCGTTAAAGGCTACCGCGGATACAGCAGTGAAGTTGCTGCCCGCGATCGCCACGCTCGTGCCCACTGGGCCAATGGTGGGCGTGAACGAGGTGATGCCTGGCGCTGCGATGACCGTGAAGTTCCCGGTGCTCGTGGCCGTGCCCGCCGGGTTCGTGACGCTGATCTTCCCGGTCGTGGCTGCAGCCGGCACAGTGGCCGTGATTTGAGTATTGGAGTTCACCGTGAACACGGTGGCCGGGGTGCCATTAAAGGCCACTGCCGTCGTTCCCGCAAACCCACTTCCCGTGATCGTCACGCTGTTGCCGACCCCTCCGCTCGTCGGACTGAACGAGCTAATCGTCGGCGTCACCACCGCCGTGAAGTCGGTCGTGCTCTGGCCTGTGCCGTCCACATTGCTTACGCTGATTTTTCCCGTTGTCGCCCCGCTCGGAACGCTTGTTGTAATTTGTATGCTGGAGTTCACCGTGAAAGCGGCCGCGGCCCCGTTGAACTTGACCGCAGTCGTACCCGTAAAGTTGTTCCCCTGGATCGTCACTCCCGTTCCAACGATTCCGCTGCCGGGCGTAAACGAACTAATGGTGGGTAGCGGGCTGCTCGCTGCGGCCAGCGCAAATTCATATACCATTCCATCGTTTTCTTTGGAGTTCTGGTTGTTGTCAATTCCCCGGTCCGACAGGTACAGGCTCTTCGACCCGGGCCCCGCGCTCCCCGTACCGTAGCCCACGCCGGCGGGCGACACCGCATTCGCGGCGGAGATATTGATGGTGCGAAGGACTGTCCCGCTGGTGCTGACTTCGAAGAGTCGCGAGCTGTCTTTTCGGCTGGCGAGAAATAAGGTTCCGCTATCCGGGTTGAACCCAATCCCCTCCAGATCCGCAACACCCAGGCTATTGGTGTCGAAGTGCGTGACCACGTCGTCCGACGATGGGCCGTCGAATTGCCCGTTCAACCCGGGGCGGATCACCACCACTTCTGCGTCCACGCCGCAGCCCAGATAGATGACTCGATTGGCGCTGTCGTAGGCGATCCCTTCGGGATCCCCGCATCCATATCCCGCGGCGCTGAACGTCCGGACCACGTCGTCCGCTGTGCCCATTAGGCCGTCCGCGCCGAGCGTCACTTCGTAAAATTTGTCGCCGCTGTCACTTGAGATGAAAAAGTGTCCGCTGACGGTGTCGTAGGCAATACCGGTCGGCTCCCTGGTGAAGGCAATCGTATTGTGCGTCCGCGTTAAACTTCCCGACCGCGTGGACTCAAAGACGTTGACGCCCTTAAAGATGCTCATCTCATCCACTTCCGAGTCCGCGATCCACAGTGTGTCCGTCGCCGGCACATACTCCACCCCTGCCGTATCCGGCGCGGGTGGGTTGAACTGCCACGCCTGGATGGTATTCACCAGATTCCCCGTCTCGTTGACCGCGGCCAGCGATTCCATCAGGGGGGCTGGCGCCGACACCGTCCGCACCAATTCCAGTTCGACAATTTTCCCTGGGCCCTGCCGAGCCCCCGGCGTCGCGCTTTGCCCGCTGTCGGCGATGTAAAGATCAATGTTGGCCGGGTCGTCGGTGCTGTCTCCACTGGGAGCAAACGCCATCCCCAACGGGTTCACCAGCTCCGCGGGAGACAAATCCCGCGCCGCCATCAGCGTTCCCGCGCGGTTCAGCTCCAACAGTTTGTTCTCCGCCAGGTTGAGTACAAAGAAATGCCCGCTCTGTGGATGGATGGCCAACGTTCCCGCCGCGATCACGCCCAGGTGTTGCAGCCGCAGCCACGAACTCCGGCCCTTCCTTTGCGCTGCCGTTCCATCCAGCTCACCCGTGCCATTGGCATACGTCCGGTGGATTTGTTGCCCACGCGCGTCCATCGTAAAGAGGTCTCCGCTCTGCGGATCGTAGGCCGTCGCGCCGCCCGGCGTCTTCAGAGCGCCGGATTTCAGCCCGCCAGCAGACTCCACGGCCGCGCCGTCCTGTTCCCGGCAATCTGCGCTGGTTCGGAGCCAGCGTTTCCCCAGCGCATCCTGAATCAACAAACTCTCTCCCGCGCCCGTCACCGCCACGTCCAGCCGGCCGCTCGCGCTGAAAGGAAAACTTCTCGAGCACACCGGCTCCTCGGATAGATCCATCAGAACCATCCGCAACTGTGGTTCTGCTGACAGCGCGACACGCTCCGCCTCCAGCACCACAAAGGCCTGCGCCCGCGCCGAGTAGGCAAAGCCCACCGGCAACTGCACCCCGAACTTGCGCGTGTAAATCACCCGCACGATATCCAGGTAGGGATCGCCCTCGGGCTCGGAGGTTCTCTTTCCTTTGGTGAATGGGATTACCGCTCCCGGCCCGGATGGGCCGGTGGCCTGCGCCGACTTCATGTGGGTCCGGGGATGACCCTCTCTCCCAATTCCTGCTTGCAATTCTGCGGTTACGCCATCTGCCTTGGCATTCTCGCCAGAATTTCTTTGACCAGTCAGCACTCCCACGAACAGCAAGAATACACAGAGTGTCGCGGGGATGATCTTTCGCATGCTAGCTCTCCCTTCGCCGGGGACTTCCGACGGGAGGCTCCGTAATCATTCGCGCGGGGACGTGCGCCAATTCAACGGAGCTCGCAATTCAATTGAATTGCTCGAATTGGTTCCTTTTCTTACCGACGGGTGCCCCCTGTCCAGCTTGTTTGAATACGCGTAATTGCACCACGGCTTTTTGTTTCTTCCTGCCGTCTGTCTCTTGGTGGCGGAAACCCCTCCCCCTTTTTTCCTCGCGGGGCTGAGGAACCGCGTGGCCTTCCCGGCAAGTCCCGGTGAATCCTAAACAGTGCTCTGCCAACATTTTCAGGGGATTTAAAGCTTGCGATCCTGACTGCCTACAGGTTGTGCTTGGGTCGCCGTGGGAACGGCGCCCCGAGGGGAAAAAACTACTCTTCCAGCGACCTTACTCTTGCGTCGCTGGCGGCGATAAAGTCCGTCGCGCGGAGGGGTTGCGCCCGTTCCAATCTCGTAAGGCTCTCATTGCATGCCAACCCAACATCCGCGCCAGGTTGATGGGACAATCCGCGAGAAGGAACCGCGCTGTTCCGGCGGCCGAAAAATGAATGGGCTCGAGCGCATACTGAAACTTCGTCATTGCCTTGCCTGCGCACAATTGCACGAACGCTACCTCACGCTCCGAGAGCACCTCGCGAAAGCGTCCAATCGAAGTGGTCTTAATGAGCCTCGGCTGCAGTCCGCGATTTGTCTCTTCGCATCCCCCTTCGCCCGGGACGCCGCAGCCATTGACCATCAGCATCGCCGGGTCGTAGGTTTCGCCGAAAAATTCGCACACTTCCCGCAGCGTTTCCTCGGGCCGTTCGACCAGCGTCTCGTACCGAACCACTTTGTACCGCCCCGGATACGCCCGCAGATGCCGCTCCGCAAGCCGCACCGACCACAGCCACAGCGCCGTCCCCTCGGCTGTTTTCCCTTCACCGACCTCTCGGTGCGTCACGGCTGAGGCGTGCCGGTCGCGCGGGTCGCGAATCACGTGAACAAACTTCGCCGTCGGATACGCCGCCAGAATCGTCTCCGCGTGTTTCTCCGAGTTGAGCGACTTGTCTCCCCACCGCGTCTTTCCCAGTCGCCGAGCATTCTGCTCGTGGATCAGCGCGAAGAGCCGCGCGTAGCTGGTCTCGCCTTTGAAGAACTCCCGTCGCAGCGACTCCGGATTCGGTTGGAGCGCCCGCATGCGCCGGAAGCGCATCAGCGCCGCCAGACACCGCTGAAAATTTTCTGGTTTGCTCAGATCGCCGAAGCGGTTGAAAAAGTAGCTCCAGTAGTTCGTCCGCCGAGACATCGCAATCCGCGGATGCGACTCCAGCAGCTCGCACAAAAATCCGATTCCGCTGCGATCCAGACCGCCAAGGAAGATGGGTCCTCGGTCCACGATTCGTCGTCTCTTTCTCTGCCTGCCCATTCTCAGCAGGAGGGCGCTGGAAGCTTCTCCGGCTGCCTCATCGCACCCAGTCACCCTTGGTTCAATTGGGAAGATTGATCCCGCCGCGCGGCAGTGCCGGCACCGGCTCGCTCAACTTGGGACGAAGCCGGCATCAACCAGGTATTGGAAAATTGCCCGCGCGTTTTCTTCCGGCGTGCTCGCGGTTGTGTTCAACGTCAGGTCGGGCTCATGAATTGGCTGGTCCGGCGCCGAACGAGTTTGTGCCTCTGGCCGCATGACCCGCCGCAGCCACGCTTTGACCCTCTTCGAAAGAGAGGGTTTGTGCGTCCGGCTTGTCTTTCTCTCCCAGCAAACTTCCGGCGGTGCCTCCATGAGCACTTCCACGAAATGATCCTCTCCAATCAGCTCTCGCGCCGCCCGACGGATCTCCGGCCGCGAGCTGATGGTTACGCAAATCACTGCACCCCCGTGGCGCACGACTTCTGCGGCCACGTGGCCTTTCCTCATCAGTTTTCCCTCGCTGGTTTTTTCGCCCGCCGCCTTCTCCAGCCACGGCACCACATCCAGCACGGTCACTTCTCGCCCATGCTCTTGCAGCAGCTTCGTGAGTACACGGGCAGTGGTGGACTTGCCCGCTCCGCTGCGTCCCGTGAACCAGACGCACACCCCTGGCTGTCGGGGCGGCAGAACGTTGGGCATCTTGCTTTCGGCTACATTAGTCTGCATCGGAATTCGACTTCTCCCGGCGTCACGCGGCACGGGCAAGCAGTCCTCCCCGCCTTCAGCATCAGCTCTCGGAGTTCAGGATTAGGCAGCGCCTGAAGAACTGCTTTGCACCTTGAGGAGCAACCAATCTGATTTCCATCAGTAGCTTGCGGAGGTTCTCTCTATTATCCCCTGCCTTCCCGCACAGTCAAGGTACAAACCCCCTACCCTTGGTACTGGCAGTCGTAGTACCGCCTTCTCTGATTCTTGCCGGCGAAGGCCCTTTACTCAATGCGGGCTTCACAGACGCACCTACCCCCCTCGCCGGACCCATCCCTGGACTGGAGTGCTCCATCACCCAGTTCATCCTCTCCCGCTTTCGCCTCTCTTGCGCTCTCGTGGCCCCTCCGCAAAACTCTGTACACCTCACGACCCGCAGCGTATTATCTCCCACCAGCTAGTTCCCATTAGGAGTTGTCAGCCTTGCCGGAGTGCCCTTGGACTTCGAACGGGCTGGCACAGGAGGTTTCTCACCATGCCGACAGCGAAAGAGCTTTCCATTCGTATGGCCGATACGCCCGGAACCCTGGGCCGAATCTGTCGTTCCCTGGCCGACCGCGGCGTCAACATCCTCGGCTTCCAGTCCCTCTCGACCGGAAGCGACAGTCTGGTGCGCTTGGTTGTGGACAATCCTGCCACGGCCCGCACTGTCCTCGAGACACAAAACCTCAAATACACCGAAACCGACGTTGCCCAGATCAAACTTCAACATCGCCCGGGCGAGCTGGCTCGCGCCTCCTCGCGGCTCGGCGACAACAACATCAACATCAGCTACGCCTATTGCGGTGTTGAGCCAGGCACCAACTCGCCTGTGCTGTATTTCGGTGTGAATGAAGTCGGCCGGGCCGTCACGGTCCTTGACCAGATCGCGGCCGCCGCCGGCACCTAAGCCCGCTAACGACGTCTTTCGGGCAGGCCTGCCAGTGCGTCCCTGGGATTCTGGCGGGCCTGCCCTCCGGACGAACACCGAATGCCTCCGCGTCTCAAAAGACTAATTGTCGGCTCCCCCCTTCGTACCACGGAGTTGCCCCACCAGCGGCTTTCCAAAAAAGCCGCCCTGGCAGTCTTCGCCTCCGATGCGCTTTCGTCCTCTGCCTACGCGACCGAAGAAATGCTTCTTGCCCTGGTCATTGGCGGCTCAGCCGTCTTGCACTTCTCTCTTCCCGCAGCCATCTGTATTGCCGTCCTTCTCGCCATTGTTGTCATCTCTTATAGCCAGACGGTCCACGCCTATCCCAGCGGTGGCGGCGCCTACATCGTCGCCAAGGAAAACCTCGGCGTCACGTCCGGTCTTGTCGCCGCCTCTGCTCTTCTCATCGACTACGTATTAACCGTCGCCGTCAGCATCGCCGCTGGCGTCGCCGCCCTCACTTCTGCCGTTCCCGAGCTCTTTCCTCATCGCGTTGCAATGTGTCTCGGGGCCATCCTCTTCATCCTGCTCGCCAACCTCCGCGGCGTGCGTGAGTCGGCCACCTTGTTTGGCATTCCAGTGTATTGGTTCATTTTCTCGGCTTTCCTGCTTGTGATTGGCGGCTTCTATCGCGCTTTCGCTCCCGAAAGCGCTCCCGCTCCTCCGCCGGCCCTCTCCGCCGTCGAACAACTTCCCCTGCTCTGGCTGTTCCTTCGCGCCTTTGCCTCCGGCTGCACCGCACTCACCGGCGTCGAAGCCATTTCCAACGGCGTCCAGGCCTTCAAACAGCCGGTTTCCCGCAACGCCTCCATCACCCTCTTCTGGATGGCGGGCATCTTGGGCAGCTTGTTTCTGGGAATTACCGTTCTGGCTGGCCGCTTCGCTGTGGTCCCCCTGCCCGACGAAACCGTCATCTCGCAAATCAACCGCCTCGTCTTCGGCACCGGCCCCATCTATTACATGATTCAAGCGGCCACCACCGCCATCCTGATCCTCGCCGCGAACACCAGCTTTGCGGACTTCCCCCGCCTCTCCTCGATTCTCGCCCGCGACCGCTTCGTCCCTCGCCAGCTTTCCAACCTCGGCGACCGCCTGGTCTTCTCCAATGGTGTGATCCTGCTCGGACTTGCTGCCGGCGCACTCATCGTCGCCTTTCAGGGCGACACCCATCGCCTCATTCCGCTCTACATGATTGGCGTTTTTGTTTCCTTTACCCTGTCACAGGCGGGAATGGTTTCCCACTGGCGCCGCTCGCGCGAGCCCGGCTATCAGTGGCGCATGGCTCTTAACTTCGTCGGGGCGCTCAGTACGGGCCTGGTGTTGTTCATTGTTGCCGCCGTCAAGTTCACGCACGGCGCTTGGCTGGTGATGATTGCCATTCCCTTCTTAGTTTTCGTCTTCCGCAAAACCCGCGCCCATTACTTCCAGCTCACGCAGGAGCTTTCTCTTTCAGCCGGCGAAAGCCCGGCGGTCTCCCGTCACACCGTTCTGATCCCCGTTCCTTCCACTCCTAACCGCGTTGTTCTTGTCGCGCTGGAATATGCCAAGTCCATCTCCAAAGACGTCATCGCCGTCCATGTCAGCACCGATGGCGACGTCCGGCAAGAATTGCTGGCTCGCTGGAAAAAGTTTGCCGATGATGTCCCTCTGATTGTTCTCGAATCACCCTATCGCTCCGTACTGCGTCCCTTGCTCCGCTTCATTGACGAAATGGAAGCTGTCCGCAGCGGCGACAAATTCACCGTCCTCCTTCCCGAATTTGTCCCCAATCGCTGGTGGCACAACCTCCTGCACAATCAGACCAGCCTCATGCTGAAAGGAACGTTGCTTTTTCGTCCGGGCATCATTGTCTCCAGCGTTCCCTTCCACCTTGGCGCCAACTCCCGCCGCCCCTCGGCCGATGCTGCTTCCGGCCCCTCTCGCTAATTTTCTCTTCCGCTCGACTCTCCTTCCGAGTTTCGATCAACCATCTGCTTACCTCAGCCCCACCAGCCCCTTTACCGACTCAATCAATTTCCCCAAGTCGTACCCAACTCCGTCCTTGAACACCATCTCCACATTCTTTATGTCCGCAATATTTGCTGTCGGGTTTCCTTTGATGACCACGATGTCCGCGACTTTCCCCACCGCCAGCGTCCCGATGCGATCGCTCTCTCCCAATAGCTTTGCTCCGTTCGACGTCGCAATCTGAATCGCCTCCACCGGCGTGAACCCCGCCTCCACCAGCAACTCCACTTCTCTCTGATCCCCGAAGCCTGCAATCACCGCTCCATTACCTGTCGGGTCCAGTCCGGCCACCAACAGCCCGCCTGCTTTCACAAACGCTCGCTCAAACTCCATCTCTTTCTTGAACAGCGCTGGCCAATACGACCTCGCCGCATTGTCCGCGATATTCGCTCGCGACCTCAGATACGCAATCCGCGCATCTGGTGTCATCGCGTCCAGCACGCGCCGCTCAATCGGCGGCCGGTTTGGCACCAGCGCCTCAAACACAGGCAGCGTCGACGTCACCGCCACTCCGCGCTTCACCAGTTCGCGAATCGTCCCCGCTACAGGCTCGCTCGCAATCTCCAGCCTCTCCGCCATCTCTCTCGCGGCCGCTTGCGCGGTCGGACACTCCCCGGGCTTCTTCCCCGAGTAAAACTCCGTATTCACGACCAACCCGTGCTCCAGGTTGTCAATCCCGATCGCCGCTGCCTCGCGAAATCCAATTGAGCACAAATGTCCCGTCACCTTCACTCCCTTCGCATGCGCCGCTTTCACTGCTGCCGCCAGTTCCTCAGCCGTGATATGCATGTACGCCTTAAACGACGTCACGCCCTGCTCCATCCAGTACTCCACCGTGCGTCGCGCATCCTCAGCATCCTTCAGCTGGTGCATCTGCGGCGTGAACGCCCCCGCGCCCTCGAGGTAAGGCCCGGACACATGGATTTTCGGACCCGCCATTCGCCCGGTATCAATCAGCCACTTCAGCTCCAGGTCCGTGTACGTCTCCACGCTCCCCGTCGTGCGGATCGTCGTCACTCCTCCTGCCAGATACAGCCCCGGAAAACTCGTCGCGTGCTCCGGATACATCGGCGGCGGCCCGTTCGGCGCTGGATAATAAAGATGGTTGTGCATCCCCACCATTCCTGGCATCACCGTGTAGCCCGCCAACTCAAATACCTTCGCCCCCGCGGGTATCGTCGTACTCGACGTCTCTCCCACCGCCGCAATCTTCCCGTCCGCAATGACAACCGTCTGGTTCTCCCGCGCCGCTGATCCTGTTCCGTCAATCACGCGCACATTCTTCAACGCAATGACGGCCGCATCCTCCTTCACAAACTCCCGCACCGTTGGCGCAAGCTGTACCCTCGCCTGCCCCTGCGCCCCACTTGCCCCCAGCACCAGCGCCACCACCCAGCTCATCCAGATTCGCTTCATCCTTCTCCTCCACTCTCAAAACTCGCGCCCGAGCTCATTTCGCTTAGCCGCGAGCGGCCTCACCCTACTACACTCCCCCAGTGTCGGCGCAAGGAATCGTCCGCAAACCATCCGCTGCAACGCGCAGCGCCGGTCGCTACCCACGCCGCAACTTGTCTATCAATTCTCGGCTGGCCAAAAAAATGGGTCGTCCGCTCTCACGGACGACCCTTACTCTTCTCCGATCTCCTTTCGGTCAGCCCTTCCCGTCGGGCGGCCGCCGCTTCCTCTTCACCTTTCGACGCCTTCTACACCAGGGAAGGGAACTAGTCCGCCACTCTCTTCCACAAAGTGATCTCCGTCGTCCATCCATGCTCCTGCCTCTTTTTGAACGACGCCCGGATGTGCGGCGTCTGCTTATGTTCTTCCAGCGCCGCTTCGTTCTTCCACACTTCATACCGCATGAAGTAGTTTTTCTTTACAGGCGACTGGTAAAGGTCATACCGTTTGTTCCCCGGCTCGGCCCGTGTCGACGATGAGAGCGCCAGCAGCTCTTTTTTCAGCTCCTCCTCTTTGCCCTCCAGCCCTACAATAAAGGTCACCGCCGTCAGCAGCTCTCCCGCCGACGCGCTCTGCGCCGTTGTGGCCGCCGGTCCTTTGAACTCTACCAACAGCCCGTGAGCGTCCGTCTCCCCGATATTCTCGGGCGAATGCGTCACCGCCTCGCCATAGAACACGTCTCCCGCCTTCGCCTCTCGGATGCGCGTCGTCCCGTCGGGAAACTTGAATCGGATCTTGAACCCTTGCAGCACGTAAGTCACTGCCGCCGGGTGCGAGTGGAAATCTTCCGTGGCTCCCTTGCGCAGCTTAAAGTCCAGCACGCGAACCCGGTCATCCTCCAGCAAAACCTTGTAGTTGTCCTTATAGATGGGTACCGGATCTTGCGCCCGGCTCATCGTCGCTGTCAGGCCCAAAAGTATCAATCCCGCCAACACACTTCTCACTCGCCACATGGAAATCCTCCCTGATGTACTCTCTATGTGCGCGACCCTCCGCGCCTACCACCCCGCGCCCTTGGTATTCAACTTGATCCGGTAAATCCCCGAGCTGATCGTAAGGTAGAGCACCGACCCATCTCCTCCCCACGCGCTATTCGATGTCGCCACGCTAGTCAGGATGCTTCCCAGATGCGTTCCATCCGGCGCAAACACGTGCAGCCCGCCCGGTCCAGCCGCAAAAATGTTCCCGCTGCGGTCCACCTTCAGACCGTCCGGCACTCCCTTGCCCGCCTTCGTCCATGCCGTTCCATCATGCAGCACTTGCGATTTGCCGAGCGTCCCGTCGCTCTTCACTTCAAACGCCAGCCACACGGCATTCGCACGGTCCGCGTTGCTGATGTAAAGCGTCTTCTCATCCGGCGAAAAACCGATCCCGTTCGGAAACTTCACCTCTTTCGTCAGAAGTGTCAGCTTCCCGTCCTTCGGCATCCGGTACACGCCCTGGAACGCCAGCTCTTTCCCGGGGTCTTCCATTCCTTTCGGCAATCCAAACGGTGGGTCCGTGAAATACAAATCACCGTTTGACTTGTACATCAGGTCATTCGGGCTGTTGATGCGCTTCCCCTCGTACCGATCCACGAGCGTCGTCTTCCGCCCGTCCGCCTCCAGCCGCGCGATTCGACGGTCGCCGTGTTCGCACATTACCAGCCGCCCGCTTGCATCAAACGTCAGTCCATTCGAACCCGGCTCAGGCCCTGGAAAAGGTGTCGTCCCCGTGTAACCACTCGGCCGGAGGAACAGACTCACGCCCTTTCCTTCCTCCCACTTGTAAATCGAATTGCTCGGAATCTCCGAAAACAGCAGGTATCCGCCCTTGCGGTTCCACACCGGCCCTTCCACCCACGTGTACCCTTCCACTACTTTTTCCACTACCGCGTCTCGCGGCACAATCTGGTCAAACCGTGGGTCGTACCGCACAATCCTGATCTCCGGCTCCGCTGCGGCCTCTGTCGTGGCTCGCGCGACTGCATTCAGGCCAAGCCCAAGCGCCACAATGCTCGCCAGTGCCGCGAACATCGGAAGGCCTCTTCCTATCTTCATCATCAGCCGCTCCTCCACTCTTGCAATCCGATTGGATGATCCGCCGCGCGTTTCGATTCCGATGCTCCTTATCCTTTGCTTGACTTAGCCTCCTGTTCGCACCACAATCCCGCCGCCAGGTCGGCTTCCGCGGCCACCCGGCCCCACAATTGATTCGGACTCATTGCACGCCCATTTGATTCAAGGAGGAATAACGATGCGCACTCTCGGAACTCTCGCTTTTGCGGTGCTTCTCTCCCTGTTTCTTTCGGCCTCTCCCGCTCAGGACCCCGTCAAAGTTGACTCCCAGCATTACAAGGTCGTCCTTGAAAACGACCAGGTCCGCGTCCTGCGCATCACCTACGCCCCTGGTGCCAAATCCGTCATGCACGACCATCCCAACGGCGTCGCCGTCTTTCTTACTGACCAAGCCGTTAAATTCACTTTTCCCGACGGCAAATCGCAAACGGTCACTGCCAAAGCCGGCGACGCCATCTGGTCCGCTGCTGGAAAGCATCTTCCCGAGAACATCGGCACCAAGCCTTTCGAACTAATTCTGGTCGAAGTGAAGGAGTAGCTCGTCACCACAACGATTTCCCGGTCGGCTTCAACACCTCAAAAGCAAATGGGCGGCACGAACTTCAGTTCAGCCGCCCACGGCAAATTCTTCCTTTAACGGCAAACTGCCCAACATCTCGTCATATACTCCCCGGCATGTTCACGGCTTCGCAGGTTGCCGCCTTTCGTCTCTCCCGCAACCAATTCACCGACACGCGCCCCGTCTCTCCGGCCGCCATCGCCCACGACGTCTGCGGCCTGCAGGCCCAGGTCCTCTCCGCCGCTTACCTTCAGCTCTGGGCTCGCAACCACAGTCTCACTCGCGCCGATATCGACTCCGCCCTGTGGACCTCTCGCTCCCTCGTCAAAACCTCCGCCATGCGCGGCACTCTGCATCTACTCGCCGCTGACGATCTTCCCATGTACATCGGCGCTCTCCGCAGCAGCCGCCTGCGCGCGATTCGCCGCGTTTCGGCCCGCTACGGCGGCGTCACGCCCGAAGTGTCCGACGCCGTGATGCGCGCCGTCTTTGACGCCCTTCGCTCCGGCCCCGCCACCCGCGCCGAGCTCACCGTGCACATCCTTTCTCTCAATATCCTCAGCAAAAAAGCGAGAAAATGGTTTGAGCTGAGCTGGTGGGGCGTCGTCCGGCAGGCGATTGTCGAAGGTCTGGTCTGCTACGGCCCCGACCGCGGCCAGCAAACCACTTTCATTCGTCTCGACCAGTGGCTGCCAAACTACAAAGCAGTTTCCGAGCCGTTGGCAAAACAACTCTTCCTCCGCCGCTATCTTGCTGCCTATGGCCCCGCTGCTCCCGGCGATTTCGCTCGCTGGGCAGGCATGTCCGTCTCCGAAGCCAAGCCCATCTGGGACTCATTGCAAAGAGAATTAGTGGAACTCTCGATCGAGGGCAGGAAAGCTTGGCTTCTCCGCGAGGATCTAAATCATCTTTCAAAATCCAAGCTGCGCGAGCCCGTTCTTCGTCTCCTTCCCAACTTCGACCCTTACCTACTCGCCCACGCCGACAAGTCTCATCTCGTGGACCGTCCCTTCTACTCTCTCGTCTTTCGTACCGCTGGCTGGATCTCTCCCGTGGTTCTCCTGAACGGCAAAGCCATCGGCACCTGGGCTCTCTCCTCTCGCGGCAAATCCTCTCCCCTCGAAGTGCGTCTCTCTTCAACGCCCACCAAACTCATCCGCTCTCTCCTCGAAGCCGAATCCTCTGCCCTCTCCCGCTATCTCGGCTCCTCTCATCGCCTTTCCATTCAGTAGTGCCGCCACAGCGACCTGTCATGATGTTGTCTCATGGTACGCTGCCGAGGATTTCTTCCGCTTCATGCGGAAGCATCTGAACCGCCTCCCCGGCTACATCGCTGCCCCTCGCGCCGAGCAGGGGTTGCGCTGCTCTCTCCTCCCCGCCGAAGGAATGCATTCGTGAGGACCCGCCCTGACCCGGCGCAAACCCGACCCGCTTTCAACAGAAGCACTAGCCCGCTTTATTCATGAAGTTGATCTGCAGCGAGTTCTTGTGCCGGTTGGCGGTCGCGATGTATCCGGTGCAAGGCGATTTGTTCTACCCGCAGTGTGATTTTGGCGATGGGGGCGAGTTGCCA
>Ga0247727_10007452_pt1 | contig 20844 bp, 19 predicted proteins | sample WisWelCaveWW1625_FD_202498 | JGI IMG/M metagenome (GOLD analysis project Ga0247727, IMG submission 202498) | Biofilm microbial communities from Wishing Well Cave, Virginia, United States - WW16-25 | ecosystem: Environmental > Aquatic > Deep subsurface > Groundwater > Cave microbial mat | place... | reverse complement strand
GTACCGCAGGCAACCGCACTCGAAGCGAGTTTGGATTTCCACAGCCGCCCGGCGGCGACGACTGTGGAAAAACCAGAACCGGGAAAAATCCTCACGGAGCAACTATAAGGGATCTGCTGTTGCGCCGGGGCGAAAGCAGATCCCTCGCTGCGCTCGGGATGACACAGGCCGCGCTCGGGATGACACAGGCCGCGCTCGGGATGACACAGGCGGCGCTCGGGATGACACCGGCTGCGCTCGGGATGACAAGGGCGCTCGGGATGTCACCGGTCGGCCGCGCACCCGGCAACCACTCGCCCGGGCGTCACCGGCTTGGAGACTGGCATAATTGAAGCCTGTGCGGATCTGCTACCTGGACTGCTTCTCGGGCATCAGCGGGGACATGACGCTGGGGGCGCTGGCGGACGCCGGGGCACGGCCGGAGGCGCTGGAGCGCCAGATCGGGAAGCTGGGGCTGGCGGGCGTGGAGGTGGGGTTCGAGAAATGCTCGCGGGCCGGAGTGGCGGCGACGCGGGCGATGGTTCGAGCGCCGGCTGAGAAGCGGCACCGGCACCTGGCCCAGATCGAAGCCCTCATCGCCAAGGCCGGACTGGAGCCGCGGGTGGTCGAGAGAAGCCTGGGGGTGTTCCGGCGGCTGGCAGAGGTGGAGGCTGGGATCCACCAGGTCTCGATTGAAAAAGTGCATTTTCACGAGGTGGGGGCGGCGGATTCGATCGTGGATATTGTGGGTTCGTGCGCCGGGATGGAGCTGCTGGGGGTAGACCGGGTGGTTTGCTCAGCGCTGAACCTGGGGTCAGGAACCGTGGAATGCGAGCACGGCGTCCTGCCGGTGCCGGCGCCGGCAACGGCGGAGCTGGTCAAAGGAAAACCGGTGTACTCGCGGGGGCCGGCGGTGGAGCTGACGACGCCGACCGGGGCGGCGATCGCCACCACGCTGGCCGAGAGTTTCGGCCCCCTGCCGGCCATGAGGATGGAGGCCACCGGATACGGCGCCGGGGGCCGAGACTTTCCCGGCCATTCCAACGTCCTGCGAGTCATGATCGGTGAGCCGAGCGGGGCCAGCGAGGCCGGGGTAGTGTCGGTGATCGAGGCCAATATCGATGATTCCAGCCCCCAGGTGCTGGCCTACGCCATGGAGCGGCTGTTGGAGGCGGGGGCGCTGGACGTCTCCCTCTCGCCGCTCTTGATGAAGAAGGGGCGGCCGGGGTCGCTGCTGCGCGTCATGGGCCGGCCTCCAGACCAGGAGGCGCTGGCGCAGTTGGTGTTTGCCGAAACCTCCACCCTGGGGCTGCGAATCTACTCCGCGGAGCGGCGGGTGCAGGCCCGAGAGATCGTGGAGGTCTCGACCTCCCACGGCGCCGTGCGGGTGAAGGTCTCCGAAAGCGGGTCCTTGGCGCCGGAATATGAGGACTGCCGCCGGCTGGCGCGCCAGAGCGGGGCGCCGCTGAAGCAGATCCTGGCCGAGGCTCACGCCGCCTACCGGAACAAGAAGGGCCAATGAAGTACTACCTGACGACGCCTCTCTACTACGTCAACGGCGCGCCGCACCTGGGGCATGCCTACTCGACGTGTGTAGCCGACGCCATCAAGCGCTTCCGGCGCATGCAGGGTTACGAGGCCGTGCTGACCACCGGGACCGACGAGCACGGCCAGAACGTGGAGCGGGCGGCCAAGAGAGCGGGGCGGAGCGCTGCCGAGTTCGCCGACCGGGTGGCAGCGGAATTCCGCCGGCAGTGGGAGGCGGCCGGGATTCAGTACGACCGGTTCATTCGGACGTCGGACCCCCGGCACCACCAGACCGTTCAGTGGCTGTTCGAGCGCTGCCGCGAGCGGGGCCACATCTACCAGGGGGCGTACACCGGCCAGTACTGCTTCAACTGCGAGCTCTACGTGAACGAGGCCAAGCCGGGCGACCCCTGCCCGGACTGCCAGCGGCCAACGGAAACCGTGACCGAAGAAAACTACTTTTTCCGGCTGTCGGCGTTCCAGGAGCGGCTGCTGGAGCTGTATGAGCGCCACCCGGCGTTCATCCAGCCGGAGGCCAGGCGCAACGAGGTTCTGTCGTTCGTGCGGGGAGGGCTGAAGGACCTGTCGATCACCCGGACGACCATCCAGTGGGGGATTCCGGTGCCGGTGGAAGGTCGGCACGTGTTTTACGTGTGGTTCGACGCCCTGATCGGGTACCTGACGGCGGTGCGCCAGGACAACTACTGGCCGGCCGACATGCATTTGATCGGCAAGGAGATCGTGCGGTTCCACGCGGTGTTCTGGCCGGCGTTTCTGATGGCCGCGGACCTGCCGCTGCCGAAGCGGATCGTGGCCCACGGCTGGATCCTGTTCGAGCAGGACAAAATGAGCAAGTCCAGGGGCAACGTCAAGCTGCCGGAGCCGATCCAGAAGGTGGTGGGGATCGACGGGCTGCGTTACTTCCTGATGCGCGAGATCGTCTTCGGGCAGGACGGCAGCTTCAGCTATGACGCCCTGGTGGGGCGCTACAACGCCGACCTGGCCAACGGTCTGGGGAACCTGGCGAGCCGCACCCTGAACATGATCGCCAAATACTGCGGCGGCGTGATACCCGGCCCGGCGGCCGGGCTGGACGCCGGGGTGGGCCGGCTGGCCCGCGAAGTCATTTTCAATACCATCGACTGCTACGAGAACCTGGAGTTCTCGCGGGCGCTCGAGGCGGTCTGGTCGCTGGGGGCGGCGGTCGACAAGTACATCGTCGAGCACAAGCCGTGGTCCCTGGCCGAGCGGGAGGACCTGGAGTCGCGGACCCAACTGGACGGCGTGCTGGCGACGGCGGCCGAGACCCTGCGGGTCAGCTGCGTGCTGCTCTACCCGGTGATGCCCTGGGCCAGCGAGAAGATCTGGCGGCAGCTCGGCCAGACGGATCCGCTGGGCGAGCAGCGCGTCGACAAACTGGAATGGAACCCGCCGTCGGAGCTGCCGGGCAGGCCGCTCGGACAGATCGAAGCGGTGTTTCCCCGATTGGACAAGGCGGAGGCCATACATAGAATGCAGGAACTGGAACAGCAGGCCAGGAGGGAGCAGGCGGAGTTGCTGGGCAAGCCGGAAGAGGCCACGGCGGCCGGCCCTGGCGAAGGCAAGATTACCATCGAGGACTTTGCCAAGGTGGAGCTGCGGGTGGGCCAGGTGAAGTCGGCCGAGCGCGTGAAGGGGGCCGACAAGCTGCTGCACCTGATGGTGGACATCGGAGAACCCCAGCCGCGGTCGATCGTGGCCGGAATCGCGCAGGCCTATACGCCGGAGCAGTTGCTGGAGCGCAAGGTGATCATCGTGGCCAACCTGCAGCCGCGCAAGCTGCGGGGCGTGGAGTCCAACGGGATGGTGGTGGCGGCGTCGATCGAGAACGGGCAGCCGGTGCTGGCGGGGTTCCTGGAAGAGGCGCCGGTGGGATCGCGGCTGAAGTGAAGGCCGGCCTGGTCGACTCTCACGCCCACCTGGACGACCGGGCCTTCGATGCCGACCGCGCCGAGGCCCTGGAGCGAGCGCGCCAGGCCGGGGTTTCGCTCCTCCTGGCCATCGGATCGGGAGACGGCCCCCCCGACCTGGAGGCCGCCCTCCGGCTGGCCGAGGCCATTCCCTGGGTGTACGCGACCGTAGGGGTCCATCCCCACGAGGCCAGCAAAGGGGACCGCGCCGCGCTCCAGAAACTGGCAGCGCTGTGCCGGCGCCCGCAGGTGCTGGCGGTGGGAGAGATCGGCCTTGACTATCACTACGACCATTCGCCCCGGGAGGCGCAGCGGGAGGTCTTCGCCGCCCAATTGGAGATTGCTGCGCAAGCAGGCAAGCCGGTCGTCATCCACACCCGGGAGGCCTGGCCGGACACCATGGCGCTCCTGAGGGAGCGGCCGCCGCGCGCCGGGATCATGCACTGCTTTACGGGGGATTACGAGCAGGCGCGGGAAGCCCTGGACCTGGGGTTCCATATCTCGTTCGCCGGGATCCTGACCTTTCCAAAGGCTCGTGAACTGCGGGAAACGGCGGCGCGGCTCCCTCTCGACCGGCTGCTGATCGAGACCGACAGCCCCTACCTGGCGCCGGTTCCTTACCGGGGCCGGCGGAACGAACCGGCCTGGGTGGTCGAGACGGCGCGGGCTCTGGCGGCGGCGCGGGGGATATCGATGGAGGAGGTGGCGGCCGCCACCTCCTCCAACTTCTCCGGTCTGTTTGCTACACTGGTGCCTTCATGCCCAGGGCCATCCAACAGTTGCTGACCCGGCACGAGATCTTCGGGCTGATCCAGGAAGATCTGGAGCGCGTGGAGGAGGAGGTCCGCACCGACTCCATCTCGTCGGTGGAGGCCATCACCGCCATCGGGCAGTATCTGCAAGCCAGCGGAGGCAAGCGGCTGCGGCCGGCGCTGCTGCTGCTGTGCTCGCGGGCCTGCGGGGCGCGCCCCCAGCTGGCCATCCGGCTGGCGGCGGTGGTCGAGCTGATCCACACCGCCACGCTCATTCACGACGACGTTATCGACTCGGCCCAGACGCGTCGCGGGCGGCCCTCCACCAACTCGCGCTGGGGCAACCAGATCAGCGTGCTGGCCGGCGACTGGCTCTACATGCAGGCTTTCAGCCTGTCGCTCGAGCAGCGCAACTTTCACATCCTGGAAGTGCTGACCAGCCTGACCCGGATGATGGTGGAAGGCGAGCTGCTGCAATTGGAGTACCTCGGAAAAATCGGCCTCACCGAAGAGGATTATTACGACCTGGTGAACCGCAAGACCGCCTGTCTGTTCTCGGCATGCGGGCGGCTGGGGGCGGTGGCGGCCGGGGCTGATGCCGCCACCGAGGACCGGCTCGGGGACTACGCCTGGAACCTGGGGATGGCCTTCCAGTTGGTGGACGACATCCTGGACTTCACCTCCAGCGCCAAGAAGCTGGGCAAGCCGGTGGGCAGCGACCTCAGAGAGGGGAAAGTGACTCTGCCGCTGATTCTGGCCTTGGAAGGATCGGCGGAAGAGGAGCGGTCCCAAGTGGCCAGGGTGTTGGAGGAGCCGAGCGACGGGAGCGCGCCGCTGGAGGCCATCCTGCGGATGCTGGCCAGGCGCCGGGGAGTCGAACAGGCCCGGCAGCGGGCCCAGGCCTTTGCCGAAAAGGCTCGCCAGCGCATCGCGGGCCTGCCGGATTCGGCTTACAAGACGGCCCTGTACTCGGTCACCGAGCTGGTGGTCGACCGGGAGAGCTAAGCCGCCCTACAGGGTCAGAGGGTTGACCCATTTCAAGTGGGGGAAGCGGGCGAAATCGCCGTCCGTGGAGCAGAGGGTGAGGCCGTGCTCGATGGCCAGAACGGCAAGGTGAGCGTCGGGAACCAGGTTGGCCCGCAGCGTCCCACCGGCCAGCAGGGCGCCAAGGATACTGGCGGTGGCGGTCGGTCGGGGCCGGGATCCAGACCGGTGGACAGTCGAGCCACTCTTGGACTTGCTACCAGGCAGTGGCGATCGTCTCCGGTCGCTCGAAGATGCGCGGGTTGGTTACCAGGCGGACAAAGGCCAGAAGGCTGGGCCAGGGGAGTCCGACGCGCGCTGGGCCGTTAAGTTGTTCGTCCAGCCAGCGGCGCACGGCTTGGTGTTGAGCAGCACTGGACACGCCAGCATAGACCAGAAGATTGGCATCGACCAGAATCAACGGAAGGCTTCTCCCTCGGCAATGGCCAGGGCCTTGGAAGCGTCGTCCAGGCTTCCCACCAAACACCGGCCCAGGGACACGGGCCGGGTGCGATAAGAAGCGCGCCGCTGGGGAGGCTCGATCATCTGGCGGAGACCCTGGCGCAGCGCCTCGTTCACAACCTGCTTGAGGCCGGCCTTCTTGGACTGCCGCACCCGGTCCAGGAGAACGGCCACGTCGTCGTCCAGACTCAGAGTGGTTCTCACACATCAGATCATAGACCTGGCGATGTCTTGATGTCAAGCGCGGGAGCCTTCGACTTGGGGTATCGAGCGGACGGGCGTCAGAATAACAACTTGAGGGCGAGCTGGCCGATCCGGGCGTCGCGCGCCGAGGTCACGCGGCCGAAAGTCGCCGTCCCGAACGTAGTGCCCACCCCGCCGAAGATGGTGTGGTTGCTCATCGGTTGCACCGCCCTGTTAGGCCAGGCCGTGATCTGGCGGCCCCAGCTTCGGAGACGCCTGGCACTGCCTCTTGCACGACGCTCAAACCCAAAACCCTGGATCGACCGCGGAGACGCGGAGAACGCAGAGGAAAGCGTTTTGAACTCCGCGACTCTGCGCCTCTGCGGTGTCATGCGCGTTCCAACCTTTTTCATCGCTGGCCCCGGCGGCCTAACGATTTGGGGGCTCGGGCGCGGCCCGGTTTTGGCCGTCGCTGGCAGCGCTTCGTTAGGCCCCCCGCACCCAACAGCCCTCCTGGAAGACGCTAGCGCCAATTGCGCGGATCGCGGGAGGTGTGAAATATGCAGTAGACCGTCACTGTATCTCCGGCGTACTCGTAGAAAACCGCATAGGGAAAGCGGCGCACCAACCCTCGGCGATAATTCTCGTGTGCCAGAGCGAACATCTGGAGGCGTGCGCAGGATGGCTTCAATGCAGGCATCAACGCAGCTCAAGAACTCTTCTTCCAAACCGACGGCTCTCGTACCAGGCGTCCGCGATATCGTCTTCGGCCTCTGGGGCCGTGATCAGCTCAGCGGCCATACCGGCTGCGGACCCTACGCTTGACTTCCTCCCACGCGAGTCCCGAGGCCGGATTCGTCAGCAGATTTGCCTTTCGCCGGGCCAACTCCTGTTTTTGCCAATCGTGCACAGGTACTGCCTCGGGGGTGGCTGCAAGGTCATCCCACAAGTCTTCCACGAGTTGGAGCTTCTCCGCCGGGCTGAGGTCAAAGACCGATGTCATGGTCGGGTTCATCTGGGCACGCGTGGCTATTCTCTCAAAGTACGGCGCCTGAGTTCAAGGGTAACGAACTTGGCGCTCAGGCGCGAGCGCCGCCAGGTAACGCCTCGAACCTGTATACTGTCCCCTCCACCCGTGCCCGAAATCGAGATCAAGCTTCCCCTCGGCAACCTGCCCGCCCTCCGCCGCCGGCTCCGCCGCCTCGGCTTCCTGCCCGTCACCCGGCGCCTCTTCGAGCGCAACCTCGTCTTCGACACCCCCGAGAGCTCCCTCCGCCGCTCCTCTCGCCTGCTCCGCCTCCGCTCCGTCGGCCCCCGCTGGTTGCTCACCTTCAAGGCCCCGCCGCGGGCCGGCGCCCGCCACAAAATCCGCGACGAGATCGAAATCGGCGTCTCCGACGGCCTCCGCCTCGCCCAGATCCTCCGGCGCCTCGGCTTCCAACCCTCCTTCGAATATCAGAAGTACCGCGCCGAATTCCGCCGCCCCGGCGAGACCGGCAAAGCCCTCCTCGACGAAACCCCCATCGGCGCCTACCTGGAGCTCGAAGGCCCCCCCGCCTGGATCGACCGCGCTGCCCGCGACCTCGGCTACCGCCCCCAGGACTACATCCTCGAAAGCTACGGCGCTCTTTACCTGGCCTGGTGCCGCCGCCGCGGCCTGGCCCCGTCCCACATGGTCTTCCCCAAGAAGAAAAGCTTGCTTCCACCGAAGCCTTAGTGTCATAGTGAAAAATGTGAGACAGGCTTCTGGCTTGTCCTCGAGCAACCGGATGTAGAGCGCACTCCATTCGGATTCTCGGCTCGGCCCCGGCGCCGAGCCTGGCCCGCCGTGCATCGTGCGCTGCGGGTTTTTTTGTTTCGGGAGTGAGCGATGGCGGCAATCAACCTGGAACGGATCTTGTACCTGACGGAACTGACGGGCCTGAAGGTCTTCGGCCCGCACGGGGAGCGAATCGGGCGGGTGGTGGAAGCGGCCGTCCTGCCCGCAGAGCACGGGCGGCGAGTGGCTCGATACCTGGTGGGCGACGGCGGACGCACCCGGTTTCTGGTTCGCCATGACCAGGTGCAGTCGATTTCGCTCCAGGGGCTGTTTCTGTCGGACGATCTGATGACGCCCTACCGGCACGACGAGGCCTATCTGCTGCTATGCAAGGATCTGCTCGACCAGCAGATCATCGACGTCAACGGCCGCAAGGTCGTCAGGGTCAACGACATGACCCTGACCATCGAGACGGCCGGAGGACGGCAGGAACTGTGGGTGCTGGAGGTGGATGTCGGAGTTCGGGGAGCCTTCCGGCGGCTGCTCGAAGGCATGGCGCCGCCGGCGCTGATCCGGCGGCTCCAGGAGCCCATCAAGCCGAACTCCATCGGGTGGGAGTACTGCAACATCATCGAGCCGGACCCCCAGCGTCGGCTGAAGCTAAGCATTTCCGGAGAGGCCCTGAACCAGATCCACCCGGCCGACCTGGCCGACATAGTCGAGGACTTGCCGCCGGCCGAACGCGAGGCCCTGATCGAATCACTGGACGAAGAGGTGGCGGCCGAAACCCTGACGGAGGTGGAGCCGAAGATCCAGTTGAGCATCCTGGAGTCGATGGACGCCGACAAGGCCGCCGACATTCTGGAGGAAATGGCCCCCGACCAGGCCGCCGACGCGCTGGGAGAGATGAAGGAGGAGACCAGCCGCGAGATTCTGAGCGACATGGACCAGACGGAGGCGGCCGAGATCGGGGAGCTGCTGGAGTACGAGGAGGACAGCGCTGGGGGCATGATGAATACCCAGTACGTGGCGCTCCACGAGCGCGCCGTCGTCCGGGACGCCGTGGAAGCGCTGAAAGGCAACGAAGAGCTGCTGGAGGGCCTCAATACCCTGTTCCTGGTGGACGCCGAGGAGCGGCTGGCGGCGGCGGTGCCGGTGGCCAGGCTGTTCGTGGCGCCCGACGCCGCGCCGCTGCGGCCGCTGGCCCTGAAGTCGCTGCTCAAGGTAACGGTGGACGCTCACCGCGACCGGGTGATCGAGTATTTCGACAAGTACAACGTCCTGACGCTGCCGGTGGTGGACGACAATAACAAGCTGCTGGGCGTCATTACGGCGGACGATATCATCAGCGTGCTGCGCCGGTCCTGACGGCCGGCCGAAGACATGGAACCGGAAAGTAGTTACCATGCTGCGCCGGCTGCGCCTTCATATCGCGACCTTCTTCGCCGTGATCGGCCCGGGCTTCGTGACCGCCATGGTCGACAACGACGCCGGGGGCATCTACACCTATTCGCAGGCCGGAGCCCGGTGGGGCTACCTGCCGCTGTGGACCCTGCTCCCCATTACCCTGGCACTCATCGTGACGCAGGAAATGTGCGCGCGGATGGGCGCCGTGACGGGCAAGGGTCTGAGCGACCTGATCCGGGAGGAGTTTGGGTTTCGGACCACGTTTTTCCTCATGGTCGTGCTGCTGCTGGTGAACCTCACCAACGTGATGGCGAACTTCGCTGGAATCGCCACTTCGCTGGGGCTGTTCGGCGTCAGCCGCTTCGTTTCGGTGCCGCTGGGAGCCGCGGCGGTGTGGATCCTGGTGGTGAAAGGGACCTACCGGATCGTGGAGAAAGTCTTTCTGCTGGCGTGCGGGTTCTATGGCGCCTACGTGGTGTCGGGCATCCTGGTGAGACCGGACTGGATGCAGGCGGCGGTCTACAGCGTCAGGCCGCGGCTGCTGCTGGAGGACGCCTACGTGGCCATGCTGATCGGCATGGTGGGAACCAGCGTCGCCCCCTGGATGCAGTTTTACCTGCAATCAGCGGTGGTCGAGAAGGGCGTCGACGAGAAGCAATACGCCCAGTCGCGCATCGAGGTGCTGGTGGGCTGCGTGGCCATGACGGTGATCGCTTTTTTTATCATCGTGGCCTGCGCCGGGGCCTACAAGTACCACCCGCGCGACATCGCCAGCGCCGCCGAAGCGGCCGAAGCGCTGCGCCCCTTCGGCCGATACGCCTATTTGCTGTTCAGCGCCGGCCTGTTCAACGCTTCGCTGTTCGCCGCCTCCATCCTGCCGCTGTCGACCGCCTTCACGGTGTGCGAGGGCCTGGGGTTCGAATCCGGGGTCAACAAGCGGTTCGGTGAAGCGCCGGTCTTCTATTGGCTTTATACCTCGCTGATCGTGGTAGGGGCCGGGGCGGTGCTGCTGCCCCAGTTCCCGCTGGTCAAGCTCATCCTGGCATCCCAGGTTCTCAACGGCGTGCTGCTGCCGGTGATCCTGGTGTTCATGCTGCACCTGGCGAACCGGCGCGATCTGATGGGGCGCTGGACCAACTCCCGTATTTTCAATTTGATAGCGTGGACCACGGCGGCCGCCATGACGGCGCTTTCGCTCAGCCTGGCGGCGCTTTCCTGGCGTTGAGGAGCGGACGCCCACGGCAATGCTGCGCTGGCATCGGCTGTAGTATCCCCCGAACCATAACCCCCAGGCTTCAGGACTTGCTAGGCCGATTCCCGGCCGTGGCCCTGCTGGGACCGCGCCAGGCAGGCAAGACCACCCTGGCCCACGCCGTGGCCGAGGAGCTGGGCGATCAGGCCGTTTATCTGGATCTGGAGCTCCCATCGGACGCGCCAAGCTTTCCGATGCCGAGATCTACTTGTCAGGCCACGACAAGCGGCTGGTGATCCTGGATGAAATTCACCGCGCCCCGGGAATTTTCCAGACGCTGCGGGGCATCATTTCCCGGCGACGGCGCAAGGGGATTCGAAACCGGCAATTCCTGCTGTTGGGCTCGGCGTCGATCGACCTGCTCAAGCAATCGTCGGAGAGCCTGGCGGGCAGGATCGCCTACCTGGAGTTGACCCCGTTCACGGCGGCGGAGGCCAAGGACTCGGAACAGCTTTGGGTGCGGGGGGGGTTCCCGGAGAGTTACCTGGCGGCCGATGATCGAGCCAGCTACGAGTGGCGGATCGCCTTCCTTCAGACTTACCTGGAGCGCGACCTGCCGGCTCTGGGGCCTCGGGTGCCCGCCGAGACGTTGCGCCGGTTCTGGCAAATGCTGGCGCACAACCAAGGGCAATTGCTGAACGCCGCGCGGATGGCTGCCGGGCTGGGCGTCAGCGGGCAAACCGTGGCCCGATACCTGGACACCCTTGTAGACCTGTTGCTTGTCCGGCGGCTTGAGCCGTGGACGCCGAATCTCAAGAAGCGGCTGGTGCGCTCGCCCAAGGTCGACGTGCGCGACAGCGGAATTGTTCACGCCCTCCTGGGCGTGATGGACCGGGAACAGCTTCTGGGACACCCGGTGGCAGGTCCTAGTTGGGAGGGTTTCATTGTTGAGAACATCCTCTCGGCGATACCTGCCGGGTCGAGAGCCTGGTTCTACCGGACTTCGGCGGGCGCGGAGATTGACCTGCTGGTCGATTTTGGGGCCAAAGGGCTGTGGGCGGTGGAGGTGAAGAGGTCGATGAATCCTCACCCCCGCAAGGGTTTCCATATCGCTTGTGACGACGTGGGGGCCAAGCGGCGAATGGTGGTCTACCCCGGCACGGAGAGCTATCGCCTGGATCCCACAACCGAGGCGGTTCCCCTACTCTCGTTGTTCGGAAACACGCGCTACGCGGGCTGACCCGGGTGGGGCGGTCTCGGTAACAGCGCGCCGCCGTGGGCTCGGGCGATGGCTTCGGCCGCCCGGTAGCCGCTGCGGACGGCTCCTTCCATGGTCGCGGGCCAGCCGGTGGAGGTCCAGTCGCCGGCCAGGAAGATGTTCGGAAACTTTGTCTCGGGGCCGGGGCGGGCGGCTTCGACCCCGGGCAGCGGAGCGTAGGTGGCGCGGGTCTCTTTGATCACGTGAGCCCGTTCGAGCCGGGCCCGGCGAACCGCCGGGAAAAACTCCGCCAGCTCCCGGCAGGCCAGATCGATGATCTCCTGGCGGGGGAGCAGGACCAGCGACCGCGAGGCGCTTACTACCAGGTGGTAGTGGAGGGGCGACTTGCGGAACATCCACTGGATGGTCCGGTCGAGCAGCGCGGCTTGCGGCAGCGGGGTGATCTCCCGGTCGAACCACAGGTGAATCCCGGTGATGGGGGAGTGCTTGAAGCGGGACAGGTCGAGCCGCAGGTCGGGCGCCAGCTCGTTCACCCGCTCGAAGGGGACGGCGCTGAGGTAGAAATCGGCGGCCACATCGGTGAGCCGCTGGAGCGGCGTCCGCAGGTGCAGCCGGACCTTGGGGAATGCCGCCGGTGAGTAAAGCTCCGACAGAGGCACGGCCGGGACGCCCATGTGGTAGCCGTCCCGGCTGCCTAGAAAACCCTCCCGAAGGACCTGGAAGGCCGGCCGGGCGGAGGCCCGCTCCGGTTCTTCGTTGAGGGCGCTGACAACGATCGGCCGCCAGAATCGCCGCACCGCCGCCTCGGTCTGGTGGTGGGCGGCGAGCCAGGCCGCGAAGGTGATGGAGTCCGAGGACGGTTCCCGGCGCATCGCTCGCAGGCCCCTGGCGATCGCCAGCTTGTCCCGCCAGCCGAGAGCCGGGAACCGCGCCAGCGACGCCAGATCCGGCTTCATCACCGAGATCCGCCCGCCCGGCTCGACAAAGCAGTATTCGTCGAAAAACCGGATCTTGTCGAGGACCCCGCAGCGGCCGTAGAAGTCGAGCAAGTGCGTGCAGCAGCGCAGCAGCACGTGCTGGCAGTTGTCGATCCGCTCGGAGTCGGGATCGGCGGGCGAAACCGGAAAGGAAGCCGCCCGGCCGCCCAGGAAGGGCCGGGCTTCGTAGAGGTCGACCTCGAAGCCGGCTGGCCCCAGGACCGCGGCAGCCGCCAGCCCCGCCAGCCCTCCGCCGGCGATGGCTACGCGGGGAATGGAGCGTCACCTCCCAGGTACCGGATCCGGAGCCCGCGCAGCAGCAGGCCGGTCTTCTCGACCCGGCTGAGCGACGCGCGGCGGGTGAAGACATCAAAGCCCGAGGCCCGGATGGTCTGGAGCAGCCGGTGATAGATGGCCGTCATGGTCCAGAGCGACGCCCGGCTGCGGGCGTCGACCAGCTCGAGGAGGGGCCATGCCTGCTGGTAATATCCTTGGGCGCGGCCGGCCTCGAAGTCGAGCAGCGGCCGCAGACGCTGGAGCGAGCCGGCCTCCACGTCGCGGCGCTCCACCTGGAACCGCGCCAGGTCTTCGGCGGGCAGATAGAGCCGGCCGCGGGCGGCGTCCTCGCCGAGGTCCCGCAGGATGTTGGTGAGCTGGAAGGCCACCCCCAGACGCTCGCCGAACCACAAGGCCTGCTCCGACTCGAACCCAAAGATGTGCAGGCACATCAGCCCGATGGTCGAAGCCACCGAGTAGCAGTAACGGTAGAGCTCCTCGAAGGTCCGGTACTGCGGCGGGTCGAGGTCGGTACTGACGCCCTGGATCAGCTCAAAAACATACCGGTGGGGGATGCGGTAGCTCGCCACCGCGTGCTGAAACGCGGGCAGCAGGGGGTTGGCGCCATACTCGCCAGCCAAGGCTGCTTCCACGGCGCGTCGCCACTGCTCCAGGGCCTGGCAGCGCTCGGCCGTGCTTTGCGGCCCTGGTTGGTCGGCCAGGTCGTCGGTGTGGCGCGCCATGGCATAAACGGCGCACATGGCCTGACGCTCGACCGGCGGCAGTGGCAGGAAGGCGTAGTAGAAGTTGCGTGCCTGGCGCCGGGCGACAGTGCGGCAGTAAGCCCGGGAGGCCTTCAGGACCGCGGCGCTCGTCACAGCAGCCCGAACGCTGGACGGGCAGGAATGCCTGTGCCACCGGCCACCAGCCGCCACGCCGCCCGCGCCAGCAGTCCCAGGCGGTCCCGGCCGTTGAGCACCGGCCGCCTCGCCAGCACGTTGTAGTCCTGGGCCCGGATCTTCTCGAGGATGGCCAGGCCGCCGCGGCTAAACAGCTCGATATCCACCGCCAGGCGCCGGTCCACCTGGTCGGCCAAGGGCAGCCCCGCCAGAAACAGCAGGTGGGCGCGGTTGACCAGGTCGCGCATCAGCTCGCGGCAATTCTTGTTGAACCGCAGCAGCTCGAGGTCTTCGAGCCGGTAGCCGTGGGCGGCCATGTCTTCGAGGGGGATGTAAACGCGGCCTTTCGCCAGGTCTCGGGCCACGTCCTGCCAGAAGTTGGCCAGTTGCAGCGCCGTGCAGGTCGAGTCGGCGAGCGTCTGCCGGGCGCCGTCCCGGTAGCCGCCCAGGCTCAGCACCAGGCGCCCTACCGGGTTGGCCGACCAGGCGCAGTAGTCGAGCAGCTGGGCGTAGGTCTGGTAGCGGGTGACGGTCTGGTCCTGCACGAAGGCGCGGACCAGGTCGGCAAAGGGCTGTTCCGGCAAGGAGTGCCGCAGGACGCTCCCCCTCAGGGCCACGAAGACGGGGTGCCTTACCTCGTCCTGGTACATCCGGCCGAGCTCCTGGCGCCACCACTCCAGCAGCCGCAGGCTCAGCCTGGGGTCGCCCATCTCGTCGCCCAGGTCGTCGGCCCAGCGGCAGAAGGCGTAGATGTTGAAAAAGTCCTGGCGCAGCCGCCGCGGCAGCAGCAGGCTGGCCAGGTGGAAATTCTCGTAGTGATGCCGGGCCAGCCACCGGGTGTAGCGGAGGGAATCCGGGAGGTTCCAGGTTTCTTCCGTGGCGCCGGGGGCGGAGACGAACGCGGCCGGAAGCAGGAATTGCATCTACGGCAGAATGGCGGTTTTCAGGTGGCCGTTGCGGTTCATCATGTGGCGCAGCACGCCCAGCAGGTCCTTGAGCGGCGCTTCGCCGGTGATGAAATCGGCGGCCCGGATATCGCTCCGCGCGATCACCTCGAGAGCCCGGCGGATGTGCGCCGGGGTGTGATGGAAGCTCGAACGGATGGTGATCTCGGAGTAGTGGAGCAGGGAGGTGTCCAGGCAGATTTCGCTGCCGCCGGGGCAGCCGCCGAACAGGTTGACGCTGCCGCCGCTGCGGACCATGTGGATGGCCCACTGCCAGGTTTCCGGCGTGCCAACGGCCTCGATGGTGGCGTCGACGCCCCGTCCGCGATAGGTGAGCCGCGTCACGGCGTCCACGGGGTTGGACACCGAATCCACCGAGATCACCTCATCGGCCCCCATCCGGGCGGCCCGGTCGAGCTGGGTTTTCCGCCGGCCCACGGCGATCACGCGCGCCCCCAGGGTCTTGGCCAGGCGGATGAACATCAGCCCGATGGGCCCCAGCCCGATCACCGCCAAGGTATCGCCAAGGCGCAGGTGGGTTTCCTCCAGGCCCCGGATTACGCAGGCCAGCGGCTCGATGAGGGCCGCGTCCTGGTAGCCGATGTGGGGCGGGATTTCGTACAGGTTGCACCGCACAATGGGGGCCGGGATCCGAATGTACTCCGCGTAGGCTCCATTGTTGAACAGCAGGTTCTCGCAGAGGTTCTGCTGGCCCCGCTCGCAGAAGTAGCAGGCCGCGCAAGGCGCCGAGTTGGCCGCCACCACCCGCTGGCCCACCCGGAAGTTTTCCACCTCGCCCCCTACCTGGACCACGTCGCCCGCCAGTTCGTGGCCCAGAATGGCGGGCGGCACGATCATGCGGGCGTGATAGCCCCGCCGGAACACCTTCAGGTCGGTCCCGCAGGTCAGCGCCACATTGACCTTCACCAGCACGTCGCCCGGCTCGATCTCAGGAATTTCCACCGGCTCGACCCGCAGCTCCTCTCTGCCGTACAGGACGGCAGCCAGCATTTCGCTCTTCACGATTCTCCCCTCTGTGGGTGCACGATGATCTTCAGCGTACCGTTATCCGGGCTGGTAGCCAGGCGGATTCCCTCATCGATCCGATCCAGCGGCAGGCGGTGCGAGATCAGTTCCTCCACCGGCAATTCGCCGTCCAGGACCAGCCGCGCTGATTCCTCCTGCAAATCGACATCGGCGCTATAGCAGCCAAGCAAGGTCCGCTCCTGGGCGCAGATGGCCGCCCCGTCCAACTCGAACGTCTCGCGCTGCGAAGTCTGCGCGAACAACAAAATGCGGGCGCCCGGCCTCGAAAGCCGCAGCGCTTCTTCAACCAAGCCCGGCGCAGCGGCCGCCACCACCACCACGTCCGCCCCGCGACCGTCCGTCCAGGCGCGCACTACCCCTTCCCCCGACTCGACGGCCGGGTCCACCACCTGCCGGACCCCCAGCCGCTTCGCCAGCTCCCGCCGCCCTTCCAGCGGGTCGCTCGCCACCACCGCCGCCCCGCTGCGAACCAGCAGCATGGTCAGCAGCAGCCCGATGGGCCCCTGGCCGAGCACGGCCACACTCTCGCCCGCCTGAACTTCGCATTTTACAACGGCTTTGAGGCAAGTGTTTACAGGTTCTACAAAACAAGCCCGGTCCGGGCTGACCCCCGGGGGCACCCCAACCACCCCCTGGCGGACGATCCAGTCCATCACCCGGACGTATTGGGCAAAGCCGCCTCCGGCGGGCTCGAACCCCGCCGTGATCCCCACTTTCTTGTAAGTAGGGCACTGGGCATACAGCCGGCGGCGGCAATAGAAGCACTCCCGGCAGGGAATATGGTGGAAAAGGGCCACCCGGTCGCCTTCCCGAAACCCGCCCGCCCCCCGGCCGGCATCCACCACCACACCAGCGGTTTCGTGACCGTAGATGCGGGGCGCCGGCAGCAGGCCCCAGGCGATCTTCTTCAGGTCGGTGTGGCAGATGCCGCAGGATTCCACGCGCACCAGCAACTCTCCCGGGCCGATCTGGGGCACCGGCACCGATTCCAGGCTCATCTGGCCCGGTCCCCGGTAGACGGCAGCCCGCATCTGGTCAGGTATCAAACCGGCATCTCCCAAAGAACTCTCCCAAGGCCTCGGCGGCTGCTCGCGACCAACTCCACAACCGTCCCAGCTGGAGCCATCGACCCGGAACCAGCCCGGCCTGTGCCGCAATACGGACCGGAGAGAAGCGGCCGTCCGGAAAGCGGGCGCGGTTCAGGTCGGTCCGGATGGTGAAACCGGCAGGGTCGCTGACGGCGCGCACGCAATAGAACGGCAAATCGCGCTGGCAGGCCTCGGCGGCCACCGCCGCGGCCTCCATTTCGACCGCCGCTGCTCCTGTCGTCCGCAAACGCCGCTTTTCCTCCGCCGAGGCCACAAATCGGTCGACCGTCAGGATGGTCCCGTAGTGGGGCTCCCCGTTACCAGCCGGCCTCCGGGCCGGAAATTCCGCCGCCGGCTCGAGGGTCTTGACCCGGTCGGCCACCACGATCTGGCCGACCTCGAGCGCCGGATCCAGCGCCCCGCACCAGCCGGTGGAAACCACCGCCCGGACCGCGAACTGCTGGAAGGCCAGCCGCACGGCCTCTGCGGCGTTGCCGCGCCCGCTGCCGTTCGCCGTCAGGATAACACCGCCGCCCGCCCGGCTCCAGCGCAGCCCCATCCCGACAGCCTCCAGCGGCCCCAGCCGCCGGGCGATCCCCGTTAACTCCGCCGGCTCGGCGGCGGCGATCAACAGTAATGGTTCTCGCGAAACCACGCCATGGCCCGCCGCAAGGCCTCCTCCACGCTCCCTGGCCGATATCCCAGTTCCCGTTCGGCCTTATCGGTCCTCACATACATCTTTTTGCGGGACATCCGCACGGCGTCGATCGGCGCCCTCGGCTCGCGCCCCGTCACCGCCGCCCAAGCCGTCCCCAGCACCGCGTAGCTCCACGCCGCCGCGTAAGGGATGCGAAGCCGAGGCGCCGGCCGGCCGCCCAGCTTCGCCAACTCCTCCAGGATCTGGCGCAAGGTCATGTTGCGGGCTCCGAGAATGTAGCGCTCGCCGAGCCGGCCGCGCTCGGCCGCCAGCAGGTGGCCTTCGGCCACGTCCCGCACGTCCACCAGGTTCAGCCCGGTGTCGACATAGGCCGGCATCCGGCCCAGCAGGAAGTCCAGGATGATCCGGCCGGTGGGTGTGGGTTTCAGGTCCCGTTCGCCGACCGGCGCCGTGGGGTTGACAATGACCACCGGCAGCCCGGCGCGGGCGAATTCCAGCGCCACCTGCTCCGCTTCAAACTTCGACCGCTTGTAGACTCCCGTCATCTCCTCCAGCCTCACCGGCGAATCCTCGTCGCCGGGCGTTCCATCTCCCTTCACGCCGATGCACCCCACCGTGCTGGTGTAAACGACCTTCCCAACGCCCGCCCGCCGCGACGCCTCCAGCAGATTCCGGGTGCCATCGACGTTGGAGCGGTAGAGCTGCTGCGGATCCCTGGTCCACAGCCGGTAGCCGGCGGCCAAATGGTAGACCTCCTCACAGCCGCTGACCGCCGGCCCCAGCGAGCCCGGATCCCGCAGGTCGCCGGTCACCCGCTCCAGATCCAGGTCCGCGACGCCCCGCAGATCGCTCGTGGGCCGCGCCAGGATCCGAACCCGCCGGCCCCGCTCCACCAACCTCCGCGCCACGTGGCCTCCGATGAAGCCCGTGGCGCCCGTTACCAGGACCACGGGCTTACTTCAGCATCCACGCCAGCATCTTGAAACTGTCGCCCAGCCGGGCGTTGATCCCCAGAGCTGCCGACGGCTCGTAGCCGCAGTGCACCATGCAGTCCTGGCAGCGCGGATCCGGGCCTCCGTGCCCGTACCGCTCCCAGGGCGTGCGGCTCATCAGCTCCTCGAAGGTCTTGTGATGAGCGTCGGTGATCAAATAGCAGGGCCCTTTCCACCCCTTCACGTTATAGGTCGGGTTCCCCCAGGCGGTGCACGGCAGCTCCCGATCGCCCTTCAGGAACTCCAGGTACGACGGGGTGCTGTTGAGCCGAAACCGCTGGGACAGCCGGTCGATGTCCCGGAACTTGGCGCGGATCTCGGCCCGCGTCAGGAAAATCTCGCGGTCCTTGACAGCAGTGTATCCGTAAGCCGGTGAGAGCATGTGCCCGTCGACGTCAAACTGCTCCAGGTACTCGAACAAGGCCTCGATCTCCCGCATGTCCGTTTCCCGGTAGATGGTGGTATTGGTGCATACCAGGAAGCCGGCGGCCTTGGCGGCCCGAATCCCCTCGATGGCCTCGCGGAAGACGCCTTCGCGCTCCACGCATATGTCGTGGGTCTTTTCCAGGCCATCCAGGTGGACGTTGAAGAAGAATCGCCGGTCCGGCCGGAATTCGCCGAGGCGCTTGACGATGAACATTCCGTTGGTGCAAAGGTAGATGTGGCGCTTGCGCTCCAGGATCCCGCTCACCAGCTCCCCGATCTGGGGGTACATCATCGGCTCGCCGCCGCAGATGGAGACGATGGGGGCGCCGCATTCCTCGACCGCCGCCAGGCATTCCTCCAGCGGCAGCCGCTGGGTGATGGTGGTCTCGTACTCGCGGATGCGCCCGCACCCGGTGCAGGTGAGGTTGCAGGCATGCAGCGGCTCCAGCATCAGCACCAGCGGGAACCGCTTCCGGAGCATGGGATGCCTGGCCAGCCCGTTGGCGGCCGGCCCGGACGCGCCCAGGATCGGGAACGCCGTCGGCGCCGCGTCGCCCTGCCACTGGGGGCGCGGCCGCAGCTTGTTCTTCACGATGTAGCCGGCCATGGTGGCCGTCATACTGATGGGAAACCTCATCGTCCTCGCCTGGCGTACTCCCCCAGCGCCAGCAGGGGGAAGTACTGCGCGTATAAATGATACTTCAGGAAGAAGATCCGTGGGAAACCGGTGCCGGTGTACCAGCCATCCTGCCAGCGGCCGCCGGGACCCTGGGTTTGGACCAGGTAGCGCACGCCGCGCTCCACGCTGCCGCTGGCAGAGTCGCCGGAGGCAAACAGTCCCAGCAAGGCCCAGGCGGTCTGCGAGGCCGTGCTGGGCCCGGTTCCTCGCAGCCCGGGGTTATCGTAGCTCTCGCAGCTCTCGCCCCAGCCGCCGTCGGCGTTCTGGAAGGAGCGGATCCATTCCCCCGCCTGGATGACGCCGGCCTCGCGGGCGTTGACCCCGGCCGCCCGCAGACCCCGCAGAGCGAAGCAGGTGCCGTAGATGTAGTTCACGCCCCAGCGGCCGCCCCAGCTTCCGTCCGGCTCCTGGGCCCGCCTCAGGTACTCCACCCCGCGTTCTACGGCCGGATGGCCGGCCAGGCCCAGGGCGCCCAGCGCCTCCAGCACGCGGCCGGTGATGTCGGGGCAGGGCGGATCCAGCATGGCGTTGTGATCCGCGAAAGGCACCTGGTTGAGGATCTCCCGGTCGTTGTCCTTGTCGAAGGCCGCCCAGCCGCCGTCCTTCGATTGCATGGAAACGATCCAGTCGACGCCGCGGCGCTCGGCTCCCCGCTGGGCTTCCGGGTCGCCGGCCCGGGCATGACCGAGCGCCAGCAGCACCATGGCGGTGTCGTCGATATCCGGGTAGAACTCGTTGGCGAACTCGAAGTACCAGCCCCCGGGCTGGGCCTGGCGGTTCTTCATCGCCCAGTCGCCTTTCCGGCGCACTTCCTTGCTCAGAAGCCAGCGGGCGGCGCGAGCCAGCTCGCCGGTGGCCTCCACCCCCGCCTCCCCCAGGGCGAACGCCGCCAGGGCGGTGTCCCAGACCGGCGAGAAGCAGGGTTGCACGCGAAGGGTGTCGCCCTCCCGGATCGTCAGGTCCTCGAAGTGATCCAGGGCGCGCCGCAAGCCGGGATGCTCGCGCGAGTAGCCCAGCTCCTCGAGCGCCAGGATGGAATTCAGCATCGACGGGAAAATGGCCCCCAGCCCGGCGGAACCCTCCAGGTGATTCAGGACCCACCTCTCCGCTTCCCGGATGGCGCGCTCCCGTTCCGGCAGGAACCCGGAACGCTCCCACCACTTCAGGAGCCGGTCCAGCTTCCAGAAGAGGCCGGCGCCAGTCCCGTTGCCATGCCCGGCGCACAGCTCCTCCAGCGTGAATCCGCCGGGTACCGGGCGACGGGGGCGCCGCGCACACAGGATCGCCAGAGGCGCCACGATGGCCCGCGTCCACGACGACATCTCGTAGATATTGATGAAGGCTTCCGGACCCAGCAGCATGATCTCCGCCGGAATCGCCGGGGTCTTGTCCGGATCCCACAGGCC
>Ga0247727_10007451_pt1 | contig 20845 bp, 13 predicted proteins | sample WisWelCaveWW1625_FD_202498 | JGI IMG/M metagenome (GOLD analysis project Ga0247727, IMG submission 202498) | Biofilm microbial communities from Wishing Well Cave, Virginia, United States - WW16-25 | ecosystem: Environmental > Aquatic > Deep subsurface > Groundwater > Cave microbial mat | place... | reverse complement strand
CGGAGCCATCATGCGCTACTTGCGAGAGTACAACCGGCACCCACAACCATTCGTCTGGACTGCCTCGGCGACGACAATCCTCCGCAAGGTTCGCCATTGTCAAGAAGCGTTAGACGCACCACACTAGTCGAGAACGGGCGCGATCGCTATCCAGCCGCTTGTTCAACCGGGCTCTCGCCCGTATCCTCTGGCCCGTGCGCGAAGCGGTTTGTCCGCAGGTCGGTCCTTGTCGAGGGGTGGAAAGGCGAGGGATCCATGGGTGAAACGCGCGTCGACCTCCACCACCTCCTAGAAGACCTGCGCGACGCCTACCCGGGCAGCGCCGAAGAGACCATCGTCACCGAGATCGTGGCGAATTCGCTCGACTCCGGCGCCAAACGCATCGTGTTCAGCGCCGACGCCGCCGCGGCAACACTCGCGGTGGTGGACGATGGCACGGGCATGCTGCGCCGGGATCTCGCCCGGTATCACGACCTTGCCATCAGCACGAAGACCCGCGGACAAGGGATCGGGTTCGCCGGTGTAGGGATCAAGCTGGGCCTGCTCGTGTGCGAGGAGGTCGTGACCGAAAGCCGGCGTGGAAAGTCGCACGTGGCTACGTCGTGGCGACTGTCCAGCCGCCACAAGGCGCCATGGTCGTGGCTGAAAGCCCCGCCGGGCATCGTCGGCGAGCGAGGTACCGCCGTACGCCTCAAGCTGGCAAGTCCACTTTCGCCGCTCCTCGACGCGGGGTTTCTGGAGGCGACGCTTCGGCGGCACTTCGAGTCGCTCTTCGATCCGCGTCTGCAAGAGATGCTTCTGCCCATCTATCGGCAGGCCATCGAGTTCGAGGTGAACGGCCGGCGCTTGCTTCACGAGGCCTCAGATGCGGTCGAACTGTCCCCGATCGCGGTCAAGCTGTTTCGCAAGAAACGGCCGGCGGCGGCGGGCTGGCTTGCGCGTCAGGCGTTACCGATGCCTGAAGACCGGCGCGGCGTTGCGGTGAGTACCTACGGCAAGGTGATCAAGCGCGGGTGGGACTGGCTGGGGGTGACACCGACCCATCCCGATCGAGTGGGCGGGCTGATCGAAGCGCCGGCGCTTTCGGAGTGTCTGACGCTCAACAAGGGCGACTTCATCCGCACCGGCGCGCGCGGTTCGACGTTTCTCGCCTATCGCCGGGCTATTCAGGAGGCCGTCACGCGGCAGCTGACCGAATGGGGAGACGCGCGCGAGGGGGATGAGCGTATCGCGCGACGCGCGGCGCGCCCGGTCGAGCGTGACCTCGAGACCGTGCTCGTGGATCTTGCGGACGACTTTCCCATGCTCGCGTCGCTCGTCGAGCAGCGCTTGGGCGGCCAGCGAAAGCTGCCGATGGGAAGACCCGGTGCCGCGACCGAGGCTTCCGCGTTTCTTGGGGCGTCGGTCGGAGCTGCCGCCGAAGGCACCGCGAGCTCGAAGCATGAGGCGGGTGGCGCGGCCGACGGGAATTCCGGAGAAGCCACGGGGGATGTCCTTCCTCCGGCTCCACGGCCTCCACCGGGGGGGCCGACAACTTCGCTTCCTTCCGCGCCAGGACCGAAGAGGCCCGCACGTTACGGGCTCGCGATCCAGTACGCCTCGGACCGAAACGATCGCGAACTCGCCCGGCTTGTGGACGCGGTGGTGTGGATCAACGAGGCGCACTCGGCGTACCGGCGCGCCGCGGCGTCACGGTCCGAGGGCTATCACCTTGCGCTGTCCGTGGCCATGGCGCTGGCGCCGCTTGCTGCGGAGCCGGCCGGGCATCACGACTTCATCACCACGTTTCTTGCTCGGTGGGGCGAGGCGGTTGAGCGGCCTCGTGGGCGAAAACGTCGTGGCTGAACGGTACGCGAGCTTGGCGGAGGGCTTCGTGCGGCGATCCGTCAGGGAAGCACCTCGAACTTGCGTTTGCCTCTCCACCGATAGACCTGAAAATCCCTGTCCAGGGTGAAAACCCGGGTCAGTCCGAGCGCCTCGGCTGCTGCCACGAGGGTCGCGTCCGCCAGGTCCATGGGCATGTCCCGGTACTTGGCCATGAGGGCCCGGGTCCGGTCCTGTACCGAGTCATCGAGCGGAACCAGCTGGAGGTCGCGGCGGTCGAGGAGTTTCCACAGCGCCTCCTGTGCCTTCCATCCTCCGGCGCTCCCAAGCAAGTACATGGCCTCGGTGAACACGGGCCACGTCGTGACCATGGGTGCAGTCAGGCTCGAGAGTGTCTCGACGCAGCGCTCATGGTCTCGCTCTCCTCGGTCGATCAAGGCGATGAGGGGACCCGCATCCACCAGGATCACCGACGACCTCTTCTTCCTTTTTTCTCCAGGTGGGCGAGGAATGCCTTGCCCGTCTGTCGAGCACGTCCGCCTTTGCTGCGGACTGTTCCGGCCACGTCTCGCAGGCGTTGGGTGAGTCGCTGGCCCAGAATGGCCTCACAACGTTCCTCGATTGCTTGACGAATGATATTCGACACAGGCTCACCACTGAGCTGGGCTGCCTGTTTCAGACGAGACTCGAGAGCTTGGTCAAGCCTCACGCTTCGCATGATGTTGCCTCCGTAATACGAATCGATAGTATGCGTAGTACGTGGTGTAGTCAACGCGTGTACGACTCGGCGCTTGGTTTTCTCGGTCAATGACGGCCAATTCGTGGACACCCAGATGGACACCTGTTTCCAGGCACCAACCTCGGTGGCCTCGACCCGCCCCGCCTAACTCATTGAACACAAATGGTGCCGGAGGTGGGATTCGAACCCACATGCCCATGGGGGCGCGGGATTTCAAGGCAGGGAGGAAAGGGCGACGGATCAACGATTTGTTGATTCGTTGCCCTTTCCCGTTTACGAGGAGTACGAGGAGGGTCGTACAGTCCGAGGATCATGGTGACACCGGTGGACACGCGGCTTCCTACGCGTCACACGTCCTCCGGGAGCTCGTCGCGGCGCAGGAGACGATGCCCCTCAAACACGGTCAGCACTTCGATCGTATTGAGCATGCGGCGGTACACGATCCGGTAGCTATCGACGACGAGCTCGCGAAGGCCGCTACCCGGGATTTCCGGGAGCTTGCGACCCCGATCAGGATACCGACCCAGCGCGTCGCCCCGAGCGATCAGTTTGTCGACAAGCCTCACCGCGACCTCGGGATGGTCACGCGCGACGAACGCCTCGATCTCGGTCAAGCGCTCCCACGCCCGCTCGGTCCAGACGACCTTCATCCCCTGGCGCGCTCGGCTCGCCACGCGCGGAGGCGCTTCTTGAGCTCGGCCGTGCCGATCACCTTCCCTGCTTCGGCATCGGCCAGGCCAGCCGCGATCGACTCCAGGAACCGCTGCCGCTCTTGAATGCGATCGAACTCCCTCGGAGACACCAAGACGCCGGCCGGCCGACCGTTCTGCGTGATCACCATCGGCTCTCCGGATTCCCCGAGGCGCTTGAGCAGCTTCGCGGCCTGGGCCTTGAATTCGCCAAGGGGGACGATTCCGTCGAAGACTTGGACTTCCTTCACATTCACCTCCCGTCTGCGTGCGGACCGAATATAGACTGATTACGGACCGTTATCCACCACCATTGTCGGCCACGCCAACGGATGTGACAGACCGGCGGAGGGTAGCTTTTGAACTCCGAGTCGGGTTCAATCGCCTTCTTGCGCTACAATCTCTGCAGCGCATCATTGGATAAGGAATCCCAGCTTGGCTCTGTCCCCAGGAAACCGCCTCGGTCCCTACGAGATCGTCTCGCCCCTCGGCGCGGGCGGCATGGGCGAGGTGTACCGCGCGAAGGACACGCGGCTCGGTCGCGAGGTTGCGGTGAAGGTGCTGCCGCAGCACCTGACCTCGAACCCGGAGATCCGCGCGCGATTCGAGCGCGAGGCCAAGACGGTCTAGTCGCTCAACCACCCACACATCTGCACGCTGCACGATGCCGGCCGCGAGGGGGACACCGACTACCTCGTGATGGAGCTGGTCGAAGGAGAGACTCTCGCGCAGCGGCTGATGAAAGGCGCGCTTCCCCTCGCGGACGTCGTGAGATTCGGCGGGCAGATCGCCGACGCTCTCGATCGAGCACACCGCGCCGGGGTGATGCACCGCGACCTCAAGCCGGGGAACGTCATGCTGACGAAATCCGGCGCGAAGCTGATGGACTTCGGCCTCGCGCGCGCGACGGGGCTGTCGGCCGTCAGCGAGCGGACCAGCTCGCCGACCGTCGCCGGGCCTTTGACCGCCGAAGGTACGATCCTCGGCACATTCCAGTACATGGCCCCCGAGCAACTGGAAGGACAAGAAGCGGACGCGCGCGCCGACTTATGGGCGCTGGGCTGCGTGCTCTACGAGATGGCGACGGGGAAGCGCGCCTTCGACGGGAAGAGCCAGGCGTCGCTGATCACCGCCATCATGGGGAGCGAGCCGGCGCCGATCTCGCAGCTGTCCCCTCTTGCCCCGCCGGCTCTCGACCGGTTGGTCGGCGACTGCCTCGCGAAGGATCCCGCGGAGCGGATCCAGAGCACGCACGACGTCAAGCTGCAGCTTCAGTGGATCGCCGCCGGCGGCTCGCAGACGGGAGTGCCCGCCCCCGTCGCCACCCGGCGCAAGGGCCGCGAGGCGCTGGCGTGGTCGTTGCTGGGCGCGATCGCGATCCTCGCCGTGGTGATGGCGGTTCGCTCACCATGGGGAAGATCCGGAACGGGAGCCGCCGATCCCCTTCACTTCTCGCTGTCCACGGCGCTCAGTGAGGAGGCGCCCGTTGCGGCCGCCATCGCTTCGTTGCACGAGGCCGCGACGAAGTCGCTCGCGGGTACCGAGGGTGCCTCGAGCGTCCCAGCTTTCTCGCCGGATGGGAAGTGGCTCGTGTTCACTTCCCATAACCGCGGGTTGAAGAAGATCCCGTCCGATGGCGGGACTGCCGTGGACCTCGTTGGCCTCGGATGCCGGCCTTTCCCGGAGCGACATCGACCACACCGCATACGCGGTCGCACGCGATGGTCGGCTCCTGGCCATGCAGGAAACGCCTTCGGACGCGAAGAACGATCTCGGGTTCGTCCTGGGTTGGGCCCAGGCCGCGGGGCTCATCCGATGACTTCATTGGCGTCCGGAACCCGGACCTTGGTGCCGGAGGCAGGACTCGAACCTGCACGGCCTTACGGCCAGGGGATTTTAAGGCAGAGAGGAAAGGGCGGCGAATCAACGAATTGTTGATTCGTTGCCCTTTCCCGTTTACGAGGGTTACGAGGAGGGTCGTACAGTCGGAGGGTTCGGGTGACCCAGATGGACACCTGTTTTCTCGGGGTTCGCCCACTCCCTGGAAGTGACAGCGGTAGTCTGGCTATGGCGGACACGGTACTACTGTCCGGATGGTGTGCCCGGGGTTTGCTCCCGAGCGCCGAGCATCCAGATGTCGGCCTGGAGGTCGTATCGCACGGCCACGAGGCTCCGGCCGTCGCGGGCCAAAGCCAGACTGGCAACGCCGATCTCAAGCTTGTCCAGGACCGACTGCGCCTTCTTGGTTTCGATATCGATCGCCACGAGGCTGTTCTTGTCACGGTAGAGCACCCGGCGCCCGTCGGGAGACCATGCGAGCGGAGATCCGGTGCTCGTCACTCGCTCGTACTTCTTCGTCTCCAGGGAATAGAGGACGACTCCCGGCTCGAACGTGGTCGTCGTGCGCAATCTGCCGACCATCCGCTTTCCATCGGGCGACCAGGCGCTGCAGAAGAATCCGTAGGTCTCGTCAAACATCGGCAGGTAGCGGATCGAATGCTGGGGAAGCGGCGCGGTCAGATCGAGCAGGCCGGTAGACTGCTCGACCTTGCCGTTGTTCGAGACGGCAAGGGTCCGCCCGTCGGGGGAGGGATGCGGACCCCCAGCGTAGTCTCCCTCGGACGACGTGATCTGCTCGAGCGCGCTCCCGTCGCGGCGAATCCGCCACTCCTCGTAGCGCCCGGTGCGGTCGGAAAAGAAGTAGATCAACTCAGAATCAGGCCCCCAGACTGCATCCCGGTCCTTGAAGCGGTCGTTGGTGATGCGACGCATTCCGGTGCCATCGGCCGCGGCGACGACAAGATCCTCCTGGGCGTCTTTCACTGTCATGAGCAGCCAGCGGCCGTCCGGAGAGGGGATCGCCGCCCAGATCTCCCGTGAGCTTCCCAGAATCGGAGCCGGTGGTCCGACGATCCTCCCGGTGGCCGCGTCGAGGGAGAATCTCTCCACGCTGCTGGACGTGCTGAGGTCGGCGTAGACGATCTGGCCCGTTTTCGCGATGGAGAGCTGCCCGTTCCATTGCCCTCCGGAGGTCACCGGCTCGGGCTCGCCCAACGGCTCTCCAGTTTCCTCGTCGATGGGGCGGCGCCAGAGGTTCATCGATCCGCTCCGGTCGCTGGCGAAGTAGAGGTACTTTCCGTCCGGCGACCAGACGGGGTTCCAGTTGAAGAAGTTGTCGTCGGTCAACGGCGTCGCCTCTCCCCCCGCGGCCGGCGCCGTGAAGAGGACCCGCTTGCCGGTCCCCGTGGGGAGCCCCCAGAAGGCGATCCGCGTCCCGTGCGGGGACCAGCTGGGCTGAGCCCCGTCCTCGTTCATCGGTATCTGCTTCTTTGCGCCGCTCATCACGTCGATTCGCCAGAGCTGGCTGCGGGAACCGCGGGCGTAGGGGTCGGTCAGTCCCTCCGTCGCCACGACTAGCTCCTTCCCGTCGGGGGACCAGGCGGGATTGAATCCGAGATCGGTCACACGGTGGACCGACTCGCCCGTGGCCCCCATGATGAAGATCCCCTTCCCTTCCCGTTCCGAACGGAAAGCGATCCACTGCCCGTCCGGGGAGAAGGCGGGGGACCAGTCGTCTTCTTTCGAGTCCGGCGTGAGGTTGATGGCATTCTCCCCGCCCACGCGCTGGAGGTAGATGTCGGCCTGCTCTCCATCCGGCGAGCTGACGTAGACGAACGAGCGGCCGTCGGGCGAGAGGTTCGGCTGCGCCTCGACACCTCGAGCGAAAGTCAGGCGCGTGAAATGAACCGGGGCGGCGGTCGGCGAGGAGGGCCTGGCGCCGGAAGGGATCGCCCGTCCCAGGAAGAACGCCCCCACGGCAAGGACGGCGGCGGCCAGGGCCAGCGCCAGGAACCCTATCCTCTTTCGTGCCGGCGCGGAATGTGCCGCGACTGCGGACGGGCCGCTTCCCGAGAAGCCCTCCACCGCCTCGAGGGCGAACGCCAAATCTCTCGCCGACTGAAAGCGCTGCTCGCGCTCTTTCTCGAGACAGCGCCGGACGATCCGCTCGAGCGCAGGAGAGATGCCTCCGGATTCTCGCTGGATCTCCGGCGGCTCCGCAGTGAGGATGGCGTTCATCGTCTCCACGGCCGATCCCCGGCGGAAGGCGCCGCGGCCGGTGAGCATCTCGTAGAGGATGGCGCCGAAGGAGAAGATGTCCGAGCGGTAATCGGAGGGTAGGCCGCGGACCTGCTCGGGGGACATGTAGCCGGCCGTCCCCATCACCGTCCCAGGGGTGGTCCCCAACTCCGCCGTGAGCTTCTGACTTCCCTCGAGCTCCACCGGATCGGAGAGCTTGGCCAGTCCGAAGTCCAGAATCTTCACCCGACCGTTGCGGGTGATGAAGATGTTCTCGGGCTTCAGGTCCCGGTGGACGATCTCCTTCTCGTGGGCAGCGGCGAGACCGCTCGCAACACCGGCACCGTACTCCACAACCTTCCGGGCCGGCAGGGCGCGGCCCGCGCTGGTCGCTGCTCCGGGCGACTCCGGGGAAGGGGCCAGGACCGCGGGGCTCGCCCCGGCACCGGACGCGCCCTTCTCCTTGGAACGGGAACTCGTGATCGCGGGGTCGGAGAGCTTCGCGCGGAGGGTTTCTCCCTCGAGTAGCTCCATGACGATGTAGGGAGATCCCTCGTGATTGCCAAGCTCGTGGATCGTCACCAGGTTGGGATGGCTCAGGGTGCCGGCCGCGCGCGCCTCCCGCTCGAAGCGCTGCAAGCGGTCGGTGTCCTTCGCGAAGCTGGCGGGGAGGACCTTGATGGCCACGTCCCGTCCGATGCGCGGGTCGCGCGCGCGGTACACCTCTCCCATGCCGCCGGCGCCGAGGGGACCGACGATTTCGTAGGGACCGAGCCGGGCGCCGGGTTCAAGCTGCATGGTCGGCAAGAATAGCAGGGCGGAGCGGGCCTGAGGGCAAAAGAATCCACTCGAGTCCACGCGCAGGCGGCGGACTAGTTCGCTTGTCGTTGCATGAGAGTGTATGGATCAGGCGCGATGACCTGCCCCCGTTCTTCATGACTACTTGCGCTTGTCGTTCCGGGCGGCGGCAGACGGATCACCGCGACCAGAACCGTTCGACGAATCGCCGCGGCGTCAGGACCTCGATCCCCGCGTATCCTGAGGACCGGAGCAGCGCTCGGTCGCCGCTCACCACACAGTCCGCGCGGCACCCCACTGCACATTCAAGGAACTTGATGTCGTCCCGATCCGTGCAGGCATCGGAAGGAAGCTTCCAGGGTAGAACGAGGAGCGCGTGCAATGCGATGCGGTCGAGCACCGGGCCAGGTTCGACGCCAGGGAACCTCTCTCCGATTCGGCCCATCACCTCACGGTACTCTTCGAGGATCTCCGGCGAGACAACAAGCTCGAACCGATCCTCGATCCAGGCCGAGAGGATCCTGGACGGCGGCCCCGAAAAGAAGATCGCCGAGATGAGGACGTTCGTGTCGAGAACGACCTTCATCGCCCGCGACGGACTCGGCGAATCGCATCCCCGACATCCGCCGGCTTGACTCCGGAGCGGCGGACTTGCCAGCGAACCTTGCCGATCATTTCTCGCAACTCGCTCTTGGCGGGAACGGCGATTCGCTTCAAGACAACGGTGTCCCCGTCACCCATGACGATGAACTGCGCTCCCACTTCCAAGCCGAGCGCCTTGCGGATATTCTCCGGGATGACCACCTGACCTTTCGAGGACATGCGCGTTGTCGCCATCGTTCCCATGAGTCGTCCCTCCGTCTTACCGGTAAGAACCTACCGCGACCTAGATTTGCCCGCAAGTGTTGGGGAGGAAGGCCTTTGGTGCCGGAGGCAGGGCTCGAACCTGCACGGCCTTGCGGCCAGGGGATTTTAAGCTGGCGAGGAAGGGGCGGCGAATCGAGGATTTCTCAATTCGTCGCCTTTTCCCGTTTCCGAGGAGTACGAGGAGGGTCGTACAGTCCGAGGGTTATAGTGACCCAGATGGAGACCTGTTCTTGCAGTGCCGGAGATCAGAGGGGCAGCCGGCCCCCCAGCCGTAGGCCCACCGTGTGGACGTTGCCGCTGGTGTCCACGGCTGCGGCGTGGGCTTTCCGCTCAAGCGGAGTATGATCGCGAGCATCGTCCGGGTTGCTTCCGGCAGGTGTCGGGAACGAGGCGGCAGGCTGGGCCGGGTGGCTGGAACGGGGATGATCGGACAGAAGTTCTCCAATCGCTACGAAATCACCGCCGAATTGGGGCGCGGCGGCATGGGCGTGGTCTATCGCGCGCATGACCCTTTGCTCAACCGCGAGGTCGCCATCAAGCTCATTCCGCCCTCGCTGCTCAGCCCCGAGACCGAACAGCGCTTTCAGCGCGAGGCCCAGCTGGTTGCGCAGATGGACCATCCCGCCATCATCCCGATCCACGACTTCGGCAAGCACGAGGACTCGCTGTTCCTGGTCATGCCGGTCGTCCAAGGAACGAACTTGCGCTATTTCCTGAGTGAGCTCGCGCTCACGTTGGGGGAGGTCATCGAGATCGGGACTCAGATCGCCCAGGCGCTCGAATACAGCCACGCGCGCGGCGTCTTCCACCGCGACATCAAGCCGGAAAACATCATGGTCGCACGCGAGGAAGGAGGAAGGGTCAGGGTACGGGTCATGGACTTCGGCCTGGCCAGAACCGCCACGGAGACCCGGATCACCAAGACCGGGACGATCGTCGGCACGCTGGCCTACCTCAGCCCCGAGCAGGTGGCGGGAAGCGGCATCGACCATCGCACGGACATCTACTCGCTCGGGGCCGTGCTCTACGAGTGCCTGACGGGCCAGCCACCGTTTTCCGGCGAGCTGCAATCGATTCTCTACCGGATCGTCCACGAAATCCCGCAAGCCCCACGCTCTTTCCGTGCGGGGATCGACGACGAACTGGAGGCGACCGTCCTCGCCTGCATCGCCAAGGAGCCGGCGAAGCGGCCGCAGCGGGCGAGCGAGATCGCCGAGACGCTGCGGCGCTGCCAGTCACGGATGAACGATAGCGACCTGACGAAATCGGTCGTGATCACGAGATCCGTCACGCCACGTCTCGCGCTCTCGCCCTTCATCGGCCGAGCGAAGGAACTGGCCGAGCTGCAGCAGCGGCTGAACGCGGCGATCAGCGGCGAGTGTCAATTCGTGGTCGTGGCGGGCGAGTCCGGGGTGGGCAAGACGCGGCTGCTGGACGAGATCGAGAACCTGGCCAAGGCGCGCAAGATCCTGGTGCTCCACGGGCGTTCCATCGAACGAGACGAGTCGTTCCCCTATCAAGGATTCTGCGAGGCCATCCAGGAGTACTTCCGTTTAAAGGACACCGGCACCTCGTTGGCCGCCTCGCCAGACCTGTCGGACCTCGCCCCGGACCTGGTCTCGCTGTTTCCGATGCTGACGGAGATCAGCGAGATCCGCTCGGCGGCAGCGGGCGAGTCGAAGCTCGCTCCAGCGGGCGGGGCACAGGGTCCCGAGCATCGGACTCGCCTGTTCGAACTGCTGGCGCGGACACTCGTACGCATCGCCGGGGGCAGGCCGCTGATCCTGCTGCTCGAAGATCTCCACGCGGCGGACGTCTCGATCGAGGCCTTGCAGTACATCGTCCGGCGTCTGGGGCCGACGCCGACGTTGATGGTCGGGACCTACCGCGCGACCGAGGTAGACCACCGGCACCCGTTGACTCGGCTGCTCGACAGTTTCCGCGGTGACCGGCGCGTTCTGTCCATCGCGCTCGGGCCGCTCTCGCCCTCCGAGCACCGGCTGTTCCTGGAAACGCTCGTGGGCGGCCCCAAGCTCGGCGAGAGACTGGTGCAGAGACTCTACGACGGGACCGAGGGAAATCCGTTCTTCACCAAGGAGCTGGTCCGCTCGCTGCTCGATTCCGGTGGAATCACGAAGGACAGCACGGGGACCTGGAACCTCTCCGTCGAGACGGGCCTTTCCACGGACGCGCTGCCGGCGACGATCCAGCAAGCGGTCGAGAAGCGCATCGAACGGCTGCCGGACGACCTGCGGGAGATCCTCTCGATCGCTTCGATCATCGGCAAGAGTTTTGATCTGCGCGACCTCAAGCTGCTCGCGGGAGACACGAAGGATGTCGAACTCGCCGTCGACCGGCTCGTCGAAGGCGGGCTGCTCGAGGAAGAACGGGACTCACGCGGCGACCGTCTGAGCTTCTCGAGCGGGGTCATCCGCGATGTCCTCTACGCAAGCATGTCGCGGCGCAAGCGCAGATCGCTCCACCGCCGCGTAGCCGAGCAGATCGAGAAGCGCCACGGCGGGCGCCTGGAGCGTATCTACCCGCAACTGGTCCACCACTTCTCTCAGGGGGACGTGCCCGACAAGACGGTCGAGTACGGCCTGCGCCTGGCCAGGACCGCGCTCGACGCCTTCAGCGCGGAGGATGCAGCCCGTTCGGCAAAGACGGCTCTCGAGTTTCTCGACGAGGAATGGGAGGGCGAGAGGTCCACCGAAGGCGAAGCGCGGATGTTGCTGGCAGCAGCCGAGCGCTTGGCGGGAAACGTCGACGCGGCGCTCAGGGAAGCCGAGGCGGCGCTCAAGGTTTTCGAGCGTGAGAAGCAGCCGCAGCGCAGCGTCAGCGCGCTGTTGCTAGCGACTGAGACCGCCTGGCAGGCGCGGAGGGTCGAGGAGACGACGCGCTGGGTGCAAAGGGGCATGGACAGCGCCCGCGCTGCAGGAGAGACCGAGAGCCTCAGGCATCTGCTCTCGCTGGCCGCGACGGTGGCCAATCTCCGCTGCGAGTATCAGAAGGCGAACGAGTATGTGGAAGAAGCGGCAAGGCTCGCTCCAGAGGCGAAGGAAGTCGAGAAGGAGGAACAGATCCCGCGAGGAGGCAAACTCGTCGTGGCACTGGCCAATCCGGTCAATGCCAGAGAGCCGGCCGGTATAGAGACTGTGGAGGACGAGGAGATTCTGGCCAACGTCTTCGAGACGCTCCTGGCGACGGACCAGGAGGGGAATCTGGTGCCGGTGCTGTGCGAGAGATGGGAAATGGGTCCTGAGGGAAGATCGTTCGTGTTCAGCCTCCGCCAGGACGTACGCTTCCAGGATGGCCATCTCCTCACGGCTGAAGATGTCAGGAGATCGTTCGAGTGGGCGATCCGCCGTTCGATTCATGATCTACCCGCCGCTTGCGCGGCGATCCGTGGCGCGGCGGAATTCGCCGGGAAACAGGCCGATCACATCGTCGGAATCGTGACCCACTCCGGCAGCAAGCTGGAGGTTCAACTCCTCGAACCGCTTCCGATCTATCCGGCGCTGTTGACGGCCGGCAATAGTGCGGTGATGCGCGCGCCATCCGCGGATGCGGACGCGGGCTCGTACACCCTTGGCACCGGTCCCTTCCGGCTGGCCTCGTACGATCACGACCGCGTCGTTCTCGAGCGCAATCAGGCGTACTGGAAGGGCCCTGCAGTCCCGCTGGATGCGGTCGAGTTCCGGCCCGGTCTGAGCGCCTCGGCGATCGCCTCCGGTCTTCGTTCGGGCGAGCTCGACCTGGCGCGCGACCTGCTACCTCAGGACCTGGAAGAGTTTCTGCGCGACCCGCGCTTCCGCGGTGGCTTCGTCGAAGCTCCGCGTAAGATCACCTACTTCGTGCTCTTCAACGCCACCGGCCCGATCACGCGCGACCCGGTGGTGCGCCGCGCGCTCTCAGGCGTCGTGCCAACGCACGATCTGGTGTGGCAGACGCTGGGACGCTTCGCGCAACCCGCCGCGTGCCTGATCCCGCCTGGCATGCTCGGGCACGATCCGGGCCGCAGACATCAGAGGCTCTCCCGCGACGAGGCGCTCGGCCTGCTGCGACAGGCGTCGACCCCTCCGCCGATCCGCCTCAAGGCAGCCGCTCATCCTGTGCTCCAGGACCGCTATGGATCGTTACTGAAGGCCTTGTTCTCGATCTGGTCGGAGCTGGGGGTGGAAGTCGAGATCACGACCCCGACGATGCCCGGGTACCTGGCATCCTGGCAGAGCAGCGAGGGACTCGATCTGAGCCTCGGGCGATGGAATGCCAACTACAACGATCCCGACGATTTCACACATGGCCTGTTTCACTCGCATGTGGGCCTCTTGCGGCACTACATGTGCTCGGCCGAAGGGGACTCGATACTCGCGGAGGCTCGGGCCGAGAGCCGGCCCGCCGTGAGGATCTCGCTCTACCGGAAGTACGAGAGCTTCCTCCTGGAATCGGGCAGCGTGCTCCCGCTCTTTCACGACATCGATTACCGTCTCGCCAGTCCGGAAGTTCGCGGGCTCAAGCTGCGGGTCACCGCCCCGTATGTCAATTACTCAGAGCTCGGCAAGGTGGAATCGCTCGCGACGGCGACGGAATCCGTCCGGACAGGGGGCGGGATCATCCAGGTCCCGATCGCCGGAGTCGTCAGCACCCTCGAACCGTCGCTGGCAACCACTGTAGAGCAGGGCGAACTGCTCCCGTGCATCTTCGAGACGTTGACCCGCGACGTCGGAGGCAGGATCGTGCCCTGGCTCGCGGCTGAGCTCAGGGTCGAAGAAGGCAGCAAGCGCTATCGCTTTCGGCTGCGCGACGATGTGCGCTTCCACGACGGCCGCCGCCTCACGGCGCGCGACGTCCGCCACTCTTTCGAGCGGCTCTTGCAGAACCGCGAGAGCGATTGCCGCTGGTTCTATTCCCCGATCCGCGGGGCGAAGGTACTGCTCAACGGTGAAGCGGGCGACCTGGCCGGCTTGCGCATTCACTCGGCCCATGAGTTCACCATCGAGCTCGATGAGCCGGTCTCATTCTTCCCGGCTCTCCTATCGTATCCCGGAGCCTCCATCGTCCCTGAGGGAAGCGAGCAAATGGGGGGCAGCTCACAGGAAGGCTGCGTGGGAACGGGACCCTTTCGTGTGGTCAAGTTCGAGCCTGGCCGCCGCCTCGAGCTCGAACGCTCCAAGACCTACTGGCGCCAGGGTTATCCGCGGAGCGAAGGAGTTGCCTTCAGCTTCGGAGTCTCCCCGACCGATATCCTGTCGGGGTTCCGTGGCGGTCGGTTTTCGCTGGCGTCGGATCTGTTGCCTGCGGACGTGGAGGCCTTGCGCAGGGAGCCCAGCTTCGCCGCCGGATACCGTGAGACACCGCGCCTCATCACCTACTACGCCGCGTTCAACGCCCATCGGGGACCGCTCAGCGACCCTCGCCTGCGCCAAAGACTGATGCGGACGGTCGATGTTGCCACGCTCGTCCACCAGACGCTGGGACGCCTGGCCATCCCTGCACAGGGACTCATCCCGCCCGGCCTCCTCGGCCATGAGCCTGCATCCACCTCGCGAGCTGTCTTTGCGCCCTCACCGACGCCAGAACCTGCGGCCGAGATTGAATTGACCGCTGCACTCAATCCAGTGTACTTCGGCGAGTATTCTGCTCTCGTGCGTGAGCTCGAGCGCGGTTTTCGTGAGCACAAGGCAAGGATTCGACCCGTGAACAAGACGACGGCCGAGATGATGGAAGCCATGAAGGGAGCCACCGTAGACTTGACCCTGGCACGCTGGAGCGCCGATTACCCGGACGCCGACACCTTCGTCTACTTGTTGCACTCCAAAGGGTCCCTCGGACCCCTCTGTGGCTCTCCTGAGATCGACCGTCTTGTCGAACGAGGACGCGCTGAAGCCTCTCCTGCGGTCCGGCACTCCCTCTACCGCCAGATCGAGGAGATCATCGCGCGCGACGCCTTGCTGCTGCCCCTGTTCCACGAGCAGACCTACCGCTTTGCCCGACCGGAAGTCGAAGGACTCTCCCTGTCCTACGGTGTTTCGCTCGTAGACTACGCAAGCCTGCGCGCCCGGGACTAGGCCCAAAACAAGCGTGTTGAGAGGCGGCGCGAGGTCCGGTGGAACAGCAGCGGGCTGAGAGAAAGGGGATCACCGGAGCGCCCCGCGTTCTGCTCTCTCGCTCCCCTGTCCGCCGGTTCGATCGTCCACTTGGTCATCGAGTCGTTTTGGACGACCCGATGGTGCCGGAGCCGGGATTCGAACCCGGACCCTCTTGCGAGGACGGGATTTTAAGTCCCCTGCGTCTGCCATTCCGCCACTCCGGCTCGCGCCGGATTCTATCGCGTTTTCAGTGGTTTAGCAGGAGACGGGTTCGTTGCCCCAGAGGCCCGGGAGGAACCGGTGTCCCTCTGGGTGTCCATCACGCCGAGGATGCGTCTGATCGTCGAGGAATCCCGAGAACCGGAATGCGGTTCGCGCGCGCAGCCGAGCAGCGCGGCAGACGACGCTGCCGGCCATTGAGTTTTCTAAGATGTGACCTTAGAATTCTCATGTGCGTTACATACCGCGCCTGATCGAACCGGAGCTTCGGGCGGCCGCCCGCAACTTCCCGGCGCTGATCCTCACCGGTCCGCGGCGCGCCGGGAAGACGACGCTGCTCCGACGCGCCTTTCCCACGGCCACCTACCGGCTGCTCGAGGACCCCGACACGGTCGCCCGGGTCCGCGCGGATCCGAGGACCTTTCTGTCTGAGCTGCGCGCACCCGTCATTCTGGACGAGATCCAGAACACTCCGGAGATCCTGAACTACGTGCGGGCTGCGATCGACCGGGCACCCACAAGGAAGGGACGATGGCTCCTGACGGGCTCACAGGAAGCACCCCTGATGCGCGGAGTCACCGAGTCGATGGCCGGCCGCGCAGCGATATTCCAGCTCCTGCCGTTGGCTGCCGCGGAGAGCGCAAAGGTATCGCTGCTCCACGGAGGATTCCCGGAGGTCGTCTCCCGTCCGGCCGCGGCGCAGACCTGGTTCCGCTCGTACGTCCAGACCTACCTCGAGCGGGATGTCCGCGCGATCAGCTCCATCCGGGACCTCGCCACCTTTCGCCGGTTCGTGAGTCTGGTCGCAAGCCGCTGCGGACAGATGCTGAACAAGACGGACCTTTCCGCTCCGCTCGGGATCTCCGTCCCCACCGTCACGGACTGGCTCGGCATTCTCGAGACCACGGGGGAGATCATCCTCGTTCCGCCCTTCCACGAGAATTTCGGCAAGCGGCTGATCAAGTCACCCAAGGTCTACTTCGTGGATTCCGGTCTCGCCTGCCATCTCCTCGGCATCGAGTCGGAGACGGCACTGCGCCGCTCCAGCTTCTACGGACCGGTCTTCGAGGGCTTCGTCGCATCGGAGATCGTCAAGCTGCAGTCAGGCTTGGGCCGGAGGCGTGAGCTGTACTACTTCCGGGATCAGCAGGGGCTCGAAGTCGATTTCCTCGTACCGCTCGGGGGCGCCCGACTCGCACTGCTCGAGGCCAAGGCGTCGGCCACCGTGCTCCCGCGCATGGGCGAGTCGCTGCTCCGGCTCGCCCGCGCCGTGAACAGGTACGAGGTCCAAAGCGCGGTCATCTACAGGCGAGCGGCCGGGGGGCAGGGATCGGCTGCGCTCCTCGCCGGAGTCAGCGCGCTTGGGGTGGCGGATCTACCGAACCTGTTGCGGTCGACGAAGACGAAAAAGGCGCGACCCTGAGAAGACCGGCCGAGACCTCGCGGACTTCTTCGGCGGAGACGCGCAGGCCTTCGACGCGAGCGGCCGCACGAACCTCGGCCACGGCTCCCGATTCACTCAGAGGGACCCGCCAATCGCCGCGGCCAGGTCCTGCCAGGGAACGGCCGTCACGGCCTCGCTCAGACGGACAGCCCGAGGGCTCGTGCAGATCACGAGCCCCTTCTTCGCTTTGTACTCTTTCATGAAGACGAGGAGGTGCCTTGCGTCTTTGAGGGACGGGCGGTCGGTGAGCTTCACCTCGATCGGCAGGTACTTGCCCTCGCGCTCGAGCACCCAATCGATCTCCGGCCCGTCCGGATCGCGCCAGAACCTCAAACGCCACCCGCGCCCCCGAAGGCGCGCCAGCCGTATGATCTCGAGACCGACGAACTGCTCGAAGAGCTCGCCCATCCGCGTCGGATGAAGGCGCGTTCCCTCTCCCGCAGCAAGCCGACGAACCCCGAGATCGAAGAGGAGGTACCTGCTGGCCTTGGTCAGCTTCTTTCTGGACGCGCTGCGGGTGACGGGCGATCTCGGGCTCGATCGATCTCTTGAACAACATGCGTGATTTAAATAATCGACGAACATTTAAACCGTGTCAGGACTGTGCCCTGGGGCTACGGCAGCGGCACCGTGTCGAGCCCCTCGAGCAGCCAGAGGTTGGACGCGCGTTGATCTACCGCCCCTTCCTCCACGTTTTTGAGTCCCCTGCGTCTACCGATTCCGCCACTCCGGCGCGGGAGAGAGTGTAGCGCCAGTCGGAGCGTGAAGAGGAAGGGACCTACTCCTGCTGGCAGAGCGCCGCGACGGCCCCGCCCGGGTCGCGGATCACGCAGTACCTGCCCTGCCCTCCCATCGGGGTCGGCGGGCGCAGGAGGACGCCGCCGAGCCGCGTCGCCGTCGCGGCCGCCTTCTCGACGTCGTCCACCGTGATGTAGATGAGCCACTGGGCCGGCAGATCCGCGTTCGCGCCACGGGCGTGGCAGACTCCCGCAACCGTCTCGCCGGTGTCGGGACGGCTCATGCCGTAGTCGCTGTAGCCGCCCATGTCGACCTCGGAGGGCCTCCAGCCGACGACCTCCATGTAGAAGTCGCGAACCCTGGAAGCGTCGCGCACCGTCAGGTCCACCCAGGCGATCTTCCCCGTCGTCCTGTTCCCTCCCGACTCGTCCATCTTCTTCATCCCCCTCGGCTCACGCGCTCCGGAAATAGTAGCTGTTCTGTCCTCAATTCCCCGTACGAAAACCCCGAAATCGACGTATCCTTACATGAATTCTGGCGGGGGCTCCCCCGCCGGTCGGCAGAGGGGGGAGACATGCTCGTTCTTCGTTCAACCACGCATCTCCTGTCATCGATCCTCTTGGCGGCACTCGCGCTCTCTCCGAGCTTCGCGTCGGGGGAGCCGCCGGTGTCGTTCCATCGCGCCGACCTGCTCCCGCTGGAGCGGGTGGCGGCGTGGACCTCGCCCACGGTGGACGTCGCGCGCCTTCTCCAGGAAGACGCGGCGAACCGGAACCGCAAGGACATTCCGCTCCGCATCGGGTACCCGATGACGACCGACCTCTCGGCGGAGACGGCTGGGACGTGGGAGCCCCTCCGCGAAGGCGGCCGGCTCTGGCGCTTGCGCGTCACCACGGCGAACGCGCGGTGGGTCGTCCTGGGGTTCGACGTTTTCCGTCTGCAAGACGGAGGGAAGCTCTGGGCCTACGACCCGGCCGCCGGGACGGTGCTCGGGCCATACACCGCGCTCGACGTGCGCGACCACGGGGAGCTGTGGCTCCCGCCCGTCGAGGGCGCCACGCTCGTGCTCGAGCTGTACTGGCCGGCGAAGCGTGCGGGGGAAGATCCGTGGCTCCACCTCGGGACCGTCTCCCACGGCTACAAGCCGTTCGGGTCGATCGGGAGATCGGCCGCGGAGGCGTTCGGCGATGCGGGCCCGTGCAACGTCGACGTGAACTGTCCCCTGGGCGCGAACTGGCAGGACGAGAAGCGCGGGGTCGTGATGCTGCTGTCCGGCGGGACCGGGTTCTGCACCGGCTCGCTGATCAACACCACGGCCAACGACTGCCGCCCGTACGTCTTGACGGCCGCGCACTGCGGCGCCGGGGCGAGCACGGCCTACGGCTTCAACTTCGAGCGGCCCGCGTGCAGCAGCGGGACGCCGGCTCCGCCGACGACCCAGATGATCTCGGGCGGGACCGTGCGCGCGAATTTCGCCAGCAGCGACTTCACGCTGGTGGAGATGAGCTCCGCGCCGCCCGAGGCCTTCGGCACCTACTTCAACGGGTGGAGCCGCGACACGAGCCCGGCGACCAACACGATCGTGATCCACCACCCGCGCGCGGACGCGATGAAGATCACGCGGGACGATCATCCAACATTCAACGGCACCAACTGGGGGCCGAACCACTGGCGGATCGCCCAGTACGAGGAAGGGACCACCGAGCCCGGATCGTCGGGCTCGCCCCTGTTCGACCAGAACAGCCGGATCGTCGGCCAGCTCCACGGGGGCGCCGCGTCGTGCACGGTCATCGACTGGGACGAGTACGGGAAGATCGACGCCTCGTGGGTGGGGGGCGGGGCTTCGGACTCGCGCCTTTCCGACTGGCTCGATCCCCTGGCCACGGGGGCGATGTTCGCGGACGGGATCGACCACCAGACCTGCCTCTTCCAGCCGGCGGGGTCGGTCAATCTCCTCCGGGAGACCTATGCCTGCTCCGACACGCTCAACATCTCCCTGCGGGACGACCATCTGCGCGGGTACGGCTCGCAGGACGTCACGGTATCCTCGCCCACGGAGCCCGACGGCGAGACGGTCACCCTGACGCCGACCTCGCCCGGCTCCGGGACGTTCACCGGGACCTTCCCGATCGCGGGCGTTTCGCCCGCTCCCGGGGACGGCCAGCTCTCGGTGAGCCCCGGGGACGTCGTCACGGCGAGCTACCTCGACACGGACAACGGCGGCGGCCAGTCGGTGACCGTGAGCGACACTGCGGCCGTCGATTGCCTTGGGCCGGCGATCACGGGGGTTCACTCCGAGAACGTCTCGGGGAACGGCGCCGAGATCGTGTGGGGCACCAACGAGCCCTCGAGCTCCGTCGTCCACTACGGCCTGACGCCTCCTCCTGGCTCGACGACCGCGAGCGCTCCTCTCGTCACGGCCCACAGGGTCCCCCTGACCGGGCTAGAGGCGTGCTCGACCTACTTCTTCTGGGTCGAATCCACGGACGGGGCGGGGAATCCGGCCGCGAGCGACAACGGCGGGGCCTACTTCACGTTCCAGACCGGAAACAACGTGAACCCGACCTACCCGTCGCCGTCTCCTCCGGTGACGATCCCGGACCTGGCGACGGCGGTGGCCACGGTCAACGTTCCGGACGCCAACGTGGTCCAGGACGTGAACGTGCAGCTCCGGATCACCCACACCTACGACGGCGACCTGAGGCTCACCCTGATCGGTCCGGACGGCACGAGGGTGATCCTCTCGAACCGGAGAGGCGCCGGGGGCGACAACTTCAACGACACGATCTTCGACGACGAGGCCGCGACCCCGATCTCGGGCGGCACGGCACCGTTCGCCGGGTCGTTCCGTCCCGACGAGGTGCTGACCGCGTTCGACGGGCGGGGATCGGCGGGGGTCTGGACCCTCGAGGTGGCGGACCTGGCGGGTGCCGACGTCGGGACGATCGACCGGTTCGACCTGAACCTGTCGTACCCGCCGCAGGCGTGCGGCCCGTCCCTGAGGTACCAGTCGCACACGGTGGTGGAGGCGTGCAACGGGAGCGGCGCCGGCGGTGGGAACACGGTGGTCGAGCCCGGCGAGACGGTGACGCTTCCGGTGATGCTCGAGAACAACGGGACGGGCGGGACGACGGGCGTGGTCGCGACGTTGACCACGACGACGCCCGGCGTGACGGTGACGGTCGGCTCGTCGGGGTATCCCGACCTGGCGGCGGGTCAGACGGCTCCGGGGAGCACGCCGTTCGAGATCCAGGTGGGTCCGGGCGTGGCGTGCGGAGAGGTGATCGAGCTGAATGTGGGTTGCGGGGCGAACGAGGGGAGCTGGAGCGGCGGGAGCTTCTCGATCCCTGTGGGATCGGCC
>Ga0247727_10007450_pt1 | contig 20848 bp, 11 predicted proteins | sample WisWelCaveWW1625_FD_202498 | JGI IMG/M metagenome (GOLD analysis project Ga0247727, IMG submission 202498) | Biofilm microbial communities from Wishing Well Cave, Virginia, United States - WW16-25 | ecosystem: Environmental > Aquatic > Deep subsurface > Groundwater > Cave microbial mat | place... | reverse complement strand
CCTCCCAGTCGAGCGTGCCGATGATGTAGTCCAGGTCTCGGTGATGTTCGGGGGGAACGTCCTTGACCAGCAGATCCCAGGGCACGGCCCGTCCCTCGACCATGGACTGGAACATGCCGAAGACGTCGGAGTTCACCTGGGGCTCGTAGGTGACTAGCGACCCGGGCGCGTGCAGGATGCCGGCCGGGATATGCCAGCCCGAGCCGGGTTTGAGCCGGTAGGCCTTGGAGTGATAGAGGATGCCGTTATCGCCCTCGTTCCAGCGCTCCAGGCAGCGGCGCACGTCGTCCTTAGTGGTCCCCGGCTCCAGGCCCATGAACGTGTAGGGGAAAGTGTTGTCCTTGAAGTTGTACTGCGGAGGGAAGTAGTAGGCTTCCGGCTTGCCCCTGCGGCCGACGCGGCGGGCGTGCTCCTCCATCTGGTGCATGTGGTGGGGGATGGGGCCGAGGTTGTCGAAGAACTTGGTCAGGACGTTCCAGCCGCCGTGGCTCGACATCACCTCGGCGCCGAGAAACCGATCGCCCAGGGTGTCGACGGCTTCCTGGAGAAGGATCTTCTGGGGCTCGGCGCCGTTCTCGATGACGATGTAGCTGAGGCCTTCGTCGGGCGGCGTGCCGGGGCCGTTGTCGGCGTTCGTGGTGGAGGCAAACCAGCGCTCGTCGATACCGCCGCGATGGGCCCCCAGGGCATAGAGGTCCTGCTGGGCCAGTTTCAGCCGTCCCCCCGGCATCAGAAACGAGCGCGGCACCCAGCAGGGGGCCAGCCGAACGATGCCCTGGCCGGCGTCGAGAGCCTGGCGAAGCAGCTCGGTGTTTCGCGACATATCGAGTATGCTACCATGCGTGCAGGCTAATTCCTGCCAGCGGAGGTCGCTCATGTCGCCGAATCGACGTGGATTCTTGCAGTCTCTGGTCTCGCTCCCCGGTGTCCGGGCGGTGGCGGGCGGGCTGCTGCCCGCATCCTTGCTAGCCAAGCCGGGCAAGCGGGACATCTACAAGGAGCTGGGGGTGCGTCCCCTGATCAACGCCGCCGGCACATACACGTCGTTGAGTTCCTCGCTGATGCCCCGTGAGGTGGTGGAGGCCATCGACGCCGCGGCCCGCCAGTACGTCAACCTCTCGGAGCTGCACGAGGCGGCCGGGAAGAAGATCGCCGCTCTGATCGGCTGTGAGGCGGTCTTGGTCACCGCCGGCGCCGCTTCGGCGCTGACGCTGGGAACCGCCGCCTGCGTCGCCGGCAAGGACCCGCAGAAGATCCGCCGGCTGCCCGACATCGCTGGGATGAAGAGCGAGGTGATCATACAGAAGTCGCACCGCAACGGATACGATCACGCCGTGCGCAACGTCGGGGTCCGGATGATCGAGGTGGAGACCCGCGAGGAGATGGAACGAGCGGTCAGCGAGCGGACGGCCATGATGCTGTTCTTCAACGCCACTGACGCCGCGGGCCAGATCAAGGTGGAGGAGTTCGCCCAGCTCGGCAAGAAGCTGGGCGTGCCCACCTTCAACGACGCGGCCGCCGACGTGCCGCCGGTGGACAACCTCTGGCGATACCTACGCATGGGGTACGACCTGGTGACCTTCTCGGGCGGCAAGGGCATCCGCGGGCCCCAGTGCGCGGGGCTGCTGCTCGGCCGCCGCGACCTGGTCGAGGCCGCCGCCCTCAACAATAATCCTCACGGCGACTCGGTGGGGCGCACCAACAAGGTCGGCAAAGAAGAGATCGTGGGCATGTGGGCCGCTATCGAGCGCTACATCAAGCTGGATCACACCGCCCAGTGGCGCGACTGGGAGAAACGCTGCCGGACCGTGGCCGACCTGGTGGCCTCGCTCCGCGGCCTCCAGACCGAGATCTTCGTTCCCCAGATCGCCAACGCCATCCCCCACCTGCGCATCACCTGGGACTACGCGGCCAGCGGCTTGACCCCCGCCGAGGTGGTCAAGCAGTTGCGGGACGGGGAGCCGCGCATCGAGGTCCGCCCGGGGGCCAAGGAAGCCATCGAGGTCGCGGTGTGGATGCTCGATCCCGGCGAAGAGCAGATCGTGGGCCGCCGGCTGCGCGAGATTCTCAGAAAAGCATCGTAGTCGCCCCGCTGACTGCTGACGGGTCCCCTCGCGGCGCGTGATACGCTGGAAGGGAATGGATTCCCTCCTCCAGTTCCTCAAGACCGTCACCGATCCCTGGCAGTTGCTCAATATCCTCCAGGGCTGGCCGGCGTACCTGATCCTATTCGCCGTGGTCTTCGCCGAGACGGGCTTGCTGGTCGGGTTTTTCCTTCCGGGCGATTCTCTGATGTTCACCATTGGGGTGTTTGCCGGAGCCGGTCACCTGGATCTGTTCTGGGTCAACGTGGTTCTCATGGCCGCCGCTATCCTGGGGGACAGCTTCGGCTACCTGCTGGGGTTGCGCGCCGGCCCCAAGATCTTCCGGCGCGAGGACTCGCGCTTCTTTAACAAGAAGCACTTGGTCACCACGCAGCAGTTCTACCAGAAGCACGGCGGCAAGACGATCATCTACGCGCGCTTCGTCCCCATCATCCGCACTTTCGCGCCCTTCGTGGCCGGGGTGGGGCGGATGCAATACCAGCGCTTCATCGCCTTCAACGTATGCGGAGGAATCGGCTGGGTGGCTAGCCTCACCACCCTGGGCTACCTGTTGGGCAACGTGCCGATCGTGAAGAGCAACTTCGAGGGGGTGATCCTGCTGATCGTCTTCCTGTCGATTCTGCCGGCGATCATCGAAGTGGTGAAGCACAAGATGGCGGCGCGGCGAGAGGCCGCCGGATGAGGCGCCTGGCGGCCGTCGTCTCGCTAGCCGTCTCGCTAGTCTTGCCGTTGACCGCTTTCGACGGCCCGGTCCGCGACAAGCCGGAGGCGCCGCCGCGGCCCGCTCCCCAGCCGGGTCCGACGCCGGAGGGCGTCTCGGCACGCCGCGTCGAGCTCAACCTGCTCGGCGCCGCCAATACCGCGGCCGGCGAGAGCCGGCGCAACGAGAACGTCCAGTTCAACCTGATCGACAACAACGCCCTGAAGGAGCTGAATGTCCGCATGGGGACCACGGCCACGCTGGTCGAGGAGTTCCGCGCGGACCGGAACTACTTCGGGGCCGAGTTCGGCAACCGCCCGCCGGCTGCCTTGCACGCGCCGGCCGCCCCGGGGGCCGCGTTTCACGGAACGCTTTACGAATGGCACAACAACAGCGTGTTTAGCGCCAGGTCGTTCTTTCAGGTCGGAGACGTGAAGCCGGCGCGGGAAAACCATTACGGGTTTCAGCTCGGGACGCCGCCGTGGGCGGGCGCCACACTCGCCCTCGAGGGCAGCCAGCAGAAGATCCGAGGCAGCGTCAACGGAAACGTGCTGGCGCCGCGCGCCGGCGAGCGAGCTCCCTTGACCAGCGATCCGGCGGTCCGCCGAGTGGTCGAGCGCTTCCTGGCCGCTTTTCCCAAGGAACTCCCCAACCGTCCGGACATCAACGAGCGCGCGCTCAACACGAACTCTCCGCAGAAGGTGAACACGGACAATCTGGGGGCCAGGCTGGATCAGAGCCGCGCCGGCCGGGACCGGCTGACCCTGCGCTACCAACTCACCGCCCAGCGGGTCGAGGCGTTTCAGTTCATCGCCGGCCAGAATCCGAACACCACCACCCGGGCCCATACCGCGCGCCTCACCTGGAACCGCGCCTGGTCGGCCGAGACGGTCACCGACTTTTCGGCGGGCCTCGACCGCGTCGGATCCCTGCTCGATCCCGAGCCGAACGCGGTGGGCCCCTCGGTCTCCTTCGGCTCGGTGTTCTCCTCGCTGGGTCCGGGCTCGAACATCCCCCTCGACCGGGCTCAGAACCGCTTTCGCGACGCCGGCCAGATCCTGCAGGTCCGCGGCGCGCATTCCCTGCACTGGGGGGCCGAATGGACCCGGCAGCAGATCAACGGGACGGAAGCGAGCAGCCACCGCGGCGCCTGGCAATTTCGCAACAACTTCGGCCGGGACGCGGTGACCAATTTCCTGCTGGGCGTCCCCACTCGCTACTCGGTCGGCATCGGCAACGCGCACCGCGGTTTTCGAAACTGGGAGATGCAGTATTACGCCGGCGACCAGTGGCGAGTCCGTCCCGCGCTGACGCTAAGCTACGGCCTGCGGTATCAGCCGGTCACGCCTCCGGTGGAGGTGGACGGCCTGAGCGCGGTCCCTTACGGGTGCGACTGCGGGAACCTGGCGCCGCGCTTCGGCTTCGCTTACCGGCTGCCGGGGCATTGGGGCGCCCTGCGCGGGGCTTACGGCCTACACTTTGGGGAGATCTTCCCGGTGACCTTCCAGCAGACCCGCTTTAACCCGCCCCAGGTCATCAAGCTGGAGATCCAGACGCCTAACCTGGCCGATCCTCTGGGCGCGCTCCCGCCCGAGGCGCTCCGCCCCGGCGCCCGCAGCACGATCTTCGTGTTGTCGCCGGATCTGTCCAGCCCTTATTCACACCAGTACAACTTCAGTTGGGAGCCTTTCTCGCTGGTCAACTGGAAGCTGCAGCTCGGCTGGGTGGGGAGCCGGTCCCACAAGCTGCTGATGAAGTGGCGCAACAACCGCGCGCAGCCGGCGCCGGGCATCCCGCGGACCACCGAAACCATCAACCAGCGCCGGCCCAACCCCAACCACTTTGAGATCCGCCACATCCTCAACGCTTCGCGCGCCTATTTCGACGCCGGACGCGCCGCGGTCGGGGTTCCCGCCTGGCGAGGGCTCTCCCTGGACGCCGTATATTGGTTCGGCAAGGCGATCGACCTGGGCGGCGACTACACCACCACCGCCTCCGGCGAGGCCACCAGCCACGCCTTATGCCAGTCGGAGTTTCTGGTTCACCAGGACCTGAAGGGGCCTAGCCGCTTCGACCAGTCGCACGCTTTTCTGCTGCGCTTTTTCTACGCCCTGCCTGCTTCCTCGCCGGCCTGGCGCGACTGGACCTTGTCCGCCGTGTTCCTGGTCAAGACCGGGACGCCGTTCAACGTCTTTACCGGCTCGGACGGGCCGGGATTCGGCAACGTCGACGGCTCCAACAGCGACCGTCCCAACCTGCTGGACCCCTCCCTGCTCGGCCGCTCCATCGGCCACCCGGACACCTCCGCGCGGCTGATGCCGCGTTCGGCCTTCGCCTTCCCGGCGCCCGGCGAGTCGCGCGGCAACCTCGGCGCGCACGTGTTCCGCAAAGCCGGCATCGGCAACCTCAACGCGGCGCTGGCCCGAACTTTCCACCTCGGCGCCGACAAGACGCTGATCTTCCGCGCCGAGTCGATCAATTTCTTCAATACCCCCCAGTTCGACGAGCCGGGGACCGACCTGACCTCGCCCGGCTTCGGCCAGATCACCAACACGCTGAACGACGGCCGGACCTTCCGGCTCCTGCTTCGCTTCGGCTGGTGAAAACCAGGCCTGGGAACCCTGAGCTGAGAGCTGAACGCTGAAAGCTTTGGTGGCGGCGAAGCCGCACTATGCTACCGTGATGGCGAATGCGCGCACCAGTCCCGCGAGCGGCGCGGCGAGCGACCGGCGTCAGCCGGCTGTGCGGGGAAGCAGGCTGGTACCACAGCTTCGAGCTTCCCAGCGGGGCGCGGATCGAGGGGGCGCAGGGCCTGGATCTGCTCCGGAAACGGTTCGCCGAGATGCCGCTCCCCCAAGATCTCGCTGGCCGGCGCATCCTCGATATCGGCGCCTGGGACGGCTGGTTCAGCTTCGAGGCTGAGCGCCGCGGGGCCGAAGTCACCGCCGTCGATTGCGTCGAGGCGCCTACCTTCCTCCAGCTTCACGAGCAGCTCGGCTCCCGGGTCCGCTACCGCATCCTGGACGTGTTCGAGCTGCCCCGGGCCGGCCTGGGCCGCTTCGATTATGTATTGTTCCTGGGCGTGCTCTACCATCTCAAGCACCCGTTTCTGGCGCTGGAGATCGTCTGCGGCTTGACCGGCGAGCTGGCCATCGTCGAGTCCTACGTCGTCGACGGGGATCGCTGGACCGAGAACCGGGAAGCCCTCCCCTGGCTGGAGTTCTACGAGGCGGAGGAGCTGGGGGGGCAGTTGGACAACTGGTACGGGCCCTCCGTGGGCTGCCTGCTGGCCATGTGCCGCGCGGCCGGGTTCGCCCGCGTCGAGCTGCTCTCCCTCAGCGACCAGCGCGCCTGCCTGGCCTGCTGGCGGACGTGGGAGCCGCCCCCGGCCGAGCCTCCGCAGCCCGCGCCGCTTCTCACTGCCATCATCAACACCCGCAACTACGGCCTGAATTTTTCCACCTCCGCCGACGAGTACATGACCTGGTGGTTCGAGACCCCGGAGGAAAACCTGTCTCGAGACGCTCTCCGCCTCGAGGTGGGCGGCTTCGCTCTGCCGGCCATGTATCTGGAGGGGGCCGGAAGCAATCGCTGGCAGGTCAATTCCCGCGTTCCGCCAGGCCTCGACCCGGGCTGGCGCCAGGCCCGCCTGCGAACCTCGACCAGCGGCTACAGCAACACCGTGCGCGTCGCCGTCGACATGCCGCCCCGAACCGACGGGTTGATCCTGGAGAGCGTTTGCGACGGCGTTAGTTGGGAGCGGAATCAGGTCCGCGCAGTGGAGCAAGGGTTCCTCTCCCTCTGGGCGCGGGGGCTCGCCGAGAATTGCGACCGGAACAATGTCCGGGTTCATTTGGGGCGGCGCCGGCTGGCGGTGGAGTTCATCGGGCCGCCGGACGGGACCGGTTTGCGGCAAGTCAACCTCCGCCTGCCGGCGGGCACGCCGAAAGGGGAGCATCCCTTGGTCGTCCAGTTCGGGGAGGCGGCCTGTGAGCCGGTCCTGGTGAGGGTCCTGTAGTTGCGACGATGCCCACTCCGGACTGCTAGAGACCAGGGCGCCCAGCTCGGGGCGGGCGACGGCGATCAGGCGCTCGCGGGCGATCCGGAGGATCTTCAGATGTCGTAGCCGTCCTCCAGCAAGTGGGTAGCAAAAGAATGCCGAAACGTATTTGGGGTCGTCGGCTTGGCCAGCCCCGCCCGCCGGACCGCCTTCTGAGCCACCGACTCGTGCAGGTGGTGGCGACACCAACGCCCTGACCATCGAGCGCGAGGCTCACGGGGAGGAGCAGCGGCGCGATATCCTGGCCGCTATCGAGCTGTTGAAGAGATTGTGGTAGCGCCGGCTGAAGCAAAGAAGTTGCCCATCTGGCGAAACCGGTCGTAGCGCTGGGCCACCAGCTCCGGGCCGGTCATCGAACACAGCCGCGCCAAGACCGCCTCCAGCGCCTCCCGGAGCAGGGCGGCGGCGGCGTCCGGATCCGCCTGAGCGCCGCCCGGCGGCTCGGGAATAATCTCGTCCACCAGGCGCAGCCGAAACAGGTCCGCCGCGGTCAATTGCAAGGCCTGGGCGGCCAGCTCGGCCTGGCCGGAATCCCGCCACACGATCGCGGCGCAGCTCTCCGGCGAGATCACGCTGTAGATGGCGTTTTCGAGCATGGCCACCCGGTTGCCGACCCCCAGCGCCAGCGCGCCGCCGCTGCCACCTTCGCCGATGCAGGTCACCACAATCGGCGTTTCCATACGGGCCATTTCGCGCAAGTTATAGGCGATGGCCTCGGCTTGCCCGCGCTCCTCGGCGTCGATGCCCGGATAAGCGCCCGGCGTGTCGAGGAAGGTCAGAATCGGCCGGCGGAACTTGGCAGCCAGTTGCATCACGCGCAGCGCCTTGCGGTACCCTTCCGGCTTGGGCATGCCGAAATTGCGATAGAGCTTCTGCTTGGTGTCCCGGCCCTTCTCCTGGCCTATGAGCACCACCTCCCGCGAGCCGAAACGGGCCAGCCCGCAGATGATGGCCGGATCATCGCCGAAACGGCGGTCGCCGTGGATCTCCTGGAAGCCGGTAAATAGTCGCGCGATGTAGTCGATGGTATGGGGCCGCTGGGGATGGCGCGCCAACTGCACCCGCTCCCAGGCCCGGGAAGGCGCCGGCTCTTCCGCCGCTTCCGTGGCGGGCGGGGGCGCCGTCCCGGCCGCCTCCTCCTCCTCCTGGATCCGCTTCCTGGCCTGCACCAGGCGCTCTTCGAGCTTCTGCGGGTCGGCCTTCATACGGGCACGATCTCCACCGCCCCCGACCCCAGGATTCGCTCGGCCGCGGAGCAGAACTCGCGGTCCGCCCGCACCCGCAACCCGGAGTCCAGCAGCGCCAGAAAGTCGCTGCGCTGCTCCAGCCGAAAACAAACGTCGGTCTCGCCGGGCTTGCGGCGGAACAGCTCGGCCAGCCGCTCGCCGGCGTCGGATCCGGAATCAGCGGAGCGCAACCTCACTTTCAGGAACACCTGGCGCGGCAGCCGGATCCTGGCCGCGTCCAACGGCGTCATGTCGCTGACCGCCACTTTGGGGGGACCACCTTCTTCCTGGCGCAGGCTGCCTCGCACCAGTACCGCTTCGTCCACCGCCAGGGAAGGCCGCAGCGTTTCGTAGACGTGCGTGAAGATCAGCAGATCGATATTGCCGGCGCGATCCTCCAGTGTCGCCGTGGCCCACAGCTTCCCCTCCTTATTCCGTTTGACGGCGAGACTGGAGAGCAGCCCGCACAGCGCGACCTCCTGGCCCTGGCTGGCCGGCCCCAGGTTCTCCAGCAGGGAGCTGTCGTGGGTGCTCAGCTCGCGGATTTTTTCCTCGTAAGTGTTCAGCGGGTGACCGGTGACGTAGAAGCCCAGCACCTCCTTTTCGCCTTTGAGCTGCTCGCGCTCCGGCCAGGGCTCGACGGCGGGAAGCTTTTCTTCCAGGGGATCCGCGGCGCCGTCGGCCGGATCGGGCGGGGCGAACAAGCCGTGCTGGCCCGTCTCCCGGTCGCGGCCGGCCTTTTGCCCAGCCTCGATGGCGTGGTCCGCCGCGGCGAAGAGCTGGGCCCGGGTTCCCGGGAAAGAGTCCATGGCGCCCGCCTTGATCATGCTCTCGAGCGCCCTCTTGTTGAGGCTTCTGAGGTCGACCTGCTCGCAGAAATGCAGCAGGGAGCGGAAGCGGCCCACCCCGGCTCGAGCGGATTGAACCGCCGCGGCCGCCGCTTGACCCAGGTTTCGGACCGCCCCCAGCCCGAAGCGAATCGACCCCTGGGCGGGAGTGAAGCTCCAGGCGCTGGAGTTCACGTCCGGGGGCAGGACCTTGATCTGCATCTCGCGGCACTCGTTGATGTACTTGACCACCTTGGCCGCGTTGCCGGTCTCGGCGCTCAGCAGCGCCGACATGAACTCGATCGGGTAGTGGGCTTTCAAGTACGCCGTCACGTATGCCAGGTAGGCGTAGGCGGCGGAGTGGGACTTGTTGAAGCCGTAGCCGGCGAACTGCTCCATCAGCTCGAACAGCTTCTCGACCTTCTTGCGCGGGAAGCGGCGGGCGGCGGCCCCGGCCAGGAAACGCTCCCGCTGGGCGGCCATCTCTTCCGGCTTCTTCTTGCCCATGGCCCGGCGCAGCAGGTCCGCCTCCCCCAGCGAGTAGCCGGCGATGCGGTTTGAGATCTGCATCACCTGCTCCTGGTAAACGATGACCCCATAGGTCTCGGCCAGGATCTCCTCCAGCTCCGGCAGATCGTAGCTGACCGCTCGGCGCCCGTGCTTGCGGTCGATGAAATCGGCGATCATGCCGCCCTGAATGGGACCTGGCCGGTACAAGGCGTTCAGCGCCGTCAGGTCCTCCAGGCGGGTGGGCTGGTAGCGCCGCAGGATGTCGCGCATGCCCTCGCTTTCGAACTGGAACACCCCGCTGGTCAGGCCGCGGGAGAACAGGGCATAGGTATTCGAATCGTCGAGCGGCAGATCCTCGACCACCACGGTCTGGCCCTGGCCGGCCTGGATCAGCTTCAGCGCGTCATCCACCACCGTCAGGGTGGTCAGGCCGAGGAAGTCCATCTTGAGAAGCGATAGCTTCTCCAGGCCGTTCATGTCGTACTGGGTGACCACTTCGTCGCGGTTGGTCTTGTAGAGCGGAACCAGCTCCTCCAGCGGCTGCGGGGCGATGACCACGCCGGCGGCGTGGACGGAGGCGTTGCGGGCCAGCCCCTCCAGCCGCTGGGCCACTTCCATCAGGTCGGCGACCCGCGGATCCTTCTGGGCGGCCTCGCGCAGGCGCGGCTCCTGCTGCAAGGCGTCCTTCAGCTCGATGTTGAGCACGTTGGGGATGAGCTTGGTGAGCCGGTCCACGTCGGCGTAGGGCAGGTCCAGCGCGCGGCCCACGTCCTTGAGCGCCGCCTTGGCCCCCAGGGTAGTGAAGGTGATGATCTGGGCCACCCGGTCGCGCCCATACTTCTCGGTCACGTACTGGATCACCTCGCCCCGGCGATTCATGCAGAAATCGATGTCGATGTCCGGCATCGAGACTCGCTCCGGATTCAGGAACCGCTCGAACAGCAGCCCGTGCTGCAGCGGGTCCAGATCCGTGATGAACATGGCGTAGCTGACCAGGCTGCCGGCGGCCGACCCGCGGCCCGGACCGACCGGGATCCCCCGGGACCGGGCGAAGCGGATGAAGTCCCACACGATCAGGAAGTAGCTGGAGAACTTCATCTGCTGGATCATGCGGATCTCGCTGTCCAGCCGCTCCTGGTATTCGCCCAGATCCCGCCGCAGCCGGCCCTGGGCCCGCATCGCCTCCAGCCGCGGCCGGCGCTTCTGGAAGCCCTCCCTGGCTACGTACTCAAAATATGTGTCGGCGGTGTGGCCTTCCGGAACCTCGAAGCGGGGAAAAGGCTCCTCGACCTTCTCCAACTTGAGGTGGCAGCGCTGGGCGATCTCCCAGGTGCGGTCCAGGGCCTCCTCGCATTCGGCGAACCGCTCCAGCATCTCCCCACGCGATTTCAGGTAGAAGTCCGGCGTGGCCCATTGCATGCGCGCCGGGTCGGACATGGTCTTGCCGGTCTGGATGCACAGCAGGACCTCGTGAGCGCGGGCGTCCTGCCGGCTCAAGTAGTGGGAGTCGTTGGTCGCCACCAGGTGGATCCCCGTCTGCTGGGAAAGCCGGTGGACTTGAGGGAGCACCTGCTGGTCCTGGTCCAGGCCATGGTCCTGCAGCTCGAGAAAGAAGTTACCTTTGCCGAAAATATCCAGGAACAGGTAGGCGGCACGCCGGGCCTCCTCGTATTGGCGGCCGAGCAGCGTCTCGTTGATCTCCCCGCGCAGACAGGCCGAGAGCGCGATCAAACCCCGATGGTGCGCGGCCAGCAGGTCCTTATCGATCCGCGGCTTGTAATAGAACCCGTCCTTGTAACCGCTCGAAACCAGCCGGATCAGATTCCGGTACCCTTCCAGGTTCTCGCACAACAGGACCAGGTGGTGGTAGCGATTCGACTCGTTCATCACCAGGCGGCTCTGTTGGGAGATGTACACTTCGCAGCCCAGGATCGGCCGGAGCCCGCGGCGGTTGGCCTCCTCGTAGAACTGCACGGCGCCGAACAGATTGCCGTGGTCGGTGATGGCGATCGCCGGCATCTCCTGCCGGGCGGCGGTCTCCATGAGCTGGGAGATCTCGCAGGCGCCATCGAGCAGCGAGTAATCGGTGTGACAGTGGAGGTGGATGAAGGGGGGCGACGACATGAGGGGCGGTCAACAGTGTAGCACGGCGGGGGCGGCCGCCAGCAGCCCGTGGCAGAAGTGAGAAACGACCGCTTGCTGACGCGCGCGGCTCAGTAGAATCAGCTCGTTACCGAGCCGCGACCGTAAGAGAGCGGTTATTACCACGGGCCGCTAGATGCGGTGAAACGCCTTCAGGATCTCCTTCATGCCGTAGCGCAGAACAATGGGACGGCCGTGGGGACAGCTCATCGGACATTCGGTTTTGGCCAGCTCGTCCAGCAGCCACTGCATCTTGCGAGGATCGAGCGGCGTGTTGATCTTGATGGCCGCGTGACAGGCCACCGAGGCCGCCACCTTGCGCCGCAGGTCTTCGCTCGACAGATTCCGCAGCTCGCTATCCGGCGTGTCCAGGATCTCGCCCAGCAGCTTCTCGATCTCCTGGGCGGGGAGTCCGGCCGGGGCGGCCTTGACCGCCAGGGTCTGGCGCCCGAAAGGCTCCACATCGAAGCCCGCCGCGATCAGCTCTTCGGCCAGCCGAGGGAAGTTGACCTGCTGGCCCGGGGTCAGGCGGATCACCATGGGCATCAGCAGTTGCTGGCGCTCGACGGCTCCGCCGGCGCGCTGGCGCAAGGTCTTCTCGAACAGGATCCGCTCGTGGGCCACGTGCTGGTCGATGATCCAGAGGCCGTCGTCGCCGGCGGCCACGATAAAGCTGTCGCGAACCTGGCCCAGAGGCCGCAGCTCGCCGATCCCGGCCAGAGACTCGATCGGCGGAGAGGCCGGCGCGGGCGCGGGGGAGGCGGCGGCGCCGGCCTCGGCCAGCCCCACCGAGATGGGCTCGGCGCCGGAGAAATCCAACCGGCCAGCCGGCGGCGCCGCGGCGCGCAACTCGAAAGCGGAGGGCGGCGTCCCGTCGGATTCCATCAGCAGCAGAGAAGCCTCCGAGAACGGCACCGAGGCGGCCGGTTGTCCGCCGGAGGGCGGCATCGAGGCCGGCAGGCGCGGCGTCACCGGAAAGGTGGAGATGGGCTTGCTCTCGATCAGCCGCTCCCGCACCGCATCCCGCACAAAGTCGTGGACCGCCGATTGTTGCCGGAAGCGAACTTCCGTCTTGGAGGGGTGAACGTTGACGTCCACTTCCTCGCAGGGCATCTCCAGGAACAACAGAGCGAACGGATAACTGCCGGCCGGCAGCAGGTTGTGATAAGCGCTGGAGAGAGCGTGCAGCAAGGCCCGATCCCGGATCAGCCTGCGGTTGACGAAGATGTAGATGGAGTTCCGGTTCAGCTTCTGGATCTGCGGCCGCGAAACAAAGCCGGTCAGCAGGAGAACCTTGCGAACGGCGGCGCCTTCGGGGCTCCCGGCGGCGGCCTCCTCGGTGAATTCCCGCCGGCGCTCACCCAGCGGCACCAGCTCGTCCAAAGTTTCAGCCCCGAAAACCTGGAACACGCGCTCGCGCAGGCTCTCGACCGGCGTGACCTCCAGCAACTCGCCCCGGGGCGTATCCAGGTGAAAAGCCTTCTCCGGATGCGCCAGGCTGTAATGCGTCACCAGCGAGGCGATGTGGGCCAACTCGGTTTGCTCGGAGCGAAGGAACTTCTTGCGGGCGGGGACGTTGAAGAACAGGTCGCGGACCGTGATGACGGTTCCGGCCGCGGCGGCGATCTCGTCGACGGACAACAGCTTGCCGCCGGCGATTTCGATGCGCGTTCCGGTCGGTTCCGGCTCGCGGCGGGTCTCCAGCAGCACCCGGGCGACCGAGGCGATGGAGGGCAGGGCCTCGCCGCGGAAACCCAGGGTGGCGATGGAGAGCAGGTCCTTGACGTCGCGGAGCTTGCTGGTGGCGTGGCGCTCGAAGGCTAGCAGGGCGTCGTCGCCAATCATGCCCGTGCCGTCGTCGACGACGCGGATCAGGCGCTTGCCGCCGGCGTCGACCTCGATCCGGATCCGCTGAGCTCCGGCGTCGAGGGAGTTCTCCAGCAGCTCCTTGACCACCGAAGCCGGACGCTCGACCACCTCCCCCGCCGCGATCTTGTTGGCCACCGTGTCCGGCAGGATCCGGATCAAGCCCATATAGACGCCTCACAGGAGCGCGGCGGCGGGGCGGGCAGGCGCTTACTGCCGGCAGCAACCGTTGCCGGAAATAACAGACGCGGGCGTGGGCGGCCGGGTGGCGGCAAAGTAATTCCTCTCGCTGAGACTCTTGTAGACGCGGCCGGCCACCTCAGCCGCGCGCGGGCCGGCGGTGTCGCGGCCGCCGCGCAGCATCACCACCACGGTGAGCTTGTTCGCCAGATCATTATAGGAGCTGAACCAGCCCAGGTGCGTGCCATCCTGGCTGCAAGTGCCGGTCTTGCCGAGGATGGGGTCCTGCGGATCGTAGGCCCGCCGCGCCGTGCCCCTCTCCACCGCCGCCGTCAGTCCCGGCACGACGCTGGGAATCAGAGGCGCGATGTCCAAACGGCGCTTGATCTTGGGGACCAACTGAGTCGTTTCCTCGGAAGTGCGCGGATACTGCAGGTAGTAGAGGGTGCCTCCGTTGGCCAGGGCGGAAACGAAAGCCGCCTGCTGCAAGGGCGTGGCCGCGATCTCTTCGCCGAAGCTGCACAACCGTCCGACGCCCCCGCGCTTGGGTGGCGCCTCGGGGAAGGTGCCGAGCTGCTCGCCCGGGATGTTCCACCCGGCCTTCTCGCCGAACCCGAACAGCCGCGCGTACTGGCGGACCCGGTCGAATCCCAGCGCTTCGCCCAAACGGGCGAAGAAGACGTTGTTGGAAATGGCCAGCGCCTCGGTCAGGTCCATGAACCATTGGCGTCCCAGCCGCAGCTTGGTGTGTTGGCTGATCAGACCTTCGCTCAGGCCGGCCAGCGCCACCGGAACCTTGATCGTCGAGCAAGGGATGAAACCGCTGGCCAAGGCCAGCTTCTGATTCACGATGGAGAGCACGCGTCCGGTGAAAGGATCCACCACCACGACGCTGCCGTTCAGCGGCCCCAAGGCGGCGACCGCGGCCTGGCGCACGGCGAGATCCTCGCCGTCCACCAGATCGCCGGCCGTGGAATCGGCCAGCGACGCGGTGAGGACCCGCGGCTTGCGGGGCGTGGGGCGCTTCCGCGCCCGGCTCGCCGGACGGACCACCTTGGTCCCGGCCGGCGCGAGCCCGGGAGGGCCCGCTTTGTTCCGCGTCGTACTCTTGGAAGCCGCTCCCCAGGCGTTCAGCCCAAAAACCAGCAAGGCGATCCATAGCAGGCGGGCCTGGCGCATCGGATAAGAAGGCACGAAGCTCCTGTGTTACCCAGATTAGAGTTTTGGACGGCCCCCGATAGCGACGGTGAGCCTCAGTCCTACCAATCGACAGGGCCCTGGAGCTGCAAGCGCCCCGCCTTACCCTTTATTCTCAGCGGATGGAGGGCAGATGTCAAGCCAACAAGGGCCCCTGCCCGTTGGCGCCCTCCTCCAGGCTGTCCTCTTGGATCACCGAGGCTGCCGCTACCCGGTCGCCCTCCTCCAGGCGCACCAGCCGGACGCCCTGGGTGGAGCGGCCCGCCTCCCGGATCTCTTTGGCCTCCAGCCGCAGGATCTTGCCGTCCTTAGTGATGATAAACACATCGCTGCTCTCCTGGACGTTCATGACACAGGCCACCTTGCCATTGCGCTCGGTGGTCTTCATGTTGATGATGCCCTTTCCGCCGCGGGAGGTGATCCGGTACTCGTCCAGGGCGGTCCGCTTGCCGTATCCGTTCTCGGAAACGGTCAGGATGAGTGTTTCCTTGCCGACCGCCTCCATGCCCACCAGGAAGTCCCCGGAGGCCAGGTTCATGCCCCGCACCCCGTAGGCCTGGCGGCCCATGGATCGGACCTTGGACTCGGGGAAGCGGATGGCCTTGCCTCCCCGGGTGCCGAGGAAGATCTGCTGCGAGCCGTCGGTGAGCCGGGCGGCGATCAGCTCGTCGCCCTCCTCGAGCGACATGGCGATGATGCCGCGGGCCATGGGATTGTCGAACACCGTCAGGGCGCACTTCTTGATGACCGCGTTCTTGGTCACCATCACTATATAGGCGCCGGGGGTGAACTGCCGGACCGGGAGAAAAGCCTTCACCGTTTCGCCCGGCTGGAGATTCATCAGGTTGGCCACGTTCTTGCCGCGCCCGGCGGCGCCGGCGTCGGGGGTCTCGTAAACCTTCAGCCAGTAAACACGGCCCAGGTTGGTGAAGATCAGGATGTAGCTGTGGGTGGAGGCGGTCAGCAGGTGCTCGATGAAATCCTCGGTGCGCGTCCCCATCCCGATGCGGCCCTTGCCGCCGCGCGACTGCCGGCGGTAGCTGTCCACCGCCGTGCGCTTCATGTAGCCGGCGTGGGTGACCGTGATGGCCACCTCTTCGTCGGCGATCAAGTCTTCCAGTTGCAGCTCGCCGGTGTCCTCGACGATCTCGGTGCGGCGCGGGTTGGAGTGCTGTTTCTGCACCTCCCGCAGCTCTTTGATGATGATGCTGCGCACGATTTTGTCCGAGCCGAGGATCTCCTGATACTCCTCGATCTGGCGCTGGATCTCGGCCAGTTCGTCGAGGATCTTCTGGCGCTCCATCCCGGTGAGTCGCTGCAACTGCAACTCGATGATGGCCTGGGCCTGCCGCTCGGTGAACTGCAGGCTGGCCATCAGCGAGTCGCGGGCCTCGCGGGGCGTCTTGGCGGCGCGGACCAGCTTGATCACCTGGTCCAGATGATCGAGCGCCTTGCGGAATCCGAGCAGGAGGTGCTCGCGCTCGCGGGCCTTGCGCAGCAGATAGTCGGTCCGGCGGCGGACCACGTCGATGCGGTGGTCGATGAACAGCTTCAGCGCCTCCACCAGCCCGACTTCCCGCGGCTGCCCGTTGACGATGGCCAGCATGATGATGCCGAAGCCGATCTGCATCTGGGTGTGCTTATAAAGGTTGTTGAGGATCACCTCCGGCTGCTCGCCCCGCTTCAGCTCGAAGACGACGCGCATACCCTCGCGGTCGCTTTCGTCCCGGATGTCGCCGATGCCCTCGATCTTCTTCTCGTTCACCAGGGCGGCGGCGTGCTCTTGCAGCTTGGCCTTGTTGACTTGATAGGGAATCTCGGTGACGATGATTTGCTCCTTGTCCTTGCCCACCTGCTCGATGGCCGCGCGGGCCCGCATCTTCAGGTGGCCGCGGCCGCGGGTGTAGGCGTCCAGAATCCCCTGCCGCCCCAGAATGAAGCCGCCGGTAGGAAAATCCGGGCCGGTGACTTTTTCCATCACCTGGCCCAAAGTGGCTTGGGGGTTCTGCACCAGCAGAATCGTGGCCTCCAGGATCTCGCCCAGATTGTGCGGCGGGATGTTGGTGGCCATGCCCACGGCGATGCCCTGGGAGCCGTTGACCAGCAGGTTCGGGAGGCGGGCCGGCAGATACTCCGGCTCCACCAGCCGGTCATCGTAGTTCGGGCGGAAGTCAACGGTCTCCTTGTCGAGGTCCTCCATCAGGGTGGTAGCGATCAAGGCGAGGCGGGCTTCGGTATACCGCATGGCCGCCGGCGGATCGCCATCCACCGAGCCGTAATTGCCCTGGCCGTCGATCAGCACGTGGCGCATGGAGAAGGGCTGCGCCATGCGCACCAGCGCTTCATAGATCGGCGCGTCCCCATGGGGATGGTAATTGCCCATCACGTTGCCGACCGTGTTGGCGCACTTGCGGTAGGGGCGCGTGGGCCCCAGTCCGGCCTCATGCATCCCGTAGAGGATGCGCCGCTGCACCGGCTTCAACCCGTCGCGGATGTCCGGCAGCGCTCGTCCGATGATCACGCTCATGGCGTAATCCAGATAGGACTTGCGCATCTCGTCTTCGATGTCGACGGGCACCAGGCTCTTGTCGCCCCAGTCGCCGACGAGCGGCAACTGCACGGGGGGTTGCGGGGGCTTCTCGCTGTCGCCCAAAATGTCTCTCCTAGAGCTGTAGTGGTGCCCGGGGCGGGACTTGAACCCCACTCGCCTCGCGTCGAAAAGGACTGCCAGTCCTTTTCGTCTGCCGGTTCCGCCACCCGAGCTGGCCCTATTGTAGCAACGACTTGGGCGGTTCGGAGCCGCCGGGGGCATCGCGCCGCGAGCCGGCGCGCCTCAGAGCTGCCACTTGCCGAGCCAGGGTGGACAGGGTCACCCCCTATTGGAACACATAGCGTGAACCAAACCGGAGCCGGGAGTCAGCGGTCAGGACGGCCTGGAAGTTAGGATGCCATGGCGTACCATGTGTTACTGGTGCTACATTTTGGTTGCGGGGGTGCGCCATGCCTCGGTCCATGACAAGTTCCACGAAAAGACCGCGCATCAGTATCGATGTAGCGCCCCTGCTGCGCCGCCGTCTCCGGCTCGCGGCAGCGCGGCGAGACCTGGGTGTCCGGCAGTACCTGCTGGAGGTCATCGAAGAGCGGCTGCGGGAGGACCTCCAGGACGGCGAGCTCGCCCTGACCGCCAAGACGGATCCCGTACTGGCGGAGTTGTGGGACAACTCGAGGGACGCCCGGTATGACCAGCTATAGTCGCGGGGATGTGGACCGCCCGGAAACTCGGCGCCCTGTCGAAACCGGACCTGGACGCCATCGACCAGGAGCTGCGCCGTTGCCTGGGACTGTGACCTGGCGGCAACCGATCCCGGAAGCCCCCGGCCGGGCCCCCGGCGGTCAGCAACTCCTCTATCTGGATACCGCCCGCCACGGGCCCATGTACTCGCGCCAGGAACGGATTGCCATATTGTGCTGGCCTCTCTTCGACGCGGGATCGAGTTGGGCCATTACGATCTTCGAGCCTACGTGATCATGGCCAATCAGGTCCACGTGCTTGCGTTGTCCAGGATAGCTCCCTCTCGCTCCCTGGTCCAGTGCTGGCGAACGGGTGTCAAGCGCCGAGACGAGTCTCGGCGCGGCAGACTAAGAGTCTGCGTCACGTTCCCTTACTCGCGCAGCGCAAATGTGAACAGCGAGTTGCCGCTGGCGATGGAGATGTACTGCTTGCCGTCGACCAGGTAGGTGATCGGCGAGGAAGCCACCTGTCCGCCCAGGGCGCGCTTCCAAAGCAGCTTGCCGGCGCCGGCGTCCAGGGCGAAGAAATGGCCCTCGCGGTTGCCGGAGAACAGCAGGTCGGTCGCCGTCGTGAGCAGGCCGCTGTCGCTGACGTCCCTCATCCGGTATTCCCACACCCGTTCGCCGGTCAGGGGATTCAAAGCTCGCACCGTGCCGTAGCCCGCTTCCGGTCCCCACTTCAGGAGCGGCTCGCGCCGGATCGAGGGGATCGCCGCTCTCGCCATCCCGCCGGTGAATGAACGGCCCGGCTCATACGCCTGGTCCCAGGCGTAGTACGTGCTGTGATAGTCTTCCCAGGCCGTGAGGTAGAACAGCTTGGTGCGCGGGCTGAAGGAGGGCGCGTACCAGTTCGTGCCGCCCTGCACGCCTGGCCAGACCTGCGTGCCGGTCAGGCTGGGACTCTTGCCCGACGCCTTGATCGGCCGGCCTTTCTCATCGAGCCCGACCGCCCAGGTTTGCTTGACGAACGGCTTGCCCAGCAGGAACTCCCCGGTGGTCCGGTCCAGGACGTAGAAGAAACCGTTCCGATTCCCCCACAACATCAGCTTGCGCGGCTTCCCCTTCCAGGGGAGATCGACCAGGACGGGAACCTGTACCGCGTCCCAATCCCATTCGTCGTGCGGCGTGAACTGAAAATGCCATTTCAGCTTTCCGGTGTCGGCGTCGAGAGCGACCACCGAGTCGGTGTAGAGATTGTCGCCGGGCCGGGCCTTCGGGTTCCAGTCCGGGCCGGGATTGCCGATGCCCCAGTAAGTCAGGTTCAGCTCCGGATCGTAGGCGCCGGTGACCCAGATGGATCCGCCGCCGGTTTTCCAGGCCTCGTTCTTCCAGGTCTCGTGCCCGGGCTCTCCCGGATGCGGAATCGTGTTGAACTTCCAGAGCTGCTGGCCGGTCTTGGCGTCGTAGGCGGCCAGGAAGCCGGCGATGCCTCGCTCGCCTCCGGCGGGGCCGACGATTACTTTGTCCCGGAGGGCCAGGGGCGCCAAGGCGAGCGCGTACCCGTGCCGGTACTCGGCGACTTTCACCTCCCACTTCTTCCGGCCGGTGGAGGCGTCGAGCGCCACCAGCTTGGCGTCGAGGGTGCCGAGAAACAGCGTGTCGTCCAGGATGGCGAGGCCCCGGTTGATATTCCCGCAGCAGACGTAGGTGGCCTCCGGCATGGGGTGGCGGTAGATCCAGAAAGCGCGCCCGGTGCGGGCGTCGAGCGCCACCGCGGTGTTGGGCGGCTCGGTCAGGTACATGACCCCGTCCACCACCAGCGGCGTGGCCTCGAACTTTTCGAGCGACCGCGCCTGCCACACCCACTTCAGGTCGAGGTTGGCGACGTTGCGGGGCGTGATCTGGTCCAGGGCGCTGTAATGGGCGTTCTGAAAGCTGCCGTTATAGGTCAGCCAGTTTTGCGGCTCTCGGGCCGCCTGGAGGAGGCGCTCGAAGGGCGCCTGAGCCGGAAGCGCCGCGGCCAGCAGACCGGCGGCCAGGGCTGCCCTCAGGCACGAAGAGTTCATGGTTGGGAGCCTCGATTCTCGGCGGAAGCGCGCAGGCCGGCCAGATAGGCGATCAGGTCGTCCAACTGTGGGCGGGGGAGCTTGTCGCGAAAGGAAGGCATCGGAGAGGTACGGACGATCTCGTGGCTGGCCAGGTCATTCTTCCAGAGCGACCTGAGCCGCCCCGCCGAATCCCGAACCTGGAACGAGTCGGTATCTTCATTGAGCCGCAGGCCGTTGACGATCTGTCCGCTCTTGGTCCGGGCGCGCAGCGACCAGTAATCCGGGTCCACGTCGGCGTTGGGATCGAGCAGGGCGCGCTCGAGAAAAGCCAGCGGGCGCCGCGACCCGACTGCGGTCAGGTCCGGGCCGAGGAATCCACCCTTGGCGTTGACGCTGTGGCACTGCGGGCAACCGCTGGTCTCGAACAGCCGCGCGCCGCGGGCTGGGTCGCCCGGGGCCTTCTGCGCTGCTTTCGTGATGCTCAGGGAGCGAAGGAAGGCGATGAGTCTCCAGACCTCGCTGCCGTTCAGCGCCAGTCCGGTCATGGCGGTGCCGGGGACCCCTTTGGCGATCACGCGGAAGAGCGCCTCGTCGGAGGCGCCGTGTTTGAAGGTTCCGGTGGTCAGGTCCGAGCCGGCCGTGCTGCCTGAGCCGTCCGGACCATGGCAACTGGCGCAGGCGGAGCGAAAGATGCGGCCGCCGGCGGCCTGGTCCTCGGGGCTGGAAAACGGACTGCTGGTGATAGTCCCGTGCTGC
>Ga0247727_10007449_pt1 | contig 20849 bp, 9 predicted proteins | sample WisWelCaveWW1625_FD_202498 | JGI IMG/M metagenome (GOLD analysis project Ga0247727, IMG submission 202498) | Biofilm microbial communities from Wishing Well Cave, Virginia, United States - WW16-25 | ecosystem: Environmental > Aquatic > Deep subsurface > Groundwater > Cave microbial mat | place... | reverse complement strand
ACCAAGCGGGTGGATTGGACGGCCGGAATGAACCTCAACCCCGCCAACGGTCTGTCGGACTACTGCCTGCCGTTCCAGACCTCGGGGCCGGGCGCCGGCACCAACACGCCCGGGCCGCTGGCGGGCGGCACGTACTGCGGGCTGGGCGGGCCGCCCGGGTTTCCGGACCGCCGCTGCTACCTCCTCGACATGCAGACGGTCCGGCTGCGCCGCTTCTACATCTGGCCAAACACGGGCGGCGCCGGAGATCGCGAGCTTCGGCTGGAGACCGCCATGGGCGCCGAGCGCAGCTCAACCGGCGTCGTGACCCTTCTGCTCGCGGGTCCCACCGGAGTCACGCGCGAGCTGCTCGTCCGGGGCATGGAGGACATGCAGGTCTCCTACAAGCTGCGAGAGGACAACGGGACGACGCCGGTGAGGGACTTCCCGGACCCGCCGCTCACTCCATTTCAGGTCGCGTATCAGCCCGCGGGGACGGCGTTCGAGTACCACGCGACACAAGCGGGCACCTGCCTTCCTGATCCCTGCGCCGCCTCGTGCGCGGCGAACACTTCTGACTGCCGGGGCGAGTGCGTTCCCGGCGAGACGAATTGCCCGATCGATCCCGACTCGCCGCAGGACGAGGCGCGCTGGCTCGACCAGGTCACCGTTACGTTGCTCGCCCGCACGCGCTCGCGCGTGCCCGGCACGCTCGGCGGGACGGCGGGGCTACAGGACCTGAACACCGCATGGTCGTCGAACCAGCCTTCGCAGGCGTCGTCGTTCTTGCGGCGGTCGCTGCGCGTGGAAGTGGACATGCGCAACTACGTGAGGAGCTGGTGAACCGGCGGCGTCGCGCTTTGCGCGCTCGGTCGGTCGCTACGGATCGTGCGACACTTCCTCGCGCCGCGCTTCGCGCTTTGCGCGCTCGGTCGTCTGGGGTCACGCTCATCGAGCTGATGGTCGTGGTGGTGATCCTCGCGGTCCTGGCGACGCTCGGGGTGAGCTACTGGGGCAAGGGAAGCGCGGGGCGCATCGCGCGCGGCGCGCAGGCCATGGCCACCGTCGCCCGGCGCGACGCCATCGGCATCGGGATCCGGCGCTTCACCAACGGCGAGCCCCGGGTCTCCTGCATGCCCAACACGCAGGTCGTGATCGAGCCGTCGCAGATGGTCCAGTACAACTGCAACCAGACCGACTTCGCCGCGCCGCAGATCAACCTCCCCGGATGCCCCGCGTCGGTCACCGACGACTGCGCCGGCAACTGGACCCTCCACACGCAGCGCATCTACCTGCCGTCCGACATGATCGTCGCCTACGTGGAGGTGGGCGGCGGGACTCCGCTGCCGCCCACCACAGGAAACCCCGGGAAGATCTTCTGGAGGCCCAACGGCTCGGCTGACATCCAGGAGCCCGGCGGCGCGGATAACCTCGGCGGACCCAACGAGTCCGGCGCGATCTGGATCAAGCCGGTGGGCACCACCGACGGCGACTGCGCGAGCTACCCCGGCCGCTGCTTCAAGATCCTCATCCGGGGGCTGATGGGCGCGGCCGAACTCGTCAACAAGTGGTGAACTTTGGCGCACTACAAGCAACCGAGCGGAATCAATCCCGTCAGCATCCTCCTCCTGCTCGCCGCCGGCGGGGTCGTGTACGCCGGTTTCAAGTTCGCGCCGGCGTTCTGGCGTGACCGCCAGGTCAGGGGGAAGCTCGAAGAGGCGGTCAACCGGTTCTGGCGGGAACGCGGTGTCCCTGGAATCGAGGGAGTGCTGCGCGACGAGCTGATCACGCAAATCCGCGAGATGGGGATCGACGACCCGGGCCTGCTGGTCAGCGTCGAGCGCACGTCGGAGCACCTGCGAATCACCGCGTCGTATACGGTCGTGGTCAGCCACCCCGGCAGGAAGATCACCACGCTGCGCTTCGCGCCGTCCTTCGAGACCGAAACGAAGAGCCCGTTTGACTGATCCGGCCCGCTCGCCTACGATTCCAAGATTGCAATGGCCAAGCTGATCCTGCTCAGCGGCGAGGAGCGTAAGGAGTACGAGCTGGGCCCGGCCAGCACCCTAGGGCGCCACCCGGACAGCACCATCCAGCTCCTCGACCGCGTCGTCTCCAAGGAGCACGCGCGGATCGAGCAGAGGCCGGACGGCCAGTTCTTGCTGCGCGACCTGGGCAGCCTCAACGGCACCCACATCGGCGGGCAACGCGTCGCCTCCGAACACCTGCTGCACGACGGCGACGAGATCCTGATGGGGACCACCCGCCTGCTGTTCAAGCAGCAGACCGAGGCGTCCCAGGGCAAGGTCACCATCGCCGCGGACATGATGGCGAGCCACATCCGCCAGCGCATCGCCGCGGTGGAGGACCGCGACTTCCATCCCGAGACCAGCATCACGGACGTCGCCTTGCTGCGCCGCGACTACGAGCGGCTGCGAATGGCGCACGAGATGACCCGGTCGATTGGCGCCGAGATCGACCTGGATCGCGTCCTCCAGAAGATCCTGGACGCGGCGTTCGAGCTGCTGCGAGCCGATCGCGGCGTGATCATGCTGGTCGAGCAGAGCGGCCTGACCGAGACGCGCGCCACGCGCCAGCGGGCCGGGACCAGCGAGATCGTGCTCTCGACCAGCGTGCTCAACGAGGTGCTCAACACCAAGGCGGCCGTGCTGTCGTCGGATGCCAGCACCGACAGCCGGTTTTCGGCAGCCAAGAGCATCATCATGCACAACATCCGCTCGACGATGTGCGTGCCGCTGCTCTACGCCGACGACCTGCTGGGCATCATGCACCTGGACACGCAGATCGCGTCGGGCGCGTTCGGCGAGAAGGATCTCCTGATTCTCACCGGCATCGCGCGCCAGGCCGGCGTGGCCATCAAGAACGCGCGCCTCGCGCAGGAGAACCTCGAAGCCTCCCGGACGCGCGAGCAGTTCAAGCGGCTGCTGTCGCCCAACCTCGTCGAGCAGGTCGTCAACGGGCAGCTCAAGGTGGAGCAGGGAGGGGAGACGCGCGAGGTCACGGTGCTGTTCACCGACATTCGCGGGTTCACGTCGATGAGCGAGGACCGCGCGCCGCGCGAGATCATCGAGATGCTCAACGACTACTTCGACGTCATGGTCGACGTGTTGACCAAGCACGAGGCCACGCTCGACAAGTACGTGGGCGACGAGATCATGGCGCTGTTCGGAGCCCCGATCGCGATCAAGGATGGACCGAAGAAGGCGATCGCCTGCGCCGTCGAGATGCAGCACGCGCTCGAGGAGTTCAACCGGACGCGGGTGGCCGAGGGGCAGATGCCCATCAAGATGGGCGCCGGGATCAACACCGGCGAGATGGTGTGCGGAATGCTCGGCTCCAAGCAGACGATGCAGTACACGGTCATCGGCGACGCCGTGAACACGGGCGCGCGCCTGTGCTCGCTGGCCAAAGCGGACGAGGTGCTGGTCAGCGAGGCGACGTTCCAGCACGCGCGGGACGATTTCATCGCGGAGGTCCTGCCGCCGGTCATGGTGAAGGGCAAGACACAGGAGCTGCGCGTGTGGTCCGTCAAGGGCATCAAGGGCTGACGACCCGCGGCCGGCGCACCTGCCGCCGGGATCCGCCGACATGCTCGACGCCGTAGAGGTTGCGCTCTGGAACGGCCGGCTCGCCGGTATCGCCGACGAGATGGGGGTGCTGCTGCGGCGGTCCGCCTTGTCCCCCAACATCAAGGAGCGGCGTGATCTCTCCTGCGCCGTATTCGATGTGCACGGCCGCCTCTTGGCCCAGGCGGACCACATTCCCGTGCACCTCGGCTCCACGGCACTGGCCGTGCAGGCCGTGCTGGAGCGGGCGCGCCCCGGACCCGACCAGATCGCGATCGTCAACGACCCGTACGCGGGCGGCACGCACCTGCCGGACATCACGCTGGTCGCGCCGGTGCACGTGGGGGGACGAGCGCTGTTTTGGGTCGCGAACCGCGCCCATCACGCCGACGTCGGAGGCGCGGCGCCGGGGAGCATGGCGGTGGTGACGCACGTCGACGACGAGGGGCTGCGCATCCCGCCCCAACTGCTCGACGACCACGTGGTCGCACGGCTCCGCGCGGCGTCGCGGGCGCCCGAGGAGCGCGAGGGCGATCTTCGGGCGCAGCGCGCGAGCCTCATGGCGGGGGCGGCGCGTCTGGTCGCGCTCTGCGATCGATTCGGCGCCGACAACGTTGCGCGCGTCGGAGACGAGCTCATAGCCTACGGCGAGCGCATGATGCGCGTGGCGCTGGGGCGGTTGCAGCAGGGGACGTTCGCTTTCGCCGATTCGCTGGACGACGACGGCGCCGGCGCGACCGACGTGCCGATCCGGGTCGTGCTCACCCTGGCCGGCGGCCGCGCGACGGCGGATTTTTCGGACTCGGCGATGCAGGTCGCCGGACCGGTGAACGCCGTGTACGCCGTGACTCTGTCGGCCGTCCTGTACGCGTTCCGCTGCCTGGCCCCGGCCGGCACGCCGACCAACGCCGGCGTGTTTGCGCCGATCGACGTCGTCGCGCCGCCTGGGACCGTAGTGAACGCCTCGTTCCCGGCGCCGGTGGCGGGTGGCAATGTCGAGACGTCGCAACGGATCGTGGATGTCGTGCTCGGCGCGCTGAGCCAGGCGCTTCCCGATCGGATCCCCGCGGCCAGCCAAGGCACGATGAACAACATGGCATTCGGCGGCGACGGCTTCGCCTACTACGACACGCTGGCCGGCGGAGCCGGGGGTGGGCCCGACGGCGCGGGTGCGCGCGCGATCCACACGCACATGACCAACACGCTCAACACGCCGGTCGAGGCGCTCGAACACGCGCTGCCCGTGCGGGTTCATCGCTACGCGATCCGGCGCGGCTCGGGCGGCGGCGGCACGCACGCGGGCGGCGACGGAATCGTGCGCGAGATCGAGTTTCTGCGCCCGGCCACGGTCACGCTGCTCGGCGAGCGCCGGCGCCGCCAGCCCTACGGCCTGCGTGGCGGCGGTCCCGGCCAGCCCGGTCTCGACGTGCTGATCCGCGCCGGCGTGGAGTCGGACCTCGCCTCCAAGATCACGCTGGAGGTCGCTGCCGGCGACCGCATCCGCGTCGAGACCCCGGGTGGCGGCGGCTGGGGCCTGCCACCGCGGTAGGACCCGCGAGAAGATAAGATGTCGCAAGGATCGGCGTCGAGGCGCCCGGATGGCAAGGCGCGAGGAGGGCGCGTACCCGTCGGTACGCAACCGACGAGCAACGCCGCCAGCCGGGATGCATCGGCGCCGAGGTTGCGACAGTTATCTCCGAGCGGGTCCTAGCTCAACGCCGACGCAGGCGCAGGTTGCCGGACGCGTCGAACTCGCCGGACCAGCCCGCCGGGACCCAGGTGGTGGCGCTGTAGTCGGCGAACGTGACGGGGCCCTCGACCCGGGTGCCCCTCGGGCGAGCGCCGGCCGCCGGCGGCGGCCGGTCCACGGCGCCCACGGCGCGGACACGCTGGGCGACTATCTCGATCGGGCGGTCCATGGCGAAGCCGTATCGCTGTTCGTGGGTGCGACGGAATCGAGCGGGGAGGTCGGGTCCGAGCGGCACGCTCAGCTCGTAGGACTGCCCCTGGTAACGGACGTCCGCCGAACGCTCGAAGTGGTGCCGCGGCGACGGGACGCCTTCGGCGACGAGATCGGCGTGGGCGCGCTCGAGCAGCGGTCCGTCGTCGAGATCGCAAGGGAGCGTGCGCATCACGGACCGGGTGTAGTCGCGTATGACGTCGGCGCAGAGCGCGCCCCACGCGCAGAGCAGCCCGGGCGCGGCGGGGATCAGCACGCGCTCGATGCCCAGTTCTTCGGCCACCTCACAGGCGTGCAGCGGGCCGGCGCCCCCGAAGGCCAGGAGCGTGAACGGGCGCGGGTCGACGCCGCGCTCCACGGTCAGCAGGCGGACGGCGGCGGCCATGTGCGCGTTGACCACTCGCAGGATCCCGGCGGCGGGATCGCCCAGGCCGAGCGCGGCGAGGGCCCGGCGCGCGCGCTCCCCGTCGAGGGTCATGACGCCGTCGAGCAGGCGCGGCGGAAGGCGGCCGGCTACCAGGTTGGCGTCGGTCACGGTGGGGCGATCGCCCGTCCCGTAGCAGGCGGGGCCGGGGTCGGCGCCGGCGCTGTGCGGGCCGACGCACAGGGCGCCGCCCTCGTCGAGTCGCGCGATCGATCCGCCACCCGCGCCGATGGTGTGGATCTCCAGCATGGGGATGGCGACGGGAAGCCCGGCGACCGATCCCTCCGTGGTCACACGCGGCTCGCCGTCCAGCACCGAGACGTCGGTGGACGTACCACCCATGTCCAGCGTGATGCACCGTGTGATGCCGGCGGCGAGCGCCACGGCGCGGGCGCCGGCGACTCCCGCCGCGGGGCCGGACAGCATCATCCGGACGGGTGTGCGGGCCGCCTCGCCCGCCGAGAGTGCGCCCCCCGACGACTGCAGGATGCGGAGGCGGGCGCCGATGGCCCGGCCCAGGCGCTCGATGTACCCCCGTACGACCGGCGCGACGTAGGCATCGATGGCCACGGTCGAGGTCCGCTCGTATTCGCGAAAGACGGGGAGCACGTCGGAGGAGCACGAGACCAGGAGCCCGGCGCGTTCGAGTGCCGCGCCGACCACGCGCTCGTTCTGGGGACCGGCGTAGGCGTGCAACAGCGAGACGGCGACCGACTGGATCCCGCGGGCGCGCAGCAGGCTCGCGATCTCCTTCGCCTCGGCCGGATCGACCGCGCGCAACAGCGTGCCGTCGTGGAGGGTTCGCTCGTCGATGCCGACGCGATTCTCGTCGGCGATCAGCGGTGCGGCCGGGGCCGGATGAAGCTCGTAGAGGCGGGGGCGCGCCTGCCGGCCGATGGCCAGGACGTCCTCGAAGCCACGTGTCGTGATGAGCGCCGCCGGGCCGCCCGTGCGGGCAAGCAGGGCGTTGGTGGCCACCGTCGTGCCGTGGATCACCTCTCCGGGGGGCAGTCCCAGCCGCGCGAGGCCCGCCAGCGCCGGCGCGGCTGGATCTACGGCCGAGGAGGGGAGCTTGAGATGGACAAGGCCGCCCGCCTCGTCGAGCGCGACGAGATCGGTGAACGTGCCGCCGGTGTCGATACCGACGCGGACTACGAGCTGACCCCGATGCCCAGGAAGTTGCGCACGGCGAAGTAGTCCTCGGTGACGCTGTAGGCGACCAGGTCCTTGACCTTGTCCTTGGACTGCACGCCGCCGGCGGGGACCGGCTCGGTCGACACGGCCTTGGTGGCCACGTCGAGATCGCCGCACGCGACCAGCCCCGCCCGGTTGGCCGTCAGCTCCACCGAGGCCAGCCACTTGTAGAGATCCGCCTCGGCCTTGGTCGAGAGGAACTTCCTCACGACGCCCCCGAGCTGTTCGCTCAGCACCGGCTCGCGCTGGTAGGCTTGCCGCAGGGCCTTGACCCACTCGGCATCGGGACCCTCGGCCTTGGCCGGCCCTTCGGAAGAGATCGATTTGATCGCCGCTTGCAACAGGAGCTTGAGGCCCCCCGCCGTCGGGACGATCCGGCAGAGCAGGTGTTCGGGGCGCACGTAGGCGAGCTGCTTGGCGGCGGCAAACGCCAGCTCCTTCTGGCCCTTGCCCTGCAGCAGGTCCAGGCCGACGACGAACGAAGGCGGCGACGTCGCGGCCATCAGCAGTCCGATGGGCTGATCGCTGCGGATGTAGAGCTCCGTCGGCGGCAGGTTCAGGAGGGAATGGACGAAGTGGTAGACCTTGGCGAAGACCAAGGGGTTGTTGAGCAGGTCGAGCTTCTCCTTCTGTTTGATCTGGAAGTTCTTGTGCGGCTGCGCGTGGCGCGCGTACACCGGCCGCGACAGCAGGCCGAAGATGGCGCTGACGTAGCGATCCTGGTCCGGGTGGAGGATGTGCTTGAGCCAGATCTCGTCGGTGAGCCGCGACCGCGCCGTGGCGAGTTCGCGGCGCATCCCCTGCTCGAAGACGTGCTGCTCCTCCGGCTCGGCCTTGCGGAGGAACACCAGCGCCGCGGCGACGCACCATGCCTTGTCCATCTCGCCGGAGTCCCGGTAGATCTGGTACAGCGCCCGGTACGACTCGATGCGGTAGGGCTGCGTCCTGATGAGCGTCTGGTGCTCGCGCACGGCCTTCTCGGCGTGGTCCGGTCCCGCCAGCACGTAAAGCTCCGCCAGGATCTGGTGCCGCTGCTCGTTGCCGGGGTCCATCTGCGCCGCAATCTCGAATGCCGCGATGCCGGAGTTCCAGTCCTTCTGGCGTGTGCGATAGATCTCGCCGAGGTTGTGCCACAGGCTGACCTTGAGGGGTACGTGGCCTTCCTGCGGCATGCGCTTGATCATCTTGCGGTACGAGCGCTCGAGCTGCTTCCAGTCCTTCTTCTGCGTGAGGATCCGATCGATGGACTCGAAGTCACGCAGGTACTTCGTCATGTTCTCGGGCGTGAAGGTCTCGGGGCGCTGGAAGTAGCAGTCGAGGGCCTGGTTGAAGTGCTCGACGGCCTGATCGGCGGACTTCATCTCGTCGCGATCGATGACGCCCGCGGCGTGGTAGTAGGTCCCCTTGCGCGCCGGATCGCGCTCGAGCTCGGCCATCTTGACCAGCATGTCCTTCGAGTTCTTCCACTGCTTTGTCTCGGTGTAGAGTTCCAGCAGCGTGTGAAGCACGCCGACGTCCGTGGGCTTGATCTGCATCGCCTCCACGTAGGCCGCGATGGCCTTGGGTACGGCGGTGAGCTTGTTGCGGTAGATACCGCCGATCTCCTGGAGCATGTCGAACTGCTCCTGCTCCGTCGCCTTGCCCATCATCGCCCGCGTCGCGGTGATGACCGCCTCCCAGTCGCCCTGCGCGGTCTGGATCTCGACGATGGCCTTAAGCGTCGGCCGGTGGGCGGCGTCGACCTCCAGGGCCTTCTCGAACATGTTGAGCGCCTTCCTGCGCTCGCCCTCCTTCAGCTTGAGCTGGCCGAGCCGGTAGAAGATGTCGACCGTCTGCTCGTGGCTCAGGGTGTCCCGGTGATGGACCAGGATCGCCTGGTAGTGCTTGAAAGAGTTGTGCGTGTCGTTCTGCGCGTAGTGCAGCGCCGCCATACCCCACATCGTGTCGAGCTGGGACGAATCGAGGTCGTACGCCAGCTTGTAGTTCTTGAGCGCCTTCTCGGCGTTGCCCAGCGCCTCGGTCGCCTTGGCCAATCTCAGGAAAAGCTTGGCTTTCTCGCGGGACTCGCGCTTCTCGGACTTGCGCACGAGCAACTCGAGCACGGGCTCGAGTTCGGCCCAGCGCTGCCGCGCGTAGTAGATCTCGGCGAGCGGCTCGCCGGCCCCGAGGTGATCCGGGTCGACGACCAGGGTGGCGGCGTACAGCTCCGCCGCGCGATCGTCGTCGCCGATCTTCGTGCGGTAGATCTCGGCCCCTTCGAAGCCGAGGCGCGCCTTCTCGAGCACGTTCTGCGTCTGCTCCAGGGCCCGCACGATGTATTGCGCGGCCTTGAGCCACTCGCCGCGCCCCCGGTAGATACCAGCGAGCGCGAGCATCGCCGGCTGGAAGGTGGAGTTGATCGACAGGGCGGCCGCATAGCGCTCTTCGGCCTGATCGACGTCGCCGAGGTGGGCCTCCGCCAGACGACCCAACCGGTATTGCGCCTGGACCCGTGAGGTCGCGTCCGTCGCCAGCTCCAACAACCGCTCCGTGGCCTGCGAGGCCTTGTCCCAGGCTTCGGTCTGCTCGTAGAGCCGGCTGAGCGCGCCGAGTGCGCCGAGGTGCTGCGCATCGAAAGCCAGCAGCTCGTTGTAGGCGTCGACCGACCCGTTCAGATCGCGGAGATGCTCCTCGAGGATCTCCGCACGCTCCTGGTACAGGGCGACACGCTCGGCGGGATCGAAGACGATGGGAGCGTGGCGGCGCAGCGTCTCGACCAGCGACTCCCAGCGCTTCTCCTGGCGCTCGATGCGCTCGAGGGCCTTGAACGCTTCTCCGTTGCGCTCGTCGAGCCGCAGGATCTCCTGGTAGCTGGCCTCGGCGCGGTCGAGCCGCCCCAGGCGCTCCTCCCACGTCGCCGCCATACGCTGGTGCAGCGCGACGCGCTGGGCATCGGAGTTGGAGATGTCGAGCTGTTGCTCGAGCACCGAGAGGTAGCCCTCGGTCCGGCCGGTCTTCTCGTAGAGCCGCTCGAGCGCCTTGAGAGCGCCAACGTTGTGGGAGTCCACCGCGAGCACGTCCCGGTAGGCCTCGATGGAACGACCGGAGTCGCCCAGCCGGTCCTCGATCAGCTCGGCGGCCTGCACGCGTAGCGTCATCACCTCTTCGGGATCGCGTCCGGTGTCGTAGAGGACCTGGGCGCGCTTGCCGATCACGTCGATGAGCTGATCCCACATCTGGTGCTTGCGATACAGCCGCTCGAGCAGCCTGAGCGCCTCCACGCTGCGCTCGTCGACGGCGAGCGCGCGCTGGTAGGCGGCGATCGCCCGGTCCGTCTGGCCGAGTTCGTCCTCGTAGACGTCGGCCTGGCCGATGTAGAGGTCGACCTTCTTCTCGGGGTCGGTCTCCTGTTGGCTCAGCGCCGAGACGGTGCTGACCAACTCCTTCCAGCGCTCCGTCTTGCGGTAATAGGTGGCGAGCCCCGCCAGGGCGGACGGCTCATTGGGCACCTTGTCCAGCGCCTGTTTGAGCGACTCGATCGCGTAGTCCATGTGGCCGAGTTGGTCCCCGTACCAACGTCCGATCTTGACCCAAAGGGAGCACGCGGCCGTCGGCTCCTGGATGGTTTGGGCGATCTGCGTGTACTCCCCGAGCAGGTCGTTCCATCGCCCCGTCGCGCCGGCCAGCCTCTCCAGGTCGCGGGCGCTGTCCTCGTTCTGGTAGTCTTCCTTGAACGCCGCCTGCAGGACCACGTACGCGCTGTCCGGCTCGTTGAGTTCCTGTTCGTAGATGCGGGCCGCGGACTGCAGGATCCCGATGCGCACCGCCGCGCTGTCGACTCGATCCACCCGGGCCAGCAGCAACTCGATCAACGGCGCCCAGGCCTTCTTCTCACGGTAGATCGGCTCGAGCGCCAGCGAGGCCTCGATGCGCGCGGGATCCTTCTCGAGGGCGCGCTCGTAGACCTTGGTGGCCTCCTGCACGTTGCCGAGCTTGTCCTGCCACATCGGCGCGGCCTGCAGCAGCACGTCCACCTGCGCGCTCTTGTCGTCGAGCACCGATGCGCGCCGCTCGAGCACGTCGATGCACTCCCGCCAGCGCTCCTCGCGCCGCAGCAGGCCCTCGAGCGCCGCCATGCCGGGTAGGTCGGCGGGCGCGATCTGCAGCACGCTGCGCCACGCTTCGATCGCCTCGCCGGGCCGGTACAAGAACTCACCTTTGACGTGGCCAATCTCGGCGTAGAGGTCTCGCTGCTCCGCCGGCGAAAGGACGCCGTTGCCGGCCGCGATCAGCCGCTCCAGGGTCTCGGCCAAGCTGTCCCAGGAACCAGCCGCGCGGTGCAGCGCCGCCATGGCACGGAGGGCCGGAACGTTGCGCGGGTCGATCTCGAGGATCTTCTCCCAGCACTCGAGCGCGTTGCGCTCGCGGCCGAGCTGCTCGCCCCAGACACGGCCGAGCCGCTGGAGCAGCCGCACCTGCGCGCCGGCTTCGTCGGTGATGCGCACCTGCCGCTCGAGCACGTCGACGAACTCGCGCCATTCCGCGGACGCTTCGTGCAGGTCGGCCAGCGCGCCCAACGCGATCGAGTCCTCCCCGCGCAGATCGAGGACGTTGCCCCACAGTTCCTTGGCGCGGTCGACCTTGCCGAGCGCGTCCGAGGCGATCTTGGCCATGCGCGCGTAGCAGTCGGCACGGTCCCCGTCACCGTGAACCGCATCCAGCATGCGCTCGTAGACGCCGGACAACTCTTCCCAGCGATGGCGCCGGAAGTGCACATGTTCGAGGGATTCGATCACCCTCAGGTTGTGGGAGTCCACCTTAAGGACTTCTTCGTAGGCTTGCACGGCGCCGTCGATGTCGCCCAGCGCATCCTCGCGAAGCGGCCCGAGGCGGAGGTACAGCGCGGCGGCGTCATCCGGCGAGTCTGCCGCGGCGATGCGCCGCTCCAGGATCTTCGCCAGCGGTTCGAACTCCCCGCGGGCCTGGTAGATGCGGTCGAGTGCGGCCAGTGCGTCCGCGTCGCGTTCGCCGATCTCCAGGATCCTGAGGTACGCGTTTTCGGCGCGGCGGTTGTCGCGCAGTTTTTCTTCCTCGACGACGGCGCGGCGCATGAGCAACGCCCGACTGACCTCGCGATCCGTGGACGCGGTCGCCAGATCGTCGTAGATCCCGACGAGGTCGCTCCAACCCCCGGTCAGGCCCGCAAGGCGTTCCAGCTCCTCCACGGCCAACTCGGAGGTAGGGTCCTCCCGCAACATTCGCCCCCACCACACGAACGCCCGCTCGGGGTCGCCGATCCGCTGCTCGCAGATCTCGGCGATGCGCTGCACCGCCAGAAGACGGGACTCCCGTCCCTCGATGCCGCCTAGCAGCGTCTCGCTCATCCGGACGAGCTTCTCCCAGTCGCCCACCATTCGGTAGCGCGGCTCCAGGATGCCTGCGATGTCCATCGTGAGCTTGCCCTGATCGAACATGCGCTCGAGCGCGGCCAGCGTTTGTTCGTGGTCGGGCCGCAGTGACAGCACCGCGCGGTAGCACTCGAGTGCGGCGGCCGGGTCGGCGAGGTCACGCTCGTGGATGTCCGCCAGCCGGAGCTGCAGTGCGATGCTGTCGTTCTCGCTGTCGGTGATGCGAAGCAGGCGCCCCAACACATCGGAGAGATCGCGCGGCCGCTGGCGCTGTTGGTAGAGGCGGTCGAGCGCGACGAGCGCCGGGCGGTTCTCGGCGTCCATCTCGAGCACGCGTCGGTACTTCTCGATCGCCAGGTCGGGATCGACGATCACTCCCTCGACGATCCCGCCGATGCGCAGCGCCAGGGCCAACTCGCGTGCCGGATCGAGGCTTCGGTCGATCTCCTCCTCGTAGATGCGCACGACGTCGGCGAAACGGCCGGAGCCTGCCGCCAGCTTCTCCAACGCGTCGAGCGTACGCTCGTCGCCCGAGTCCTCGCGCACGGCGCGGGCCAGTGCGGAGAACGCGCGATCGACGTCCTGTGTGTATCGCTGTGACAGGTCGCCAATCCGGTGCAGCAGCATCACCCGCTCGGCCGGCAGGCTCGCCTGGCCGACGATGACCTCGAGCACGGCGACCAGCTTCTCCCACTCCATGGCCCGCTCGTAGGTCGGCTCGAGCACGCGCGCGGCCAGCAGCGCCGCGGGTCCCTTGAGCATTCCGTCGAGCGCCTGGAGCGTCGGAGCGTGCTGGGGATCGATGACGAGAGCCTGCTCGTAGTGCGTAACGGCGCGCTCGGCCTCGTCGAGCTTGGTCTGCCACAGCTCGCCCATGCGATGCTGCAGCGAGACCCGCTCCGCGGACACGCGGGCGAGCGGAAGCTGCCGCTCCAGCACGCCGTGGAGGTCGTGCCAGCGCTCGGCCTGGCCGTACAGGCGTTCCAGCGCGTGGAGCGCGGTCGTGTCCTCGGAGTCTATGTCCAGGACGGCCAGGTAGGTCTCGATCGCTCGGTCAACGTCGTGCAACTCGCTTTCGTAGACCTGCCCAAGCACGTAGTAGGATTGCTTCTTGTCGTCCGGGTCCTGGGCAAGGTTCGCCTTGCGGACGTACACGTCCTTGAGGGACTCCCACTTCTCCTGACGCAGGTAGATGCGCTCGAGCGCACCCAGCGCGGCCGCGTCGGTGTCGTCGATCTCGAGCACTTTGTGGTAGATGTCGGCGGCGCCGTCGGCGCTCTCCAGGATGTCCTCGTAAATCTGCGCGGCGCGGAAGAACGCGTCCTTCTTGGCCGAGACCGACTCGACCAGCTCGGCCTTCCGACGGAGAACGTCCACCAGGGAGGTGAACGAGTCGGTCCTGCGGTGGAGCTCCTCGAGGGCCACCAGCGCGTCGAGGTGGTCGGGACGCATCTGGAGCACGGTCTCGTAAGCCTTGGTCGCCCGGGCTAGGTCGCCGATGTCGCGTTCGAGGATGCGCGCGGTCTTGGTCTCGAAGGTCACCGCGAGGTCCCCCTGGCCTCGGTCGGAGGCCAGGTCCGCGTACAGCGCCACCAGGTCCTCGAGCATGCCGTTGGAACGGGCCAGCCGCTCGATTCGCTCGACGGTGTCCTCGGCGCCGGGATCTTCGTGCAGCGCGCGGCTGTACGTCCGGAAGGCCTGCTGCGGCTGATCGGAAATCTCCTCGATCTCCCCGACGCGAAGCAACAGTTCGACACGGCGCGTCGGGTCGAGAGCCTGCTCGGCCATGATGCCGTAGACCCCGATGAGCTTCTGCGTCGCGCCTCGCGTCCGGTAGATCGGCTCGAGGATTTGCGCCGCGTCCAGCCGATGGTCGGTATGGCCGAGGAACTGCTCGATCGCCGCGATGGCGTGTTCGTTCTCGGCGTCGAGATCCAGCACCTGCCGGTAGGTGTCCAGCGCCGCGCCGGTTCCGCCGCCCTCCGCCGCGCGCAGCGCGGCCAGGCGCAGCATGAGGTCGACCTGCTCGGCGCGGTCCTGCGTCAGCGTGAGCTGCCGCTGAAGGATGTTCCCGAGCTCGTGGACCTCGCCCTTCTGCTCGTAGAGGCGGGCGAGCGCGCGCATCGCGACGACGTTCTGGTCGTCCTGCGTGAGCACCTCGATGTAGGCGGCGATCGCCTCGACCGGGTTCCCCAGCACTTCCTCCCAGAGCGTGGCCACGCGGAGCCAGAGCGTGGAGCGCTCCTCCGGGTCCACGGCGAGCGCTCCCTTGCGACGAAAGATGTCGACCAAGTCGCCCCACCGCTCGGCACGCGCGTACAGCCCCTCCAGCGCGTCGAGGGCAGCGCGATCCTCTCCGTCCATCCTAAGGACGCGGTCGTACAGCTCGATGGCCTTGCCTGCGTCGCCGAGCCGGTCCTCCTGCAGCGACGCCATCTTGAGCAGCAGCTGCCGCTCGACGATCGGTTCGCGTCCCACGCGCTCGAGCGCCTCCTCGTAGAGCGCGGCCAACTCCTTGTGCCGCCCGATGACCCCGGCGAGGCGCTCGACGTCGTCGCGCGCCTGCTCGGAGCGCGGGTTCTCGCGGAAGCAGCGCGAGATCGCTTCGAACGCCCGCTGCTCGTCGCCGATCCGGTCGGCCAGGATCTGGGCGACGCGCGCGAGCAGCTCCGCGCGCGCGAAGGTCTCGGTTTCGTGGACGAGCTGCACCTCGTGGATCTGAACCAGTCGCTCCCACTCCTCGGTCTGTCGGTATACCGGCTCGAGGATGCGGGCGACGTCGACCTGGTGGGCGGTGTCCGAGAGCAGGCTCTCGAGCGCCGCGCGTGCGGTGTCGTCGAGAGGCTCTAGCTCCAGCACGTCGGCGTAGGCCGCGATCGCGCCGTCGACGTCGCCGAGGCGCTCCTGCCGGACCCGTCCGAGGCGGAGCTTGAGCTCGACGAGGGTCTTGCCCTCTTCGGCCGGAACCAGGGCCAGTTCGCGGGGCAGGACGGCTGCAAGGTCGCTCCACCGCTCCCCGCCCTCGTATAGCCGGTCCAGCGCGCGAAGCGTGTCCAGGTCGTCGCCACCCTCCTGCAGCAAGGACTGGTAGGCGGCAACCGCCTTGTCCGGGTCCTTGATCTCTTCCTCGTACATGAACGCCAGCTTGCCGAGGATCTCGCGTCGGGCTTCGCTCGTGTCCGCCAGCTTGAGCTTTTTCTCGAGGACGCGGATGAGATCCGCGTACGCGTCTCCCAGCGTATACAGGCGCTCGAGCGCATCGAGCGCGGCGAGGTCGTCTCCCTCGATGTCGAGGATCTGGCAGTTGGCCCGGGTCGCGGCTTCAACGTCGCCAAGGTGCTCCTCGTAGGTGCTCGCCAGCACCTTGAGGAGGGGAAGCAGGTGGGGCCCCGTTGCGGTCGTGACCGCCTTTTCGTAGGCGGCGGCCAGCTCACGGAACGAGCCCGACTCCTTGGCCAGCCGCTCGGCCCCCTGGCGGATCCACTCGGGGCGCCAGTCGATGTCGAGCGCGGACTCGAACTGGGTGAAGGCGGCCGTGCGGTCGTTCAGATTCTGCTCGTAGACCTCGGCCAGCGCGCGCAGCCGATCCAGGTGCTCTTCGGGGTCGTCCGTCTGGTCCGCCTGCACCTGCAGCACGCTCGCGAGCCGCTTGTAGTCCTTGGCGGCGCGATAGATCGGGATCAGCGCTTCGGCGGCCTGCAGGTTCTTGGCGTCGATGCCCAGAACCTTCTCGTAGGCGCGCGCTGCGCGGTCTTCCTTCTCGAGCTTCTCGCGCCACAGCCGCGCGCACCGGAAGTGCAACAGGATCTTGGTGGACTGATCCTCGAAGTCGGTCTGGCGCTCGAAGAGCCGGATCAGCTCTTCCCACCTCTGCGCCTCGGCGTAGAAGGCTTCCAGGTCGTCGTAGGCGCGGGCCTCGAGGCAGACCTTGCGCAGGGCGTCCTGCGCGCGCCGGTTCTGAGGGTCGGCCTGGAGCAGGGCCTTCCAGGCGATGATGGCGCGGGCGTTGTCCTGGAGCTTCTCGGCATAGACGTTGCCCAACTTGCCGAGCACGGTGGCGCGCGCGGGCGCGTCGGCGGCGAGTTCCACCTGCCGATCGAGCACCTTGGCCAGGTCCTCCCATTGCTTCTCGCGTTCGTACAGCTTCTCGAGCTCGACCAGGGCTTCGACGTTGTCCGGGTCGGTATCGACCACCTGGCGCCACAGGTCGATCGAGACGCTCGGCTTGCGCAGCTTGTCCGAGGCGAGCTTCGCCACCTCGACGAGCCGCCGCGTCCGCTCGGCCGGCTCGGTGACCAGCGTGACCTCGCGCTGGGCGATACCGATGAGCTTTTCCCAGTCCCGCCGCTTCTCGTACATCTGCTTGAGGAACGCGATCGCCTGGGGGTGATCGGGCTCGATGCTCAGGATCTTCTCGTAAACCTTGATGGCCTCGGCCTGGTTGGCGAACTTCTCCAGGAAAAGCTCCGCCACCCGCTGGAGCAGCGCCACCTTGTCCTGCGAGTCCTCGATTGCTCCGGCCTTCTTCTGCAAAACGCCGATGAGGTCCGGCCAGCGCTTGACCTGCTCGTATTCAGCGGCCAGGGCGTCCATGGCCCTCACGTTCGCGCCGTCGAGCTGCAGGATCTGGTTGAGCGTCCCGATGACCATCACGTCGAGGCGAAGCCGCTCGCGGTAGACGTCGGCCATCTCGAACAGGGTGGCGATCTTGTCGTCCGCCCGGTCCTCGGGAATCCGCTCGACGAGTTCCTTGAGGGTGTCGATGAGCGCGTTCCAGCGCTCGAGCTGGCGGTTCAGCCTGGCGAGCTGGCGCCTGGGCAGTCGGCCGCGCGGAGCCGCCTGCGCGACCTTGCGCCAGGTTTCGACGGCCTTGTCCGGACCTTGGGCTTCGGCCGCATGAGCGGCGGCGATCAGCTCCTGGGTCTTTACGTCGAAGTCCTCCTCATCCGGGAGAGGGGACGGCTCGGTGTCGGTCATCGCCTCCTCCTGGGTGGCGCGACCTGACTTCTTGCCGCGCTTGGACCTTTCGGCGGACGATTCCTTCTCGCCAGGCATTGGGACCTCCGAGCGCTAAGAGCGCCCACGTATAACACGGTGGGTGGGCTCTAGGCCACCGTACCATTTCGTGTTTTTGCCGCGGCAGGGGCCCCCGCAGACGGCGCTAATCTACCGTTTCGCCGGGGTCGCCTCCAACTCGTCGCTCGCCATGACGCTGAGCTTGTCCTGCGCGGCCCGGATCCAGGACGGGTCCGTCCGGCCCTCTCCGGCCTGAACGAAGCGCTCGAGCCAACGGCGGGCGGCCTCCCGTTGATCCAGGGCGGCAAAGGCCATCCCCAGGTTGTAGACGGCCGACAGCAGTTCGCCGTTGATCTCGATGGCCTTCTTGAACTCGGGTATCGCCCGAGCGGTGTCGCCGATCTCGTGGAATGATTTACCCAGCCCGTTGTGTGCCTCGGCGTCGCCGTCGTCGATGGCAACGCCTGCCTGGAACACCTGCGCGGCCAGGCTGGCGTACCCGTTTGCGAGGTACAGGTTGCCCAGCGCCACGATCGCCTTGGTGAATCGCGGGTTGATCGCGATCGAGCGCCGGTAGGCGGCGTCCGCCTCGCGCAGCCGGTCCTGCGCCTCGTGCAGGGTTCCCATCCGGTAGTGCACGCGGTAGAGTTTCGGGTTGATCTGTGCGGCGCGCGCGTATTCGGCCGCCGCCTTGTCGATCTGCGCGACCTCCTGCAGCACGACCCCGAGGTCGTAGTGGAACATCGCGTCGCCGGGCTGCAACTCGAGGCAGCGTCGAAGCTCGGCCGCCGCCTGATCCCAGTTCTTCATGTCCTGGTAGACCTTGGCCAGGTTGTAGTGCGCCAGCACGTAGCCGTCGTCCTCGGCCAGCGCGCTCTTGAACTCGCGCACCGCGGCGGGCATGAGGCCCTGGCGGTAATACCCGACGCCGCTGTTCACGCGTTCGATGGCGCGGCGGCGCTCCTGGCTGCAGGCGATGTTCGCGCACGCGGGCAGCAAGATAGCCACCAGGGCCACACGGGGCCAGAAGCGCGATCCGAGGGGCAAGACGCTGGACACGACAGGCTGGGCGTTACTCGCCGGCCGCCGTGAGCAGGAACGGATAGGTGACGATGACGATGCCGCCCCCCTCGGGCTTGGGGAACAGCCAGCGGCGAACCGCCTGGGCGATGCACTGCTCGCAGGCGGGGTTCTTCATGTCGGAGGACTGCACCACCGACGCGATGACCTGGCCGGTGCCCGAGATCGTGAACTGGATGGAAATGCGGCCCTTGAGGTCCGGGTTCGTGTTCAGCTCCTTCTCGTAGCAGTACTTGACCTCGTTGATGTGCCGGCGGATGACCCGGCGGATGATCTCCTTGTCCAGCGAGCCCTTGACGACGGCCTGTCCCGGCACGACATCCGGCGCGCGAGAGCGACGGCCCCCGAGCCTTCCCGCTCCGCGGCCGTAGCCTGCTCCACCGCCGCCGCCGCCGCCGCGCCCGATGGTGCCGAGCGTCCCCAGGCCGATGGTGCCCGCTCCGGTGCCGCCGCCGCCACGTCCGGTGCCGGCCATACCGAGGCCGCCGACTCCGTACGCGTCGCCGATGGTGTCTCCGAGGAGCCCGCCGAGGGCGTCCTGCGCGTCGGCGCCCAGCGCCGAGTCCTTGCCGAAGATCGACGCTATCTGGGAGCCGTGAAGCAGCCTGAGCACGCCCGCGTTCTTGGCGGCTTCCTCGGCCAACTTGCGGGCGAGCGCCTGATCGATTTCCTTGCCCTTGATGGCGTACAATTGGTCCTTCTTCTTCTTCTTGTCGCCCATCTTCCCTTCGTCGTCCTTGTGCTTCTGGCCCTTGCCGCCCGAGTCATCCTTCTTCAGCCAGTCCGGGATCTCTTCTTCCTTCTGCTCGGGCGGCTTGATGAGGAACTTCACGAAGCGGTTGTCGGTCCCGAACAGGTCGAGCGACAGGCTCTTGGCGTCGGGTGGGATCGAGAACATCAGGAACAGGATCAGCAGGTGGCCCCCGGCGGAGACGCCGTTCCACTTCTGATCGTTCCAGTCGCGCGTCTTGACGAAGTGTGCCGAGATCGGCTTGGCGCGGTGCACCGAGTTGATCAAGAAGGAGTTGTCGCCAAAATCCACCTTGCAGCGAGCACCCTGCTGGAGAGGCCACTCGAAGGCGCCGTCGGCCTGCTGCGTCTCGGGTCTCTTGGCCATGTCCTGCAGCGCGACGCGCTCGCCGGCCGCCAGCGTGACGTCGCCGCCCATCTGGGAGGTGAAGCGCAGCGCGTAGTCGGTCCCCGTCGAGTGAATCAGCGGGAACAGCTGGGTCGGCAGGTTGCTCGAGGCGAGGTGGAAGTTGGCCAGGGGATCCTCGCCGATGTAGTAGTGTGGCGAGGCCTTTTCGGCGCCGAGGCGGAGCAGCGCCAGGACGCCAACGGCGACCCCCGCCACCAGGCAAAAGCCCGCCACACCCACTTGCCCCATGATTGCCAGCAGGAGACCTCCGAGGAGCAGCAAGCCCGAGAGGCCGAGCTTCCCGTAGGTCAGCCCCGACACGGCGCCTTGGCGGGGGTTGATCAGGTGATCGACGCTGACGACGGTGTCGTGGAACATCGCCGCGACCTCGATGGCGTGCGCGGCGTTGCGGTCGTCCAGGTCCGCGGGCCCGACCGTCGGGATCGCCGTCACGACGGCGGAAGCCGACATCGGGGCCACGGGTACGGGCGCGGGGGTGAGCGGTCGCGGCCGGGGCACAGCGGCCACGCCGGACGGTGGGGGCACAGCGACGGACGCGCGCGGCGCCAGCGGCGACACCACCGGCGAAGGCGTTGCCGAGGGCTGGGCGACCGCGGCACGCTCGATGCCGATCACGATGCGCGTGTCACCCAGGTGCAGCTCGTCCCCGTCGGCAAGCTTCGCCTTGTTGACTTTCTGGCCGTTGAGCAGCGTGCCGCGCGTGCTCCCCAGATCGATGACGTGGACGTCGTCGCCGCTCACCTCGACGACCGCGTGCATGCGCGAAACGGTCTCGTCGTCGAGCCGCACATGGGACGTGGACAGCTTTCCAATCTTGACCACGTCCTGCTCGAGCGTGTCCGTCCGAACCAGCTCGTCGCCGCGGTAGATCTTAAAGTTGAGCGTGTAGTTGGCCATGGTCAGTTAACCTCTAGGGTGCGGATCCGCTCGGAGTTGGCCCGAAGGGCCCACGCCGCGTCGGTCCTCAGATATCCTCCGCGCTCTTCAACATCTCCGGGATGAAGTGCTCCCGTATCTTGATGAGGCTGGAGTGCTTGGCCTGGCGCTTGACCCCCACGAACTC
>Ga0247727_10007448_pt1 | contig 20851 bp, 22 predicted proteins | sample WisWelCaveWW1625_FD_202498 | JGI IMG/M metagenome (GOLD analysis project Ga0247727, IMG submission 202498) | Biofilm microbial communities from Wishing Well Cave, Virginia, United States - WW16-25 | ecosystem: Environmental > Aquatic > Deep subsurface > Groundwater > Cave microbial mat | place... | reverse complement strand
ATCAAAATATTGCCAAGCACCGGCAACGGCGAACGCGGCTGAACCGCGCGACTGACAATCGAAAGTCCTTTGGCGAGATTTTCTTGCAAACACGAGACCTTCATCGTCTCTCCTCCATGATGATTACACCGATAGTATACTACGAATTGGACGCGGGGACAAGGAGACGCGATGACGATGACGCGGTGAGAAATATGCGCGTCGCTCTATCACCGCGTCTCCGCGTCAGCGACTCTGAAATCAATGACGCCATCCACAATCGGATAGATGCGCGCGCAATGCGTGCACCTCAACGCCTCGCGCGATTCCACGATGTCCGTGGAATGACAGTGAACACAACGCCACAGCGCGGCGTTCAGAGCCGGCGCGCCGGGTTTCGTGGATTCCGCGCGAATGAAAATGCTCGGCGAGATTTGCAAGGGCGCGAGCGGCGCTTGCAGAACGCCATCGAGCGCGGCGAGCAATGGCGCAGGCACGATGCGTTTCAGCGCGGCAATGCGAAAGGTCGAGACTGCGCGTTTTTCGCGCGCGACAAACTGCGCGGCGCGCAGATTGTCTTCGATATAGCGCGGATGAAAATCAAAATTGAGTTTGACGAATTCGTATGGGTCGGGCGTATAGGGATTCGGCGCGTTGCGATTCAGCGCGTAACGCAGAATCGCTTTGAGATGCCGCTTGTTGGCGTGCTCCAGCACGTACGCGCCGCGCGGGCGCACGCTCCGCGCAATTTCCGCGAACGCGCGCGGAATATCGGCGACGTGATGCAAGACGCGCACCGTGACGGCGGTGTCCAATGAGGAATTAGCAAATGGTAATTGGTAAAGGTCGGCGACGACGAAAATAAAGCGCGGATCGTTTTGCAAACGCGCGCGCGCCTCTTGCAACATCGAGCGCGCGTAATCGAGCAGAATCACGCGTTCATAGCCGGCGTAAAATCCTGCCAGCCGCCCAAACCCCGCGCCAATTTCGACGAGGCGTCTTCGACCGCGCGATGGCGGCAATAATTTTTTCAGCGCGATGCGCTCGGCGCGGTCTTCGTAGGAACGCGTCAGCCAGAATTCGGACGACCACGCGGAATTTTCGTAGGAGCAGATGGGCGATTGTTTCACGTGCAACACTCCCCTACGGCGTCGCCGTTCCGCGTGTTGGGCTTGCTGTTGACGTTGGTGTTAGTGGCGTCGGCGAAATCGTTGCGGTGCGCGTCAACGTCGGCGTGTGGGTCGGTAACGGCGTTGAGGTTGCCGTCGTCGTCGCGGTGTTCGTCGGCGGAATCGGCGTGAACGTCGCGGTCGCGGGACGCGGCGTGTTGCTCGGGCGCGGCGTTTGAGTCGGAGGCGGCGTGCGCGTCGGCGTGATGGTATTCGTCGGGCTCACGCGTGTTTCGGTGGGCTGTGCGAGCGTTTCGCGCGGGGTCGGGCTTGCGCCGTTCACGCAGTCGCGCCCGAGCGCGCACCGAATCTCCGGCGCGAAAATTTGTCCGATGCACGCGAACAGCGCGATGAAGATGCCGAATAAGGTGATGAAGGTTTGATTGGTGAGGAGGTCTTTCATGCTTTCAAAAAATGCGATCCACGCCCTGTCATTCTGAACGAGCGGAGCGAGTGAAGAATCTCGTTATTCCAATTTAAATCAGTCTCGTTTTGACCGATTTTACGTCTTTTTGAAACAACGAGACTCTTCGCTTCGCTCAGAGTGGAAATTTGCGTAGCATCAGTTATTCAATTCTTATTCTACCAGCGCCGCCACCTCCGCCAGTGCGGCCAGCTCCACTAACACCACCACTTCCACCATTTGCAATTACCGAATTCGCACCTATTGTGACGGTCTGCCCTTTAATGAGAATCGATCCGCCGGCACCTCCCCCACCGGGTTGCGAACTACCTCCACCAACATTTTGGCCATTTTGTCCATTTGCCGTAATGGCTCCACTTACTGTAATAATTTTTGAAAAAATTATAATCATGCCACCGCCATTACCTCCATTCCCTCCCTGAATACAGTCTTCGCCACCGCTTCCTCCACCACCAAACACCATGTTGGTCAAATCAAAAGTTCCTGTAGTTGTACCGCCGATTGCGCTCCCGTTTGAAGGGTTACCACCAGGAGTTCCGTTTCCACCTCCCGCTCCACCTGTACCAGCAGTTGATCCGCCGCCATTATGACCGGTTGGATTCTGGGAGAAAACAGACCCTCCTCCAAATCCTTCACCAGACCAAGCGCCAGTACATTGTTGACCAGCACCTCCTCGGTAGCCGATGAAAGATGCTGAAATTGTCCCTGCCACATTGGTGGTTCCACTAGCACGGAAGACGAGGATACCTCCAGTTGAACCATCCCATGCAGGGGCAGTCAATGTTGCTCCATTTTGCACTGTAACATCCGCGTAATTCGGCACACGTATGACCTGTGTGCGCGAAGCTCCTCCTTGAGTGTAGATGTTTTGGAGATTCTCTTGCAAGGTCAAAGTCCCAGAGCCAATGCTTGCTATCCTTCCGAATTCATAATTGCCTGCACCAGTTCCTTGGGTCTGATGAACCAAAACCTCTTGGTTGATGCCAAATCCAGCAGTGCTTGCGACATTCAGAGTTGATTGTGAGGCATTGGAGTTTACGGAGGCCATTGTTCGCGTTGTGTTAATAGTTTGATTCGAAGTGACAGTCAGGGAACCGTCTGCGCCGGTACCGAAAGGAGATTTCGGGTTGATGGTATTTGTAGGCGTTGGGGCAATCGTTGGCGTACGAGTTGCAGTTGCCGTCGGCGTTGCAGTGCGCGTTGAAGTTGGAATTGGCGTTGATGTTGGTTGAGGTGCCGCCGTCACCACAACAATAATTGGTGCCGTCGTTGGAGCGCTGGCGGGTTGTGATGTATTGGTCGAATTGGAAAGACCGCCAGAGATAGGTGGTTGCGCAAGCGGCAGTGCGGTATTTGTTGTTGTGGAAATTCTTGACAGAACGGTCGCTGTTCTCGCCGCGCTAGTGGAAGCGGGAGTTGAGCGCGGTGTTGGAATGGAAATTGTTGGCGCGCGCGTTAGAGAAGTTGAGGCTGGTGACACGGGCGTTGCCGTGAAAACTGATTCTTGAGAAGGTAGTTGAACTATTATTGTTGGAAGAACAACGGTGACTTCTCTCACCCAGACAATTCCAGCCCAAGTACCGATGCAACTCAAGCAAGCTATGATGAGTCCAAAAAGAGCGACAAGTCCTAGTATTATGGGATTTTTTAGTAGGTTTATCATTTGGTTTCACCTCATTGTGGACGATATCTTTGGAACGCTCAAGGTCTCACTTCCCCTTCATCTCTTCTCTCACCCGCGCGTACAACTCCTCCGCGCGCAATTGCTTGAGCGTATAGCACGGCGCGCCCAGCGTGTCCGCGAGATTTTGCGCGAGCCCGCGATCAAATGCTTCGTGCTCGGTGTTGATGACGACGGAGCGAATTTCCACTTTTTTGATCATCGCCGCGACGCGCAATGCTTCTTCTTGCGGCGGCAGTTCGCTCGTCACCGACACATTCCCTGCGCCGTCGGTGACGACGATCATCAGCGGCATCACCTCTTTATCTTTCGCGCGCTCGCGCACCAAAACCTGATGCCCGAGCAACAGCCCCGCGCTCAGCGGCGTTTTGCCGCCGACTGGAATTTCCTTCAAGGCTTTTTCCGCGAGATCAACACTCGACGTGGGCGGCAAAAGCAAGCGCGCTTCTTCTTTTTGAAACACGATCAAGCCGACGCGGTCGCGCTTTTGATATGCATCAATTAACAACGACATGATCGCGCCTTTCGTTGCCATCATTCGCTCTGCCGCCGCCATTGACCAACTCGCATCCACGACGAACAAAATCAAATTCGCGGCGCGGCGCACGCGCACTTTGCGCTGGAGATCGCTTTTTTCAATCGCAAGCGCGAGATCCTTGCGCCCGCGCCGGATTTGATGCGGCGCGGCAGAACGGAGCGTCGCGTCGAACGCGAGGTCGCTCAATTTGCCGCGCATCGGGCGCGCGGAAATATATCGTCCGCGCTTGCGTTCGGTTTTCGTGCGTGAGCGTTTACCGGCGCTCTTGCGCGCCATTTTATCAATCGGAGTTTGTAATTTTTGGGGACGAAATTTTCCGCCAACATCCACGGGGCGTTCTGCTGGATGCGGCGATGGTTTGCCGGGCTCGTGCCCTTGACCTTGCACAGTTTGCTCGCCCGGCTGAGGCGCGGTCTCGGCAGTTTGATCAGACGCTACGCTGGCTTTTTTTTTACTTGCGTCGTCTGCTCGGATTTTTGCTGACTTTGCGTCGCGACGCCTTGCTTGGATTGATCGAGTCGTTTTTCGAGTTGATCCATCCGCATCTGCACATCTTGAAACGCGCGGCGTTTCAAGCGATGCGGGAGCGCGAGTTCCGCCGACAGCAAAATATCTTCTTCCGAGATGACGCCGCGTTGCTTGAACGCCGCGTGGGCGCGCGCGGATTTGAGGATGATGAGATCCGCGCGATGCCCGTCCACTTCCAACCCTGTAGTCAATTCCGCGATCGCGTACAGATCGGCTTGCGTGTGCTTGACCGCCGGCAATTGTTTGCGCGCGGCTTCGATTTCGGTAGAGAGTTTTTCTTCCGCCGTCTCCCACTCGTTGACGAATCCATCCGGGTCTTGCTCAAACGAAAGGCGGCGTTCGATAATTTCGACGCGCGCGTCCGCGTCCGGGATGCCGCTAATCTCAACCGACAAGCCAAACCGATCGAGCAGTTGCGGGCGCAGTTCGCCTTCTTCCGGATTCATCGTGCCGACCAAAACAAATTGCGCCGGATGTTGAAATGAAATGCCCTCGCGCTCGACAACATTCACGCCCATCGCCGCGCTATCGAGCAATAAATCCACAACGTGATCGTCGAGCAGATTCACTTCGTCTACATACAAGATGCCGCGATTCGCGTTCGCGAGCACGCCGGGATCGAATTTCTTTTCGCCTTTTTTAATCGCATGCTCGATGTCGAGCGTGCCGACGACGCGATCTTCGGTCGCGCTAACCGGCAAATCCACGAGCCGCACTTTGCGGCGCGCCATCGGCAATTCTTCGCCGCGCGCGACGCGCTCGCGGCAGTTATCGCACAGCCGCTCGCGTTCGTACGGATTGCATCCGAATGGGCAGTCCGCGACAACGCTAATTTCCGGCAACAGCGCGGCGAGCGCGCGCACGGCGGTGGATTTCGCGGTGCCGCGTTCGCCGCGGATCAGCACACCGCCGATGAGCGGGTTGATCGCGTTCAGTACGAGCGCGCGTTTCATTTTGTCTTGATTGACGATGGCGGTAAATGGAAAAACCGGTTGCGGCATTGTCCCTTCCTAAAAGATTTGCAATGAGGCGTACGAGTATTATAGACGAAACGGGAACGCGATGCAAACAAAAAATCGAGCGACCGCTATGGTCGCCAACTCGGAATCTAACCGCAGAGACACAGAGAAGGCCTTTGGCGAATCTCTGCGGTGGAAAGAATTATCTTTTTCCCACAATTTTTTCGTACACCGATTCCAGTTCCTCTTCCGAATAAAAATGAATGACGACCTTGCCGCCTTTGCGCGAGCGCGACACCTGCACTTTGGTGCCTAATGCCTTGCGAAAATCTTCTTCGAGCGCGCGCGTCGCGGCGGGCATTTCGCGTTCTGCTTTCGGTCTCTTTTTTTTCTTTTCACTCATCCGCCGCGCCAGTTCTTCGGACTGCCGCACGGAAAGATCTTTCGCGACTATCTTATGTAACAACTCGCGTTGCTGGAGCGGGTCGGGCAGCATCAAGAGAGCGCGCGCGTGCCCGGCGCTAATATCGCCGCGCGCAATCGCGGCTTGAAATACATCCGGCAGTTTTAGCAAGCGCACTGAATTGGCGACGGTCACGCGGTCTTTGCCGACCTTTCCGGCAACTTGCTCTTGCGTGAGCTCAAAGTCGTCCATCATTTGCCGGTATGCGTTGGCTTCTTCGAGCGCGTTCAAATCTTCGCGCTGAATATTTTCGACGAGCGCGAGTTCGAGCATATCTTGCGGCGATGCGCCGCGCACAATCACCGGCACGCGCTCGAGTCCGGCAAGTTTGGACGCGCGAAAACGTCGTTCGCCCGCGATGAGTTGATAACGCGGCGCGCGGTCGGATGAATCCGGCGCCGGCGTCACGACAAGCGGCTGGATAATGCCATGCTCTTTGATGGAGGCGGCGAGCTCGCGCAGTTCACTCGCTTCGAATTTGTGGCGCGGCTGGCGCGGGTTGGGGATGATTTGCGCGAGATCAATTTCGCGAATGCCGGGCATTGTCGCGACAGAGACGCCGGGAGGAATCAGCGCGGAGAGTCCGCGCCCAAGACCGTGTTTGGGTGGAGGCATTCTGAACTCCAGAAAGCGGAAAGCACAAAGCAGAAAGCAGAAAACGATTTCTGCCGACTGCTTACTGCCTTCTGTCTACTTTCTCTCTTTCCAACAACTCGTTCGTCAACGCTTCGTACGCTTGCGCCGCGCGAGATTTCGGATCAAACGAGATCAGCGGCTCGCCGAAACTCGGCGCTTCGGCGGTCCGCACACTGCGCGGTACGACGGATTTGAAAATCAAATCCGGAAAATGCTTCGCTACTTCACTGATCACTTGCGTCGAAAGATGCGTTCGCGGATCAAACATCGTCATTATCATTCCGGCAATCCGTAAATTCTGATTCAGGCGCTCTTGCACGAGCCGAATCGTATCGAGCAATTGCGACAGCCCTTCGAGCGCGAGATACTCGCATTGAATCGGAATAATCACGCCCTGTGCGGCAGTCAGCGCGTTGACGGTGAGCAATCCGAGCGACGGCGGCGAATCAATCAAAATATAATCGTAGCGATCGGCAATCGGCGTGAGAATATTTTTCAGAATGCCTTCACGATTTTCTGCGTTGACAAGTTCGACTTCCGCGCCGGCAAGCACTGGCGCCGACGGAATCAGCGACAACCGCAGACGTTTCGTCAGCATCACGACTTGCTCAATCGAAACTCCGTCCACGAGTGCGTGATAAATTGTATAGAGCGGCGCGTGCTTGTCCACGCCGAGCGATGAAGTGGCGTTCGCCTGCGGATCCAAATCCACGAGCAACACGTGCGCGTCGCGCGCGGCGAGATACGCGGCGACATTCACCGCCGTCGTCGTCTTGCCGACACCGCCTTTTTGGTTGGCGAAAGCGTAGATGTGAGACATAGGTTTGCAGAAATTGAACCGCGAAGACGCCAAGGGCGCAAAGACAAAATTTAATTCTTGGCGTTCTTTGCGTCTTGGCGGTTTACATGCATTCTTTCTTCCACTTGCGCGCGCATCGGAATGCCTGTCACCCCCGGCGCTTGAACGCAGAACGACGCCGTCGCGTTCGCAAAGCGCGCGGCTTGCACCGGGTCATTCGTTTCACTCAAGCGGATGAAAAACGCGGCGGCAAACACATCGCCCGCGCCGGTCGGGTCCACTTCTTGGACCGGAAAGCCGGCGACCTGAAATTTTTCGCCGCGCGCGAAAACCGTACAGCCGCGTTTGCCTTGCGTCATCACCGCAATGCGCGCGAAGCGCGCGTACTCGTCCATCAACGCGGTGTCACCGCCCAAATCTTCTTCGCTCAAAATCAAAGCATCAATGTGCGGCAAAACTTCGCGCGCTTTGTCCCACGCGCGCACGCTCACTCTGCCGTGATCGTCCCATTGGCGCAACCAGCCCTGCGGCGTGACGCCGACGAGCGCGCCCGGAAATAATCGCGCGAAACGCGCGTCGAGTTCGCGGGCGAGCGGTCCGAGATGCACGATTGGCGCGGCGCGCCACGCGGCAGGCACATCGTCCGGCTGGATCGCGTCCGCGCGCGCGCGCAAAAATTGTTGGCGGTGTCCTTCGCGATAAATATTGTGGAAGGTGGTCGTCTGCGCGGACGCGACGCGTTCCATCGCGATGTCATGCAATTCCGGCGGCACAACAAAATCTGGGGCGAGCCGGGTCACGATGCCCGGCTTTCGCCCCAGATTGCGCGCTGTAATCGAACTATAGGTCGTCGTGCCGCCAATCGTGTACCCGTTTGGCACCACGTCTTGCACGAGATGACCGATGACGAGGAAATCAATCATTTCGGCAAAATCATCACGCGGCGATGCTCGCCGTCGCCGATGCTTTGCGTGGTTACCGCTGAATGTTCGCCCAACGTTAGATGCACGATGCGGCGTTCGTACGGCGGCATCGCCTCGAGCGTTATCGGACGATTGGACGATTCCACGCGCTCCGCCATTCTTTTGGCGAGCTCGCGCAAAACCGTTTCGCGGCGCGCGCGATAACTGCCGACATCCACCACAAATTTCACCGGCGTGCCGGTCTGATGCGCGACGACGAGCCGCGTCACGAATTCCAAATCGCGCAAGGCTTCGCCGCCCCGTCCGATCAAAATACCCAGATCGTTGCCGAGAATGTTCAGCGCAAAAGAATGATCGCCCATGTTGTCGCCCGGCAGAATCTCTACGTTTGCCGGGATGCCCATTTGTTGCAAGAGCGTTTCAAGGATTTCTTTCGCCGCGGGCGCGAGCGCGCGTTCGTCGCCCGCTGTCGGCACTGCTGGGCTATTTTCGTTCAACATTCTTTTTCCCCTTGTTCGCATTGATCGCTACGGTCGCGAGTTGCGCGGTGCCGAACAAATTGCCCCAGCCGGTTGTGAAATACTGCTGAACGATGCCGACGATGCCAAAAACGATCCAGTACAGCGACAGCCCAATCGGAAATTGAAGCGAGAACATTCCGATCATCACCGTCATCATCAATTGCATGGTTTGATTCGTGGATGCCATATTCGGATCGGCTTGCGGCATGATCGTCATTTTTTGCTGAACCCACGTGCTCGCCAAAACAAGCGCGGGAATAATGAGCGTCAGCGGCGCGGCAAAATTTGGCGTCGCGGCGAGGTCGAAGCCGATAAATTCGCTCCGCACCGGCACCGCCGCGGCGAGTTGCGGCGCAAACGCATAGAGATGTTTGGACAAATCCATCAATTGCTCCGGCTGAGCGCCCATCACCATTGTCACGGCTTGATACAATCCAATCATCACGGGCCACGGAATCAGCGCCGGCAAACAGCCGCCCAACGGATTCACGCCGTGTTCCTTGTACAGCTTCATCTGCTCCTGCGCGAGCCGCTCTTTTTCCTTGCCGTACTTTTTCTGCATCTCTTTCCATTCTTTGCCTTGCATCAGCGTTTGCTGTTTCTTCATCGCCTTTTGCTGTTGCGCGTAAAAGGGGCCGGTGATCAGGCGGATGAACAGCGTAAAGATGATGATAGCCAAACCGTAATTCCCGACAAAGACATAGATATAGAGGAGCAGGTTCACCATCGGGTTATAGATGAAATTGTTCCAAATCGGCGCGAAAACTTCCATTGTGAATTCCTCCTAACGCCCCGGCGTCGGCGTGACGCGCGTGTTATTCTCCAGATTGAACATCCATTTGGTTTTGCCGTCCGCCGCGTTCAACGCATACAAATGCCGGTCGTGCGAAACGAAATAAACGACGCCTTCTGTTATTGCCGGCGAAGCGATGATGCGGCCGCCGGTCGCAAGCGTGCGCCATTTTTCTTTGCCGGTCGCGAGATCCAACGCGTAAAAGCGAAAATCGTCCGAGCCGAAATAGCCGATGCCGGCGTCCACGACAATCGCGGAGCGAATGGCGTCCGCGGCTTTGTAGGGCTCGCTCCACAGCGGCTTGGCGGTTTGCGGGTCGAGCGCGTGGACGTGACCGCCCAACGTCGCCAAGTACATCACGTTATTGACAATCGTCGGATTCGACCAGACCCAATTGCCGGCGTCAAACGGCTTGTCCCAACGCGCTTGCCCGGTGAGCGCATCGAGCGCATACACTTGGCTCAAACCGGCAAAATAAACAATGCCCTGCGCGACTACCGGCTTGGTTGTGACAATGCCCTGCGCGTTAAATTCCCATTTTTTTGCGCCGCTTGCCGCGTCGAGCGCGTACACTTTGTGATCGAGCGACGCGACGTACAACATTCCATCCGCGAGCGAAAGGTCAGCCCACACGTCGCCCACGAGCGCAAATTCCCATTTTTTTGCGCCGCTCGCCGCGTCGAGCGCGTACACTTTCGGATCGTTCGCCGCGAGGTAAACGACGCCGCCGCTCACGACCGGCGTTGAGACGATGGATTTCGCTGTCGCGAATTCCCATTTCTTGACGCCGCTCACGGCATCGAGCGCAAAAACTTTCGCGTCATGCGCCGCGATGTACGCCACGCCCTCCGCGATCACCGGCGTCGCGTATACCGAGACAAAGGGATTCGAGTCTTTGACCGGATACTGCCACTTGAGCGCGCCATCCGCCGTGCTGAGAGCATACACTCTGCCATTCGTTCCGCCAAAATAAACGATCTGATTCGTGACCGTCGCGCTCGACCAACCCAGCGACGGCGCGCCGCCGCATCCACTCAAGACAAACGCGGCGGCAAATAGGGCGACGATCGCCCACGCCGACCGCGTGGAAAAAATTCTAAACAAAAGTTGTTCTCCTCCACTCGAATTGCAAGTTACAAGTTGCAAGCCCTTGCGACGTGTGACATAGAACCGGCGTTACGCGTACGGCACTGGATCGTAACCGCCCGGATTGAACGGCTGACAGCGTAACACGCGCCGAATCGTCAGCCAGCCGCCTTTGATGATCCCATAATATGAAATCGCCTCCAGCCCGTATTGTGAACACGAAGGCACAAAGCGGCAACTGGAGGGCAAGAGGGGCGAAAAAATATTTTGGTACAGCCGAATCAAAAGGATCGCGACAAACTTCATTTGTGAACCAAGAGCCGAGCGTTTTTGATCACCGTTCCGACCGCGCGATCAAAATCTTGAAACGCGCTCTCCGTTTTGGAACGCGCGATAAAAACCAAATCCCAGCCCGCTTCCAGCTGTGCCGCGCGTTGGCGCACCGCTTCGCGCATCCAGCGTTTGCGCCGATTCCGCGCGACCGCATTCCCAATTTTTTTTCCGACGACAAAGCCAAAGCGATTATGGCTCAACCCGTTGGGACGCGCGCGCAAGACCACGAGCGAATGCGTCCACGATTTGCCGTTGTCCCACACGCGCTGAAAGGCTTCTCCGCCGGGCAGACTCGCTGTGCGTTTCAAGACTTATTTCTGTTTCAATCCCGATCGCGTCGGCGAAACACTCAGCCGCTTGCGTCCTTTAAGGCGGCGCGCCTTCAAGACTCTTCGTCCTCCTTTGGACATCATCTTTTTACGAAAGCCGTGTGTGCGTAATCGTTTTAATCGTTTGGGTTGATACGTTCGCTTCACAAAAAACTCCTCGTAGTTGAATCTAATGCGAGCGGCATTATACCGGCAAAGTAAGCAAATGACAAATGCAAGGGCGAAAATGCAGATGGCAGATGGCAGATAGCAAATTGCAAATTGCAGATTGCGAATTACCAATTACCAATTACCTCCTTCCCCGTCGTGCACATCTCGCGCGCCGGACACGTCCCACAGCGCGGCGCGCGTTTCAAGCAAAAATATTTTCCGAGCATCACCAACTGCGCGTGATAGTCGTTGAAGAGCGCGGCGTCGCGCGGCAGATGCGCCGAAAACAATTGCTGTAACTCGTCATACGACGCGTCCGCGCCCGCGAGCCCAAGCCGCGCGCAAAGGCGCCGCGTGTACGCATCCACGACGAAAATCGGCTTGCCCGCCGCGTACAGAATGATTGAATCCGCTGTTTCGGGTCCGATGCCGAACACGCCAAGCAGTTCCGCGCGCAATGCGCCGAGCTCTTGCGCGAACAATCGCGCGAGACTGCCGCGATGTTTTTTGCGCAGAAACGCGGCGAAGGCTTTCAGCTTCTTGGCTTTTTGATTGAAATAGCCGGACGGGCGAACGAGTCGCGCGAGGCGCGCGCGCTCGACGCGCTGGATACGCGCGGGCGTGAGCAAGCGCGCGCGTTTCAGATTCACCAGCGCTTTTTCGACATTCGTCCACGCGGTATTCTGCGTCAGAATCGCGCCGACGATGATTTCGAACGCGCCGCCGCGCGAGGGCCACCAATGTTGCGGACCGAAATGCGCGCACAGTCGCGCGTAAATCGTTTCGAGTTGCGTTTGCATCGCGCCGAATTGTAGCAAGCCGCAGGGCGCAGGTCAAAACGCAGATGGCGCGATGAGACCGGCGACTTGCGACTTGCCATTCCTTTCGTTACAATGACGCGCGGAGGCAACGATGAGCCAATACGCGAATTTCTTACACGAAGTCGGAATGCTTCAGCGCACGCCGCGCTCCGGCTTGCAATTTCTCGGCGCCGGTACACAATCGGTTTCGGAACATATTCAACGGATGCTCCACATCGCGTTTCTGCTGGCGCGGTTGAATGAGGAGCACGTGGATGAATTGAAATTACTGCATCTCGTATTGTTCCACGATTTGCCCGAAGCGCGCACCAGCGATCATAATTACGTGAATCGCCGCTATGTGATCGAAGATGTCGAAAAAGTTTTGCAAGAGGGGGAACGCGTGTGGCCCTTTGGCGCGGAAATCGCGGCGTATGTGCGCGAGTTTGAAGCCGCCGAAACGCCGGAGGCGCGGCTCGCGAAAGACGCGGATCAATTGGAACTCTTGGCGATGTTGAAAGAGCAATATGATTTGGGCAACGCGCAAGCGATGAAGTGGATGCAAGCCGCCTTGCAACGCGTGAAAACAATCGCCGGCAAAAAAATCGCGGAGGAAATAATGCAGACACGCTGGGACGCGTGGTGGTTTTCGGATCAAAGCGACCCGCATTGGGTGGAGGGAAAAAAGCGGTAACGGAGGGATGCAGAAAGATTCATGCCGCAGAAACCTAGAAAACGCAGGGGGAAGTATGCTTCTTTCTCTGTGCCCTTTATGACCTCTATGGCTAGACCAGCGAATATTTCCCCCGCCTCAAAAACTCCCCCGCGCCTGCCTTCCCCACAAACTTGTCGCCCTCGAAAATCACGCGCCCGCGCGCAATGACGTACGCTGGCGAGCCGTCAATCGTCATCGCTTCGTACGGATTATAGTCCACGCGCATAAAATGCTCTACCGCGCGAATGGTGTATTTGCGTTTTGGATCCCACACGACAATATCCGCATCACTGCCGACGGAAATCGTACCTTTGCGCGGATAGAGTCCAAATAATTTCGCCGGCGCGGCGCTGGTGAGTTGCACAAAGCGATTCATCGCCCAGCCGCGCTCGACGACGCCGCCCTGATACAACAAATGCAGCCGGTTTTCGACGCCGGGCACGCCGTTCGGAATCTTGGAAAAATTTCCAATGCCTAATTCTTTTTGTTTCGGTAACCCGCGATAGCCCTCTTTCATGCAGAACGGGCAATGATCGGTCGAGACGACTTGCAAATCATCCGCCGCGAGCGCGCGCCACAAGTGCGCTTGATTCGCGCGCTCGCGAATTGGCGGCGAGCAAACGTATTTAGCGCCGTCAAACGAATCGTCCGCGTAATCTTCTTGCGCGAGAAATAAATAGTGCGGGCACGTTTCGCCGTACACCGGCAAGCCGCGCGCGCGCGCGGCGCGAATCTGCTCCATCGCGCGGTGCGACGACACATGCACGATGTACACCGGCACGCGCGCCATTTCCGCCAGCGCAATGACGCGATGCACCGCTTCCTCTTCCACTTCGTGCGGGCGCGCAAGCGGATGATAGTTCGGTGTCGTCTTGCCGGCGGCGATCATTTTCTTGACGAGATAATCAATGATACTGCCGTTCTCCGCGTGCATCATGATAAATCCGCCGTTCTCGCCGGCGCGCGTCATCGCTTTGAAAATCGTCGCGTCGTCGAGCATCAGCCGTTCGGGGTACGCGGTAAAAAGTTTGAACGAGGTGATGCCTTCGCGCACGAGCGCGTCCATATCCGGCAGAAAATCGTCCGGCAGATCGCTGATGATCATATGAAACGCGTAATCAATCGCGGCTTTGCCTTCTGCCTTTTGCATCCACGCGTCGAGCGCGACGCGCATTTTTTCTCCGCGTTGTTGCGTCGGAAAATCAATGATCGTCGTCGTGCCGCCGTGCGCCGCGGCAATCGTGCCGGTTTCAAAGTCGTCAGACGAAGTCGCCGCGCCGACGTTCAACTCCATATGCGTATGGCAATCAATTCCGCCGGGAATCACGTAATTGCCGCGCGCATCAATCGTTTGATCGGCGTGCAGTTGCAAATCGGCGCCGATAATTTTTATTTTGTCGCCTTCGACCAAGATGTCCCCGTGATAATTGTCAGCGGCAGTAACTATGCGTCCGTTTCTAATAAGGAGTGTGGACATCATATTCCTTTTCAGGGAACCGGCTTTTGGCGAATAACGAGATGCTTCGCGGAGTTTACACTGAGCGAAGCGAATGTGCTCAGCATGACATTGCAACCGGCTCATCATACCGCAGCAAGACTCAAATATGAATTACGAATTACGAATTACGAATTTTGCATTTACTTATTATCTTGCGCCAGCCGATTGATCTCCGCCTGCCCGCCCAGCACCGCAATGACATCCTGCGCCGCGAGTTCCCGATTGCCGGACGGATGAAATTCCGACGCGCCGTCGTGGCGCACCAGTACCACGCTGACGCGATAATATTTCTCCAGCGCCTTGACCGTATGCGCGATCAGTTTTGATTTCGGCGCGACGTTCAGCCGCGCAAGCGAAAGTGTTTGCCCTTCGATCGAAATGGGTTGTGTCATCTCCATCCCGGCAGCGGTCGCGGCAAAGACCGGCGCCGCCATCCCGGTCGCCGAGAGCGCGATAAAACCGAATTGCTTTTGCAACGCAGTCGCGAAATCATCGTCGAAAATTCGCATGATCACTTGAATTTTTGGATTGAGACTGCGCGCCTTGACCGCGATCTGCATATTCAGTGAATCATTCTGAGGGCACAGCACAATCGTGCGGGCGCGCGCAATGCCGGCGGCATCGAGCGCGGCATCGCGCGCCGCGTCGCCGTCAATCACCGGAATTCCCATCGCGCGCGCGGCTTCCACAAGTTCCTCTTCGGGATTCAATTCGATCACGACCACGTCTTGATCGAGATCATGCAAATGCTGCGTGACGCGATAGCCGAGATGTCCGAGACCGACGAGGACAATGTGATTTGTAAACGTCGAAGCGACTGCCATTTCCCACTCCTTGCTCCGATGGCGGCGATTGAACAAAAGAAATCCAAAATCCGCCAGCCCTTGCGCGAGAAAACCAATTCCGACGAGCGGCATCGCGAAAAAGAAAACTTGCAGATACCACGCGCGTGGAAAATCGCGCGCGCTCTGAAAAAAAACCATCGTTAGCACCGCATAGATCGCTTCGGACGCGCTGTTCAACGGCTCGCCGGCTTGTGCCGCGAGTTGAAAATACCATAGCCCGCCGCCGATGATCGCGAGCGTGAACAGCAACAGCGGCAACGCGAACTCACGAAACAGCAACAACGTGTCGCGCAGACTCGCGCGCAGTTGGCGGAAAAATTTATTCATGGTTGAACGTCATTGCGAGGCGCGGTCTTTGCGCCGAAGCAATCCCCTCGATACATTTGGGCGCCTTAGGCGGCTCGCAATGACATTTTGGTTCTCCAACGTGTGCCAATGATACGGAATCTCGCGCGCGTAGAAAATCGAATCGAGCCGCGTATTGCGGCGATTGAAATGCGGACCGGCTTGCATCCATTCGTACGCGCCGTTTTGATCCGGCACGCAAAACAAATCCCATTCTCCGCGCTCGATATGTACCGTGCTCAATTCGTTCGTCAGCGGATCATAAGCAAAGAGCGCGAACAACTCAACCAGAAATTTTTTCGCCGCGCGAAACGATCTGAACCGCGACGATGCCGGCAATCGCCGCCTCAATTTCGCTAAAGCGTACTCGGCGCGAATCGCCGCGCCCGGCGCGCGCAGATCAATCGCGAGCGTCCCATCCCCGCGCGTCATTTTGATCGGCGAGAAGTGAAAACGAAAGAAAGTGAGGAGATCACCGGCGACGCTCATCAGCAAGTGATCCGCGTCACTGCGCAAGAAATAGACGCCGCGCTCGCCGCCCGGCGCGCGCACGACGACGCGATAAACGATTTGATTGTACGTGATGCCGAGCGCGCGCGGTAAAAACGCCGGGCGCATTTTTTCCATCTCCGCGATCACGACCGACAAATACGCTTTGCCTTGATGCAAGTCCAATTCAATTGGTGCGGGAATCAGCGGGCGCAAAACCTTTGGATCAATCGCAAAGTTGACAAGCAAGCAATCGCGAAAATGCGTGCGCATCGGAAGCGGATGCTTGGGGATCATCGAGCGCACGACCGCGTTGAACGAAAGGCGCGACGCCGGCAACGCGTTTTCATTCGCGCGCGCGAGCCAGCCGTAACCCATCAACAATACCCACGGCAAAAACAGCGCAAACGCAAGCGCGGACGCGATTTGAATGTACGCGCCGTCGGCGATAAACGCGGCAACGCTCAAATCGAACGAGACCGCCCAGACGACCGCGCCGAGGCGCGCGAGCCAGCGCGGAAAATCGCGCGTGCGATACGCGAGCGCGTTCAAAATAAATGCGGCGACGCAATACAATCCGTTCGCGAGTCCAATCGAAAGCGTGAGGTACGCGCGATCCCACAGCGCGTACGCGCTCGCGGCAAACGCGTCGGTGGCAAACCGCGCGGCGAGCCCGGGCGCGATGCCGATCCAAATCATCTCGTTCGTCCAATCAATCAGCGCGCCGGCGAGCGCCAGCGCGACCGCGAGCACTGCCCACGCGCGATATTTTTTCTCGACGCAATCCGCCCACGCTGCGAAAAACAAAACGAGCGTGAGCGATGCCGGCAGCCACGTCGCCCACGCGATTTGCCACGCGGTTTGATTTGCCGTGACAAATTGCGCGCGCGCCGCCAGATTGCCCGGCGGCAAGCCGCCGCCCAAAACAAAAAATGCCGCGCCGAGCGCGACCAGATGCACAAGCACGCAAAGCCACGCCAGCGCGCGGCGAGTTTGCGGAGTAAAGAAATCAATCATCGTTTCAATCTTTCAGAGTTTCCCGTTCAACTTTAGAACTTTGAAACCCTGCAACTTTGCAATCTGCATTATCCCGACAAGAAGAAAAACGTGGGTGCGTGGGCGTGGAGAAAAATTCACGCCATTTGATTTTCATCAACGCGCGTCTTTGGCATCCGCGCGCGCTTTGGCGCGCAAGCCGATCAGCGTGCCGAACAAGCCGATCAGCGCGACGAGAATCGCGCCGGCGTTATCCGCGATGGATTTGAGAATTTGATCGGTGAGCGAGAGCGGCGGCAGCGCTTGGACATTGATCGCAAAAGGCAGATTTTGTAACACGCTCAAGTCAGACGCATTGCCGCCGACAATGATCGGAATTGAAAGTTCAAGCGAAAGCGATTGCGCGCCCGCCGCGCGCGGCGCAATGTTCCAACTCCACACCATCTCTTGATTTTGCTGAATGAGTCGTTTCTGAATGCCTTTCGGTTCAAAATCAAAATTCACCGCGCGCAATTCCGCGAACATCACCGGATAAATATCCACTTTGCTCGACAAACGAAAAACAGTATCCGGCAGATCAGTCGCTTTCCCTGGCGCGGGCGCGGTGCGGAGTGACGTGAGTTGCGCGCTGGGTGCGATTTTCAATACGATCGAACGCGACTCGCCCACCTTCATCGTGTCCGGATAGTCTACGCCCATCTGCCCCACGCCGAGCTTTTCGTCGGTCAGAATTTCGCCGGTGACGCGATTGCCTTGCGCCGTTATTTCGTTCTTGGAATTCTGCACGACGAGCGCGGTATTGGGTTGAGCGGTCTTGGGCGCGGTGGGCGTTGGACGCGGGACGCCGGTTACCGCCGCGGGCGCGGCAGTCGCCGCTTGCGTAGGTTGGGGCGCGCCCGGTGGGCTCGCGCACGCGGACAGAAAAATTACCGCGAGAAAAATAATCGCGAATGATTTTTTCATCGTGTTCCTCTTATTCGAGCGAAATTTTATCTTTGATGCGATCATACAGCGCATCGCCGATGCCGCGCACTTTTTTTACTTCGTCGAGCGTTTTGAATTTGCCGCTCTGCTCGCGATAATCCACAATCGCGCGCGCAATTGTCGGTCCAATGCCGGGTAGCGTTTCGAGTTCGGTTTGAGACGCGAGGTTGAGGTTGATTTTGCCGCTCGGCGCGGATGCCGTTGACGCGGCGGGGCGCGGCGCGCTGGTCGTTGGCGCACTCGCCGCCGGCGTTTCGCCGATGCGCGGCACATTGATCTGCTCGCCGTCGTTGAGTTTGCGCGCGAGATTGAGCTTGCTCGCGTCTGCGTTCGCCAGCAAATTGCCGGCGGCGGCGAGCGCGTCTTGAATGCGACTGCCGGGTGCGAGCGCGTAAATGCCGGGCTGATTCACCGCGCCGCGCACGTCTATTTTGATCAACGCGACCGTTGGCGTCGGCTTGGGTGCCGGTGTGATAATGGTCAAGGAAGTTGGCGCGGGCCGGGGAAGAAAGAAAAACGTCCCGGCGATGACGATCAGCGCAAGGATCACAATGGGAAGAAATTGGCGATAACGCGAAAAGAATTCAGCCATCAACATCTCCGTCGTTGGAGATAAAGATGGCTGGATTATACCACAAAGATTAGATCGAATCACGAACATAGCATCCGCTTATTTGTCCGGGTTATTTGTTGGCTTGCCTCGCGCCGCCTCAAACAACAACAGCGTCGCCGCCATCGCCGCGTTGAGCGAGTCGCCGCCGCGCATCGGAATGCGCACGCGCGCCGTCGCGATTTCTTGCGCGCCGCGGCTCGCGCCGTCCGCTTCGCCGCCGATAATCAGCGCGACCGGCTTGCTCCAATCCGCGCGCCGATAATCTATTTCCCCGTGCGCGTCGGCGAGATAAACACGCGGAATTTTTTTTGCCAGCGCTTGCAATTCCTCCCAATCCGCGCAGACGCGCAGAGGCAAAACAAAATGCGCGCCCGCCGCCGCGCGCACCACTTTGTCGTTGAACGGATCCACCGTCTCCGGCGCGAAATAAATCGCGTCGACGCCCGCCGCCCGTGCCGCGCGCAAGATCGCGCCGAGATTGCCGGGATCGCGCACGGCATCGAGGATGAGCGCAAAGCGCGGCTGTGCCGGCAAAGGCAAATCCGGAAACGGCACCGCCGCCAGAATGCCCTGCGGTGTTTCGGTCACGGCTAGCTCGCGCAAGATCGCGTCGCTGACCTCGTCGAGCGAGCGCGCTTTTTTTCGCAATTGTTCGATCAGCGCGCGCCCGCGCTTGCTTTCCAATCCGCGCGCCGAATAAAGCACAAGAGCGGGGACCACCCCCGCCCCGAGCGCTTCTTCGATCACGCGCACGCCCTCGATGACAAACTGCCGCGCAGCGTGCCGCGCTTGTTTGCGCGCAAGCGCGCGAATGGATTTGACTTTAGAGTTCGTAGAACTGGATATCATTGTAGACAAAATAAGAGAACACAGAGACCGCAGATATTTTTCCTCTGTGTTCTCTGTGTCCTCCGCTCTCTGTGGCGATGCCTTATGCTCTTGCCGCTTCTACTAATTTCGCAAACGTCTTTTCGTCGCGCACCGCGAGATCCGCCAGCACTTGGCGATTCATTTCGATGCCGCCGCGTTTCAACCCCGCGATCAATTTGCTGTACGACAATCCGAGCGGACGCGCCGCCGCGTTAATGCGCGCAATCCATAGCCGGCGAAAATCGCCTTTGCGTTTTTTGCGCCCGGCGGTGGCATAAAATTTGCTGTGCAACAGCGACTCATTCGCGCGGCGAAAGAGCAAACGGTTTGAACCGTAATGACCTTTGGTCAATTTCAAAACTTTTTTGTGGCGGCGATGCGAGGTAACGCCGCGTTTTACTCGAGCCAAAATACCCTCCAAGAAATTTTCGATTTTCTAATTGCGATTATAGATTTGAACCTGTCCAATCGAGAATCGGCAATCGCCAATCGAAAATGGGACTACCCGCCCAGCGAGGGGACGAGTTGCTTGATTTTCTTTTCGACTTCGAACACCTCAACCGCAATCGTGCGATCAAACATCCGCTTGTTGCGCTTGGATTTATTCCGGCGCAGATGCGATTTGCCGATTTTTGTCCGGACTAGCTTGCCGCTCCCGGTCACTTTGAATCGTTTCGCCGTCGCTTTGTGCGTTTTGATTTTAGGCATAAATTCCTTTTTGTTTCCACAACGGACACGCAGGCACACGCAGAATTATTTTTCTTTGTGTTTCTTTGTGATCGGTGGACAATTTCATTTCTCAAAATAAAGTCGGGGGCTAGCCCCGACCCATTTCCCCTGACGCTTTCCGCATTATCGCCGCGGCGGTTGATCGGGCGGCGGCGTAAAACGCACATGCGCCTTTTGCACAGCCGCCTTTGCCGCGTCCACACCGCCCTTCATCGCGCCAGGTCCAAGAAGCATCACCATACTGCGCCCGTCCATTTGCGGCGGCGCTTCAACACTCGCGGCATCCGCCAACTCAACCGCGACTTTTTCCATAATGGCTTTCGCGACCGACAGATGCGCGATCTCGCGCGCACGAAAAAGAACGCGCACCCGTACCTTGTTGCCGTCTTTCAAAAATTCGCGAAAGCGTTTCAGCTTGAAGCCGGTGTGATACCAGTTCGTCTTGGGGCGAATCCGCATTTCCTTGACTTCAATCGTCTTTTGGGTCTTTCTCGCTTCGCGTTCTTTTTTCGTCCGCTCGTACATGAACTTGCCGAAATCAATGATGCGGCAAACCGGCGGTTGCGCGTTCGGCGCGACTTCGACGAGATCAAGATTGCGATCCTGCGCCATTCGCAGGGCTTCAAAAGTCAGCACGACGCCGAGCTGTTTGCCCT
>Ga0247727_10007447_pt1 | contig 20852 bp, 17 predicted proteins | sample WisWelCaveWW1625_FD_202498 | JGI IMG/M metagenome (GOLD analysis project Ga0247727, IMG submission 202498) | Biofilm microbial communities from Wishing Well Cave, Virginia, United States - WW16-25 | ecosystem: Environmental > Aquatic > Deep subsurface > Groundwater > Cave microbial mat | place... | reverse complement strand
CCGGTTTATCCAGCCACAGTTGATGACGGGTTTTTCCGGCGGCATCGATGATTTCCAATTCAACGGGCAATCGAAAAAACGTTCCGGTTTGCATTTGGCGAAACGTCAGTTCGATGGATTTTTCTTTTGGAATCCAGCGCCAATCAAATTTGATCACCGGATGGCCCGGCTGCCGCAGCCATTGCTGGAAAAACCAGCCGAGCGGTTTGCCGCTCGCGCGCTCCATGATTTGACGAAAGTCATCCGTCAGCGCAGTGCCATTTTTATAAATACGATAATAATCGCGAATGCCCTGCCAAAAACTTTCCGTGCCGATGAGATGCCGCAGCATGTGCAGCACCCACGCCGCTTTGGGATAATTGTTGCCGTTAAGCAGATCGAAATAATTCGCGACCGTCGTGTCGAGAATCGGCGTCAGCTTTTTTCGCGAAAATTCCAAATAACTGTCGCGATTATTTCTCATCACTTCGCGGAATGCTGCTTCGCCGTCGGCATGTTCATAAAAAAGCGCCTCGAAGTAAGTCGCAAAGCCTTCGCTAAGCCAGAGATGATGCCAGTCCGCTTCAGTCACGGAATCACCAAACCACTGGTGCGCGATCTCGTGCGCCGAAGTGCCTTCCGTCCGCGGCGAGCCTATCGCGGCTTCGGCAAAAAATATCGCGCTGGAATTTTCCATGCCGCCAAAACGAGTCGAAGATTGAACGAGCGCCAGCTTCTCATAAGGATAAGGCCCGATATTCTTGCTGAAAAATTGCAGCATTTCATCCGTGCGGCCAAAACTTTTCTCGGCGCTCGCTGCGTCGCCCGGAAAGACGTAATAACTGATCGGCGTGTTCAACGTTGCGCCGAGATGCAAAAGCGTAAATTCCGCTGCGCCAAAAACCATGCAATACGTCGGAATTGGGACGTGCTCGCGCCACTTCCAGGTTTTCGTGCCGTTGAGATTATGCCGTTCCTGATCGAGCCGCCCGTTGGCGACAATGGTGTAACGCTCCGGCGCGGTGATATGAAATTCAACCGTCGCTTTGTCGCTCGGATGATCGAGGCCCGGAAACCAGTTGCGGGCGCGATCCGGCCAATTGTCGGCAAAAAACGTGCGGCGCTTGAATTTATTTTCGCGAATATAAAGCCCGTCCTTCGGCTCGCCAAAGTATTGAATGGCCAGGTTAAGCGTGTCGCCGCCGTTTGGCAACAATACTTCGACTTTTCCAACGCCCGGCGTGTATCGCGCGGTTTTTCCATTTATCGCCATCGCCGAGATCGTCATGTTTTGGAAGTCCAGCGTCAACGTGCTGTCCCGCAAGTCGCGACGCAGAACGGTGATGATGGTTTTGCCGTGAACGGCGTTGTTGGTATCCGATACACTCAGATTCAAATTGTAATGCAGCACATCGAAACCGGCTTGCCGAATATAGCGATCAGTCGTTTGCCCCGAAACCGAATTTGGTGAAAGCCCGAGGGCTGCAAGCAATTGCTCAAAAAACGCCATCGTTAAAATAAAAATGCCATTCGGGAAGAATCTTTTTTGCGTTCGGTAGAGCATATTTGATCTTAAATTTTAAAAAGATTCCTTCGAATGACATTCCTGCATAGCGATGATCAATTTAAAAAAATTCAAATGAATGTCAAGGGGACTTTTCATCGACTTATTTTGCGCGGTTGGCCTCAGCCGGCTTGAGAATTTCGCGCGCAACAACTTCTGGGTTGTTCATAAACTCCGGCCGCACGCGCAGGAAAACCATTCCCACCCAGCTCGGATTGCGCCGCAGAAATTTGACCAGCTCGTCGAAATCTTCATCGACGACTTTTTTGACGCCGCGGCGCGCTGAGGCATTTCGGAAAAAAATCTGTCCGGCGCTGTCGCGCAGCATGAACCCGAGATGGGCCGCAAAGATGCCGGAGCGACTTTGCATGATGACGGCAATTTCTTCGCCGCGCAATTTGGATTTGATCGCCGGCAAATTTGCTTCGGGAATGTATTTGATCGTCATCGTTTGCGGCGGCGGAATCGCAGCGAGTTCTTTTGCCGGCACGCCTTTTTTTCGCAAACCCTCGACTCGATCAATGGTTTTTGTCATGCCAACACAGAGTTCGCCGCCAATCGTTGTCGTGATATCTTCGACCAACCAGGAATTATTCGTCAGCCAATCTGAAATCGTGAAGTGATTGCGTTCGCGAATATCGATCTCGCCGCCGCGATAGCGCAGTCTTTGCAAGCGTTGAAACATTTCATCGTAATTATCGGCGAGCGCCATCGCCAGAATTTGCTCGCAGAACGTGAGGCAATCGACATGCGCAAAATCAATCAGCGGATCGCGATCATATTTTCCCTGCGGGCCTTCACCGAGCGGAAACCAGCGGTAGGGCGCGCCGAGCGCGCGCTCCGAATGAATTTGTAGGCGTTCAAGAAAATCGGCATGGCGACTGCCGGTCTCGCGTATAAAGGCGTCGATTTCTGCCCGGTTCATTTCGTGCAGTTGTTTGGGCGAGCTTGATTGATCCGGCTGGCCGGCAAAAAAAGACGCTGGTGGCAATATCTTCGTGTCGGGCGAAAGAATTGTCATTCCGAAGGAATCTTTTTTCACATTGAGCGATGGCCTCAGATTGTAAAAAGATTCTTCCGGAATGACATTCACATGGCCAAATAATGGCTGAGACATTGCCGCTGTTGGTTCAGCACAAATGATAAGAGAAAAGGCAAAACAAAATAAACGCGTCAAGTGAATTCATCCTTGTTTAAGAAGGTTTTTCAATATAAATTTGGCATTAGCCAAAAACAAATGCTTTTTAAATCGACACGGCGAAACTAAAGTTTCGCACTCCGCTGCGATTTGGATCAAGTTTATCATGAAGAAATACATGCACAAAATCGTCGCTGACGAAAATATTCCGTGTGTGCGCGAAGCCTTTTCGCACCTTGGGAAAATTCGGCTGCTGCCCGGTCGCGCCATGAATCGCGAGGCGCTGGCAGATGCCGAGCTTTTGCTCGTCCGCGCGGTGACAACTGTAGATAAAAAATTATTGCACGAAACTGCGGTTCGTTTTATTGGCACGGCGACTATTGGCACGGACCACATCGACACGAATTATCTGGCGCAACAGGGCATTGCTTTCACCAGCGCGACGGGGAGCAACGCCAATTCGGTGGCGGAATATGTGATGGCGGCGCTGGTTCATCATGCCGTGAAATATAATCTCGCATTAAATCAGCTCGCGCTTGGAATTGTCGGCGTCGGGCATATCGGCAGCCGTGTGGCGAAAATGGCGACCGGTCTTGGCATGAGAGTTTTGTTGGATGATCCGCCGCTGGCGCGGCAAACAGGCGATCCGAAATTTTTGCCGCTCGATGAATTGATGCAAGCCGATCTCGTCACGCTTCACACGCCGCTAACGCACGCTAGCGAAGACGCCACGTTTCATTTGTTTGATAAAACACGTTTAGAAAAGATGAAGCGCGGCAGCGTGCTGATCAACACCTGCCGCGGCCCGGTTATCGATACTGCCGCGCTCAAAGAAGTTTTACGGAGCGGACATCTCGCCGCGGCGATTCTCGATGTCTGGGAAAATGAGCCGGAGATCGACGCCGAGCTTTTGGCGCTTGTTGAAATCGGCACGCCACACATCGCCGGCTATTCGCTGGATGGAAAGTTGAACGGCACGTATCAGATTTATCGCGCCGCCGGCGAATTTCTCGGTATCGCACCGCAATGGCGAATTGAAACGGCATTGCCGCCGATTGATGAGCCGCGGCTTCGATTAGAAACGAATTTTGAAAATAAGGAAAAGAAATTGGATAAGTTGATCCAGTGCGTTTATGACATCGCCGCGGATGATCGCTGCTTGCGTGAAAGTTTAAATATGAATGCCGCAGAACGCAGCCGCTATTTTGACCGCTTGCGGCGGGATTATCCGATTCGGCGGGAGTTTTATAATTACCAGATGCGTGGCGGAATGGCAGAAGAAAATTTAGAGCATCAAATTAAGGCGCTGGGATTTCAGCTCACGAAATAAATTTCAATTTTTCCACAGCGTTTCCAAACTTTGTCGCGGCCGCGAAAGATGAGCCTTCGTACCGTCGACGATAATTTCCGCCGGGCGCGGGCGCGCATTGTAATTGGAGGCAAGCGAAAAACCGTAAGCGCCGGCCGTCATCACCGCGAGCAAATCGCCGCGCTGCACCGGCGGCAGCTCGCGATCTTTGGCGAGAAAATCGCCCGACTCGCAAATCGGGCCGACCACGTCGCCGTTTTGCCATTCGCCGGCGCGTCGTGACACCGGCACGATTTGATGATACGCGCTGTAAAGGCTCGGTCGAATCAAATCATTCATGCCGGCATCGACGATGGCAAAAAATTTTCCGCGCGTGATTTTCGTGTACAACACCCGCGTCACCAAAATGCCGCAGCCGGCGACGAGCGCGCGGCCCGGCTCGAAAATAATCGCGCAGTCATTGGGCAAATCACGCGTGAGCGCCGGCAATAATTTTTCGGCAATGTCATGGGGACTCAGCGCGAGATCGGGCGCCGGATTCGTGTTCGATTCGACTTTAATAAAATTTTCATAAATCACGCCAAGCCCGCCGCCGACGTCGATATAATTTAAATGATGCCCGGCTTCGCGCGCCATTCGCGCTAAATCCGCGAACACTTCGCCGATTTGCGGAAACGGCCACAATTCGGTGATTTGCGAGCCGAGATGCGCGTGCAATCCCACGAGCCGCAAGTGACGCCATGATTTTAATTCGCCCAACAACTTTTTCGCGCGTTGCAGCGCGATGCCGAATTTATCGGCGGCGCGGCCGGTGGAAATATACGGATGGCCGTGAATGTCGATATCCGGATTGATTCGCAGCGACAGCGGCGCGATTTTTTTCTGCCGCCCCGCCAATTCATTAATAACCGTCAACTCCGCTTCCGATTCAACATTGAAGCCGCGAATACCGGCTTCGAGTCCGGCAATAATTTCGTCGTCGCGTTTGCCGACGCCGGCGAAGACGAGGCGCTGCGCCGGCATTCCGGCTTGCAAGGCCAATTGCATCTCGCCAACCGAAACCACGTCGCCGCCGCCGCCGAGCTCGGCAAAATCGCGCAAAAGATGCGGATTGCAATTGGCCTTGAGCGCAAAGCAAATCTGATGCGGCCACGCCGAAAAGGCGCGGTCGAGCAGTTGAAAATTTTCGCGATACGTTTTGCGGCTGTAGAGATAAAGCGGCGTGCCGTATTTTGCGGCCGCTGCCGTGACCGGCAAATCTTCACAAAAGAGTTGGTTGTTGCGGTAGGTGAAATAATGCATAAAAAAGTTGGCCAATTTACTGGTTTGCCAGTTAGCCGGGTTTCCATCATTTTTACAAAAATCATAACTGGCCAACCTGAATTTCAAAACAGCCGTCGTCTTTTTTCTTGACCGCGATCCTCGCATCGAGAAAGCGTTTGATCACTTCGATATTCGTTTTGGTGTGCATCGACAAGTTTTGCGCCGTAAACGCGCCGCCGTTTTTCAAGGCGAGAGGCAATAAAATTTGGTTGGCCAAATGCTCGTCCAGCGCGGCCTTGCTCAGGCGGAAATTGATCAACGCGTCACAAGCTTCGGCAGCGACAACCTCCGCCGGTTTGCCGCGTTGCCCAAAAGCGGTGAACAGATAAGTTTGTTTGCCGTAGCGCACGCGGATCATGATCACGTTGCCCGGCCCCGGCGAGTCGGTGATATCGCGGATTTCGATTTTGCCGTCCGGCCACCCCAATTTCTGCTGCAAAACTTTGTTCTCGCGCTCTGCAATCGAAACCGGCAGCCACGAAAGCAAAATTTCCGCGCTCGCCGTATCGGGTTCGCCGCGATGATGCAGCGCCAATTCCGCGGCGCTGGCGGTTTGCGGATGAATGGTCGCCACGATTTCGCCGCCGCCCACCGGATAAAAGCCGTGCTTGCGAATTTGCATTTCGGTCGTGATGCCGAGCTGCGCCAATAAAGGCGAGAAACTCGCGGTAAAAAATTCGAAAGGAGGAGCGCCGGGATTATGCGTGCCGCCGCGCACGGTGACGACGGAGGATTCACGGGCGCGGGACAGCACCGGCAGCACGGTTTGAATTACCTGCATGGATGATCCGGCAGTGGGGATCGCAAAAGAATAATTGCCGGCGCGAATCGTTTCCGGAATGAACTCGAGCTCCAAAGATTGCAGCACGTTGCCTTTGCAGCGCGCGCCGCAAATTTCCGCCGCCGCGTTGACGCACGCCAAATGCTGATGGCGCAATCCTGGTTTGCTTCTTTTTTTGCGGATGTGGATGATGCGAAAGGGTTTGCCGGTCGCCGCGCTCAACGAGAGCGCAGTGCGCAAAATCTGGCCGCCGCCTTCGCCGAATCGGCCGTCGATCAAAATCATGTCGTCCACCTACCTCGTTGCTTTCCTGCTCAGCTTTCCCGACAGGATAAAATAACGAAATGCGGTGGAATTTGCAAGAGGTGATTTATGTGGAAAAAATTTTAACGGCGGATAAGAAAAAAACCCCACCATAAATCATGAGTGGGGTTAAAAAAATTTCTCTTCGGCTTTGTTTACAAAATGGAGAAAATTAAGCAGTCGAATCGCTGGCGTCACTTCACCATCGGCAAGCCGTACTTTTTGGCTTTGCGATAAATCGTCGCGCGGCCGATGCCAAGCTTCTTCGCAGTCTGGGAAATGTTGCCGCCGTTCTCCAGCAAGGCGTTGCGCAGCGCGTCCTCTTCGAGCTTCTCGATCCAGCTCGATAGCGTGTTGTCGGATTCGTAAATTTTCTTTTCACCGATGGAACGAACGCTGTTGGGCAAATCTTTCGGTGTGACTTCGCGCGTGCTTGCCAATACCACGGCGCGCTCGATGCAGTTCTCCAATTCGCGCACGTTGCCGGGCCAGTTGTAGGCCATCAGCAATTCCAAGGCATCCGGCGCGATGCCCTCAAGCTCTTTGCTCTCCTGCTTGGCGTATTTATCGAGAAAATGCGCGGCGAGCAAGGGAATATCTTCTTTGCGCTCGCGCAGCGGCGGCAGCTTGATAGGAAAAACCGAAATGCGATAATACAAATCCTCGCGGAACTCGCCGGTTTTGATCGCTTCTTCCAAATCCTTGTTCGTCGCCGAAATCACGCGCACGTCGACTTTCACCATTTCGTTGCCGCCGACGCGCTCGAACTCGCGCTCCTGCAAAATGCGCAGCACTTTCGCCTGCGTCGCCTGCGTCATCAAACCAATTTCGTCGAGGAAAATACTGCCGCCATTGGCGACCTCGAATTTGCCGACGCGCCGGCCGGTGGCGCCGGTGAACGAGCCTTTTTCGTGGCCGAACAATTCGCTTTCCAACAGCGATTCCGGCAGCGCCGAGCAATTCACCGCGACAAACGGCTTGCTGTTGCGCAGCGTGCTGTGATAATGAATCGCGCGCGCAATCAACTCTTTGCCGGTGCCGCTTTCGCCTTGAATCAGCACCGTGACGTTGCTGTTCACGACTTTTTCCAGCGCGCGAAAAACTTCCTGCATTTTGCCGGATTGGCCGATGATATTTTTAAACTGATAGCGGCTGCGCAATTCGGAGCGCAGCGTGTCGATTTCCTGCTTGAGCGAGCTGGTGGTGAGGGCGTTGCGCACCGTCACCAACAAGCGGTCGCTCGCAAACGGCTTGGTGATGAAATCATACGCGCCGAGCTTCATCGACTGCACGGCTTTTTCGATGGTGCCGTGCGCCGACATCATCACCACCGGAATGCGCGGCTCTTCGTCGCGAATGCGCTTGAGCGTCTCGATGCCGTCGATGCCCGGCATTTGAATGTCGAGCATGATGAGATCCGGCACGTGCTCGCGGATGACTTTCAGGCACGCTTCGCCGCTGTTGGCGGCCTCGAGGTCGTATTCTTTTTCCTTGCGCAAATTAATCTCGATCATCTTGCAAATGTTTTTGTCGTCGTCAACCACGAGGATCGAGTAATGCTTGGCTTTGCCGAGCCGGGTGGAATCATCGGCGCGGGCTTCCACGGGCGCCGGCGAATCGGAAAATTCAGATTCAACTTCGGGGAAATTATTCAAATTTTCATCCATAGCCGTTGTCTCACAAGCTTGGTTTCTGCAAAAACGGGAAGCTTGAAGGTGGTCACTGAAAAATGGAATTTAATCAAAAATACAAAACCGGCGAGAGAATCGCAAGGGTTTTTTCAGATAGAAGCTTTTTAAAAATTCGGCAGTTAAGTTTGATTGACCGGCGATAATTTTCTGTCCTCCATTTTTTGGCGGACGGCGGCGAGAAGGTCCGGCAGAAAATTTTTTTCAATTTCAAAAACCGTTTCCATAACCAAAAAAGGCGTGCTCGTCAAGCCGGCGCCCAATGCAAGTTTACCCGCGTCCTTGCTCGTGGTTAAAATATACCGCGCACCGGCAGCTTTGCGGGTCGATTCGATCGCGCGAAAATCATTTTCCCGGTAGCGATAATGATCCCAAAAGATCATTTCCTCAACCACGCGGGCGCCAAGTTTTTCCGCCAGTTTCCGAAAACGCTCGGGATGCGCAATGCCGCTGACCAGCACAACCGGTTGGTCTTTGACGAGATCGAGCGGCAATAATTTTTGCGGCCCTTTTTCGGCCAGCTTGCGCCAGCCAACTCCTTGCAGCGCGCCGTGAAAAATTTTTGCCGAAGTGTATTGACGGCAGCGCGCCGCTATTTTTTCCCCATCGTTTTGGCCGCCGGTATTGAGAATCACAAAATCCGCGCGGCGCAGCGAGGAGGCCGGCTCGCGCATCGGCCACGCCGGAAACCACCAGAAATTGCTCAACGGCATTCGCGCATCGATCAGCACGACGTCGATATCGCGCTGCAACTGCCGGTGTTGAAAACCATCGTCGACAAGAATGATATCCGGCGCGAAGTTTTCCGTTGCCGCCATTGCCGCGTTTTTTTTCTGGCGATCAACAATCACCGGAATATCTTTGCAGGCTTGCGCCATCAACAACGACTCGTCGCCAGCCTCGGGAATATCGGCAAGTATTCGCTGGCCGTCGCTGACCACAACCAATCCGCTTTTTTCGCGCTTGTAGCCGCGCGCCACGATTGCGACCTTCCAGCCATGATCGCGCAACACTTGCGCGAGAAAAATCGCCGCCGGTGTTTTGCCCGTGCCGCCGACGCTGAGATTGCCGATGCTGATGACACATGCCGAGAGTTTTGCACGCGTAAAAATGCCGCGATCAAAGCAAAAATTTCTCGCAACGACGACGCAGCGATATAACCACAATAGCGGCAAAAGCGGCGCGAGCACCCAGCGGAATTTCGCGAGTGTTTGCGGAGGCGGCAAGCGAACACGACGGCGCCCCAGTTGTGTAGTGACGACTGCCATGAACGACATTTCTATTTTTTGTAAAAATACAACTCCGCGTATTTTTCCAAATCCAACATTTTCCCTTCAACCAGCAAGCGAAAATTTTCAAAGGCCTCCTCTTTGAGATCCGCCGGCACCGCAATCGGCTCGCCGTAAACCGCGACGCTTTTGGAGAACGGCAGCGGTATGGTAAAACGATCCCAGCTTTTGAAACGAAACGGATTGGAGCAGGCGAAGGTGAAAGGAAGAAGATACGCGCCGCTTTTTTGCGCAATAGTGATGGCGCCGGGCTTGAAAAAGTGGCGCGGGCCGTTCGGGCCGTCCGGCATGATGGCGCAAATTTTTGCGGTTTTCAGCGCGCGGATCATTTCAACGGCTGCCCGCTGCGCGCCGCGCGTGCTCGAGCCGCGAATGGTGCGAATGCCGAGCCGATGCAGGGTTTGCGCGATCATCTCGCCGTCAACGTGCAAACTGACCATCGCGTGAACATTTTCGCGGCGATGCGCTAAAATCGGAATGAGAATTTTTCCATGCCAAATGCAAAAGATAAAAGATTTTTGATTGTCCCGCAGCCATTCAAAATGCTCGCGACCGACAAAACGCAGGCGCGTGAGACAGCCGAGGGCGAGAATCAGCAGCCAGCCGAGCCGGGTTGCCAGCCAGAAGACGAGACGTTTTTTCAAAGGCTGTGGCCGCGGCATTTCCTGCGGCGATGCGGGCACGGCCAAATCTTCTGAACTCATGCCGGCATTTTCTCGAAAATTTCGTTTGCCTTCAGGTGAGGGCTTTCACCAAGCACGAGCGCCAGTTCCGCCGCGCGACGGCTGGCTCCCGGCGCGCCGAGCCGGCTGCGAACTTCGGCGAGCGCCTGTTTGATTTCAGCGTGATATTCGTTGTCTCCAATCATTCTTGCCAGCTCCGGCGCCGCGCGTTCCGGCGCAAACTCGTTTTGAATAAATTCCGGAACGATCTTTCGTCCCGCCACGACATTGACCAAACCGATGTTAGGCAATTTGACCACGCGCTTGCCGATTTCATACGACAAGCGCGAGACGCGATAAACCACCGCGAGCGGCGTGCCGAAACACGCGGTTTCCAACGTCGCGGTGCCGGAACAAACCAAACAGGCGCGGCTGTCGCGCATCACTTCGTAAGTGGAATTGGCCACGAGACGAAAATCATCACCATGAACCCACGGGCGATAAAAAGCTTCCGGTAAATTCGGCGCCATCGCCACCGCAACTTGCAAATTCGGAATGGATCGGCGCAACAGTTTTGCCGTCGCCAGCATGTCCGGCAGCAAGCGCGCAATTTCTTGTTTGCGGCTGCCGGGCAGCAAACCGAGCAGCGGTTTTTTCGCGTCGAATTGATAGCGGGAAAAAAATATTGGCGTCGTTAATTGGGGGCGCAGCCCCTCCAACAACGGATGCCCGACAAATTCGGTTGGAATTCCTGCGGATTGAAAGAGCGGAACTTCAAATGGAAAGACGACGGCCATGTGATCGATAAGCCGCGCCATTTTCGGAATGCGGTTGGCGCCCCACGCCCAAACTTGCGGCGCGATGTAGTACAAAATTTTGAGCGGGTTTTCACGGCGGCGTAGTCGCTCGGCAAAGCGCAGATTGAATCCCGGGTAGTCGATGAGAATCACCACCGCCGGTTGCCGCCGCCTCGCCTCGTTTTCGAGCGCGCGCATCACGCGGCGAAAAAATTGCAGATGGCGCAACACTTCGGTGAATCCGACGACGGCCATATCGCGAACGTGAAAAAGCAGTTCCATGCCGGCCGCAGCCATGCCGTCGCCGCCAATGCCGAAAATTTCTGCGTGCGGCTGGAGTTGCCGCAACTCGCGCACGACACCGGCGCCGTGCAAGTCACCACTCGCTTCGCCGGCAACGATCAGTACGGCGAATTTGTTTTCTGCTTTTCTCACGCTATTGTAAACTATAAATTACCCAATCCGAGCCGGAACCAAATTTAACCACCAAGCCACAGAGGCGCGCAGTTAACAAGGCTTTTTCTTGGCGTCTTTGCGCCTTTGTGGTTAACAATCTTTGCTTTTTATGCCGTTCCGAATTTCCACCGCAAAAAAATGGCAAGCGTAATTAAAAACGTGCTCAGCAACGTATCTTTCTCAATTTTCAGCGCGCGCGCCAGCGGCATCGCCGCAATGTTTTGCGAACGAAACGGCCGCAGCCGAGGAATGAAGCGCGGCACCTGCGCGAGATAATCCTCGTAAATTTTTCCGAAGTGCCGGCGCAAGTGTTCTTCTTCGAGGGAAATGATCATGCTGTATTGCGCGCTGAAAAGCGCCGCGAAGATGATCAGCATCCACGGCATCCACGCCGAAGCCATGACGCAAAATCCGAGCGCGATTAAAAAATTGCCGAGATAAAGCGGGTTGCGCACGTAAGCGAATGGCCCGTGCGTGATCAACTCCGCGCCGGCGCCGGCTTCTCCGGTGGTGCGCGTCGCGCCGCCGGCATGGCTGACCGCCCAAATTCGCAGACATTCACCAAACAATGTAATGATAAACCCGCCGATGAGACTGGCCGGTGAAGGATCGGCCCAAAGCAAAATCACGAGCAGCAGCGGGAGGGGCGTGTAGCTGCGGTAGTTAAAAAAAAATTTTCGGATGTCCATTCACACACCTCGATACGATCCGCCGTCCACCAAAAACGTGCTGCCGGTGATGAAACTCGCGCGCTTGCTGGCAAGAAAAGCGATGAGCGCGCCGACTTCTTCCGGGCGTCCCATGCGGCCCAGCGGAATCGTGCTTTCGGTGCGCGATAACGCCTCGTCCACCGTGATGCCTTCGCGTTTGGCTTGCGCTTGCAGCAGCTCATCGACGCGGTCGGTGCGCACCCACCCCGGCGCGACGTTGTTCACGGTGATGTTGTGCGGCGCCAGCTCGAAGGACAACGTTTTGGCGAGACCGAGCATCGCCGGGCGCAGCGTATTGGAGATCGTCACGCCGTCCAGCGGCTGCCGCGCGGAGATCGAAGCGATGTTGATGATGCGGCCCCATTTTTGTTTTTTCATCTGCGGGATGGCGGCGGCGCATAGCCGCGTCATGCTGAATAAAACGAGATCAAAACCAATCCGCCAATGCTCTTCGGTGAGATCGGCAAACATGCCGGTGGGCGGCCCGCCGGCGTTGTTGACGAGAATATCGAGGCGGCCGAATCTTTCGACGCAGCGCTTGACGAGACGGGTGACGTCTTCGGCGTGCGTCACATCGGCCACCATTGCTTCGACCTCGCCGCCGCCCAACGCGCGAATCGCGCCCGTCGTTTGCTCGAGCGTGACGGCGCCGCGCGCGCAGATAAAAACATTCGCGCCCTCTTGCACCAACGTTTCGGCGGTCGCGCGGCCCAAACCGCGACTCGCCGCGGTGACCAAAGCAACTTTTCCGGCTATATCGAGATCCATGCTTTCTCCTTTCCGGCCTCAAAAATTTCTTAATCAGACTCTTGCTCGGTGTTTATGAATTTTCAAAAGCGCGCATGAGTAAAAGCGTGATGAATCGCTTCGAGTTTACTTGATCTCCGGCCCGGCCAGCCAATCGTAGCCAATCGTTTTGTCATGATGCGGAATGCGGCCCTCATCGTTTGGATCGTACACCGACGAGGTCACATAAAAAAGATGCGTGACCCCGCCGCCGAGTGCCTTGCAGCCGTGCGCCACGCCGGGGGGAATTTTCACGACTTTTGCCGGATAATTCTCGCCCATGAAAATCGTTTGCAACTCGCCGGCGGTCCGTGACGCTGGCCGTTTATCAAACAAAACCAGCTTTAAATTGCCGATCGGCACATACCACCAATCGATTTGCAATTGGTGAATGTGCCAGGCTTTGGCAGCGCCGGGGTACATGCAGGAATGGCTCAATTGGCCGAAGCCTTCTTGGAAAAATCCGTCGGTTTTGCGAATAATCTCGCGAAAAAAGCCGCGCTCATCCGGATGGGTGGCGAGGTCTTTGATTTCAACGCCTTCGATCATTTTTGCCTTCCTCCCTTTAAAATGATCATTTGTGAAAGGAATTTTAAATTGAAAATTTTCAATTTAAATTTTTCAATTCTGTTGGGTGCGGATCGAGCCGCGCTGCGGCATAAAAGCGAACCCCGGCCTTCCGCCAAAAACATCGAGGAAAGTCGGGGCCAATCTGCGTGCCAACCTTGTCAGCGTCTGAAAATTTACACATTCAAACACGCCAAGTCAATCTTTATTTTCGTTTTTTTGTTTGATCGCAAAACTGACTCGCCGCGACACGGATTGGCCGGAAACGCGATCGGTGAGCTGAATGGTCAAATCATACCGGCCGGCCGGCTGGCCGAGAATTTCGAGGTGATGATAAAGTTTTTCGTCGCGGCGAGGGCCGCTGGATTCAAACGAGGAGCCAATCGCCAGGCTCTGCCGCTCCAATCCCAAAATTTTGCCGAAACGAGTGGCGGCGCGGCTGACCAGGCTTTTTTTCTCCTGCACCGGCTCGACGACGTAATCGATGCGATAATTGCTCAAGCCGTTGGCGTCGAACGACAGGTTGTAAATTTCATAATAAACGTAAAGCGGTTGATTGACAGAAAATTCGCGCGAAAGCGCGGGCATCAAATTGACGCCGTTATCGCGATAGAGCGCCAACTGTGGATTCGCGCTGTCGGCGTTGGCCAAAACCACACTGCTCAGGCTTAATTGCGCATGCGAAAAATCCTCCACCAGAACCGTCGTTCTTTCAGCGCCGGAACGTCCGGATACAGTCTCCATGACTTCGAGTGAAATTCGATAGGTCCCGCGTTTCATGTTGACCGACCAGCGATCAATCAGATAAAGCGAGTCGGCGGTTGGGGAATTAACGGGCCGGCGCTCGTCGCGCCATTGCCGCACTTCGTTCCAATTTTCGTCAAAGAAAAACAAGCCGCGACGCAGGGGGGCGATCGGCGCCGCGCGCGGTGAAGAATCGGCAATGCCAAAATAAATTTCGAGCCGCGTGCTGTCCGGCTGCTGCGCGTCGCGAAATTGTGCAATGATATGAGGCAACTCCAGACGGCGGCCGCCATGCGGAAATTCGAATCGTTCGGGAAGCTCGCGGATTTTTCGCTCGAAAAGCCATTTGCCGTCGATCTCGCCCACGCTGCCCCAAGCGAAAGAATAATTGCGATTCAAAAACCGATCGTCGAAAATCATTTGAAAAGCGCCGTAATCCCAAAATTCCTTCGAAGCATTGAGCGCCGCCCGGCCGGTCGCGCTGGCGCCGATTTCGGCGCGCGTGCGCACGCGCCAACGCGGATGGCCGAAGCGAATCAGCGTTTGGCCGCGATCGGTTTTCCAGCCCGGAATATTTTTTTCGGGCACGCCGTAGCGCAAGTTGGCATACGCGATCCGGCCGAAGTGTTCGAGCAGCCTTTCATTGGCCGCCGTGAGGAAGAGCGGATCGCGCCTTTCCCAAAAACGTCGCTGCGTTTTCGCTTTGAGCGAGTCCGGCGCGTTTTCATAACTCTTCGCGGAATCCGGCGCCAGCACGATTTGCAGCGAATGAAAAAAGGCGCGGCTCTCCGGCGGCATGAGCTGCTGCGCGCGATCATAAGCTTGCTGGGCCGCATCAGCGTTGCCAAGTTGTTGCCGCGCCAAACCGAGAAACAGAAATAAATCAGCCGAGGCGATTCGCGCCGTAGCTTTTTCCAATAAAGCCGCCATCTTTTCGTAAAGCTGCGCGTCGAAATAAAGCCCGGCAAGATGATGATAGGCCGCCGTCATCGCCGGATCGAGCCCAATCGCGCTGCGCAGCAGCCGTTCGGCTTCGACAAAATCTTTTTGGGCAAAATCGTAAAAGTAGAACGTGGCGTTTTCGTGCGGGCTGATCAAATCGCGATAGTGCAGCATGTCCTCTTCCTTGAACAGCGCGAGATGATAATACGGGCGGGCGTCGAGCGGATCGATTTTTTTGATTTTGTTGAACTCGCTTTTTGCCGCGCCGGTGGCCCCGCGCTGTAATTGCAATTTCGCCATCGCGTAGCGATATTCAGTATTCCGGGGCGCGAGCTGAATGGCGCGCGCCCAGGCTGATTCGGCGCGATTGCGGCCGGCGATCGTGCCCTGTTCGATGTAGGCGCAGCCGAGCGCGTGAAAAGCTTCGGCTGATTTGCCGTCGAGAGAAGCGACACGTTGCAATTGGCGGATGTATTCTTCCAAGGACAGCGATGGGCGCGCGGCGAGGGTTTGCTGCAATAATTGCTGCGCCGCCGATCTTTTGTCGGAGTTGGCGTCGGGCTGCGTGAAACCCCAAGCGCTGGCGGCGACGAGGGCGATGGTCAGCAGGAAGAGCATAGTGGAAAAAATATAAAAAATTTATGGAGAAAATCAAACATGAAATTGTGCTTGAAAGTGGCGCGTAAATTTGTTATGCTAAACACGGAGAGTTAGATGATTGAATCGAAATACATAGAAGGTTGGCGCCGCCGTTTTGCCGAACAAGAAACGGAATCTCGCGCCTTGGCGGCGCCAGCGCGACACGTACTATCCGAAGCGGTCACCATTCTCAAGAAGCATGGCGCTAAACGCATCATCCTTTTCGGTTCGCTTTGTCGTGAAGGACGTTTTCATCGCGGCTCCGACATCGATCTTGCCGTCGAGGGGATTCCGCCGCAAAAGTTTATTCGGGCCGGCGCTGATCTGATGATGGCGCTTGATTGGCCCATTGACCTCAAGCCGTTGGAAGAAGTCGATGTTTTTTTCGCGAGAGAATTATGAAATATGGGGAAGCGATCTATGTCGAGCCGGAGGCTGATTGATGTTTGCAGAACCAAGCCGGATGTCATTCTGGAAGAATCTTTTTTGTTCTGAGCGAAGGTCTCGAATATTAAAAGAGTTCTTTCAGAATGACATTTTTTATTAGCTGTGCAAACTTCGAAGAAATGAATAAATACTTCCTGTTCCTCCGCATGGTCTTTCTGACCGCGGCGACTTTGTTGACGCTGACGGTGGGCATGATCTTGCTGACTCTGTGCAGCATTCTCACGCTCGGGCAGGCGAAGAATTTCGTCATTCATACGTTCAGCCGATTTATAGGCCATCTGGTTTTATTCTTCGCCGGGGTCAAAGTCAAATTTGAACGAATTGGCGCGCCGGTGAATCGGCCGGCGATTTTCATTTCCAATCACAGCTCGACGCTGGATATTTTTCTCATTATGACGTTGGGCATTCCCAAAGTGCGCTACGTCGCCAAATACGAGTTGCTCTACAATCCGCTCTTTGCGGTGATGGGCGCGCTCACCGGGCAAATTTTTATCAAGCGCCAGGATTCCGAGCGGGCAGTGGCCACACTCAATCGCGCTTATGAAAAGATTCGCCGGCAGGGGCTTTCGTTGTACGTCGCGCCGGAAGGCACGCGGCAGGAGAGCGGCAAAATCGGCCCGTTTAAAAAAGGCGCGTTTCGCATGGCGATTGATTTGCAATATCCCGTCGCGCCGATTCACTTTGCTGGCGCGCGCCATCTCTGTCCCGGCAAAACGCTGCAGGTGCAACCCGGCACGGTGATTATTCGTTTTTATCCGGCCATCGATACGAGCGCGTGGACGCTCGGAAACTTGGATGAGCAGATGGCGCGGATTCGTCAGGAATATGTGCGGTGGGAGCGGGAATACGACGAGATTTTTGCCGCGGCCGAATAGAGTTTTATTGCAAAATTTTACTTGACTTTTTTGTGGCGTTCACGTTGACTTTAGAGATGAAATTTTTTATCTTGGCTTGCAATCAATCATGGGACAATGCTCGTACTAATGAACGGTTCAAAACGCCTGCTCATCCTATCCGGCCTTTTTACAGCTTTGATGGTGTTGGGCGCGCGCATAAAAATTCCGCTGACGTTTATTCCGATAACGTTGCAGCCCTTTTTTGTGTTGCTGTCCGGAATCTTGCTCGGCCCGGTTTACGGCGCCGCAAGCCAACTGGCATACTTGTTTCTCGGCTTGATCGGGTTTCCGGTGTTTTCAAATGGTGGAGGGTTAGCTTATATTTTGCAACCGAGCTTTGGATATCTTTTGGGATTTCCGTTGGCGAGCTTTATCGCCGGAATGATTGTGCATCGCGGTTTCTCATTGTCGAAGGTTTTGCCAAGCGTTAGTGTCACCCGTTTGATTTTTGCCAACCTTGCCGCGCTTTTGGTCATTTTTATACCGGGCGTGCTTTACCTGTGGTTCAATCTCAATTTTATAGTTGACAAATCCCTCAGTTTTAACGGCGCCTTGTACGGCGGCTTTCTCGTTTTTCTTCCCGGCGACGTCATCAAAATGATCGGCGCGATTTTATTGTATCGCGCCTTGCAGCCGCGATTGACGTTTTCAACAAATATTCCAACCGAACAAACAGCAACGCCATCAATGGCCAGAACGGAATCTCGGTTTGATTGACAAGAAGTAAATTCCAAAACGTAATGCGTAAATGTAAGCTTGCGAATTATGCCTTACGAATTAAATCTAAAATCCGGCCATGACTAAAAAGTATTTCCTCGGCTTCGACGGCGGCGGCACGCATCTGCGGGGCTGCTTGATTGATGAACGCGGCAATGTGCTGGCGGTGGCGTCGCATCCGCCGGCGAGCTTCCCCAAGTTGAAAGAAACGATCGGCGAGCCGGTTGCGGCGCTGGTTCGCGAGCTGCAAGCGCGCGCCGGTTTGTCAACCGGAGTCGTCAGCGCGGCGGGATTTTGTTCCACCGGCGTTGGCCGCCCGGCCGATCGCGAAATCGTTGAACGAGCTTTAAATGAAAAAAAGATTGCGCAAAAAATTATTGCCGAAAGCGATGCGCTGGCAGCATTGACCGGCGCGTTGGGCGGCGGCCCGGGAATCATCGTCATTGCCGGCACCGGCGTCATTGGATTCGGGCGTGATTTAAATAATGAAATCATCCGCGTCGGCGGTTGGGGCTATTTGCTCGGCGATGAGGGGAGCGGCTTTTCGCTGGTTCAGGCCGCGTTGACTGCCGCACTGAAAGATTGGGATGGTCGTGGACCGAAAACGGCGTTGCGAAAAATTTTTGAACGGCATTTTAGCGTGACGAATATCGACTTGATCATCTCACAAATTTACAATAGCGACTTTGATCGCGGGAAATTCGCCGAGTTAGCGCCACTGGTTTTTGAGACGGCGGATCAAGGCGACGCTGCTGCCAAAGAAATAGTTCACAACGCCGGACGCGCGCACGGGTATTTGATTAATGCCGCCGTTCAACGAGGAAAATGGCAACCTCCTATTCCGCTCGCGCTCATCGGCAATCTCTTTCGCCGCCGCGACGTCTTGCTTCCCGGTTTGTGGGAAGTTTTATCGGAAAAACATTTTCATCTGATGCCGCCCCGCTTCGAACCGGTGGTGGGCGCGGCGCTGCTGGCAATGATGGCAACGGGCATCACATTAAAAGAAAAATTTTTAAAAAATCTTGAACGTTCATGGCAAGCCAAACTGAATTGACTCGTTCGCTCGGCCCGGCGATGCAACGCTTGATCACAATCGCCCGCAAACCGGAAAAACGCATCGTCGGTTTGATTTCCGGCACTTCGGCGGATGGCATTGATGCCGCGCTCGTTCGCGTTCGCGGCAACGTTGCTGAGGCGCTGCCGCCGAACGAGCGCTTGCAGCTTGAAGCTTTTGCCACCTTTCCATATCCGAACGAATTGCGCGAACCACTGCTTGCCGCCTCGCTGCCCGGCGCCGGAACGGTTGATCTTATCTGCCGGCTCAATATGGCTATTGGTGAATGTTTTGCGCAAGCGGCGTTGCAGATTATTGAGCAAGCCGGCGCAAAGGCTGATGCAATCGATCTTATTGGCTCGCACGGACAAACTATTCATCACCTGCCCTTTGCCGAGCCGCTCGCGGCTATTCCGACTTCCGGCACCTTGCAAATCGGCGAACCGAGTTTAATCGCCAAACGCACCGGCATCATCACCGTCGCCGATTTTCGCGCCGCGGACATGGCGCTCGGCGGCCAGGGCGCGCCGCTCGCGCCTTTTCTTGATTATTTGGTTTTTCACTCTTCTGATTATACGCGCAGCATTTTGAATATCGGCGGCATCGCCAATCTGACCATCTTGAAAAAAGCCGGGGAAGTTGATGAGATGATCGCGTTTGATACCGGCCCCGGCAATATGATCATCGACGCCCTGGCGCAAAAATTTTTTAACAAAGCCTATGACGACGGCGGTGAATTGGCGGCGCGCGGCAACGTCTCGACCGATTTGCTGAACGTGTTGTTGCGACATCCTTATTTTGCCAAACCGATTCCAAAATCCACCGGGCGCGAAGAGTTTGGCGCGGCGTATTGCGAGCAGCTCGTTCAGCGCGCCGCGGATTTGCAGCTCACTCCCAACCACGTCTTTGCCACGGCCACGGCGTTGACGGCTGAAACGATTGCGCGCGATACGCGGCTGCTGGAAAAACGCTTCGGGCCAATTGACGAACTCATCGTCAGTGGCGGCGGCATGCACAATCACACGCTGATGGCGATGCTGCAGGAACGCTTTGCGCCGGCCAAAGTCAAAACGACAAACGAGTACGGACTGCCCGGCGATGCAAAAGAGGCCATTCTCTTCGCCGTGCTGGCGAATGAAACGGTTTGCGGATATTCAGGGAATGTGCCGTCGGTGACCGGCGCGAAAGCGGCAACAATTTTGGGAAAAATTTGTTTGTAGATTTGCCGGGTTGTTTTAAATTTCATTTTGAAAAAGTCCAAAGCGACAATAAGCTATGAAACACAGTCTCTGTATTTTTGAAGACGAACACTGCAATCGCCTCCACCCACTCACATTAACCCGCCCAGTTTTCGATCTCCGCTGTGGCATTTCTCTTTTGCGTGAGAAAATCTCTCGGCGCTTTCCAAATTATAAGCTTCATTTTTTTTGCCGCGAGTATCTCGCCGGCGTTGTGTGTGAAGCCATTCCCACTGTATCAGTGAACCAAATCCCTGCCGAATCTTGTCTCTTCATCAACGGGCGTTTTATCTTGGGAGAAAAGCCTCCGACTATTGGTTTGCACGACATGGTTTGGAAAAAAGATGCCGAAGTCGCGGCCGCGTTACTCAACGGCGAGCGTCTCGCTTCGCTCGCACAAATAAAAGACGGCGTCATTCCAACTTCGTGGTTCGATGGTTTGCCGGTTGAAGAGATCGACGGCGTATTCATTCGTTATCCGTGGGATTTAGTGCATCACAATCCTGCGCAGATCAGAAACGATTTTGCTTATTTCAATCGCGGCGGACAAATCTTGGGGAAAATTTATCCCAACGTCACACTTTTGAATAAGGAAAATATCTATATTGCCGCCGGCGCAAAAATCAAACCGGGTGTCGTGCTTGATGCCGAAGATGGCCCGATTTACATTGACGAGCGCGCGAAAATTATGGCCAATGCCTCGCTGCAAGGCCCGCTCTTTATTGGCGCTAAAGCGACGATTAAAATGGGTGCAAAAATTTACGAAGGCACCTCCATCGGCGAAGTGTGCAAAGTCGGCGGCGAGGTGGAAGAGTCCATCATT
>Ga0247727_10007446_pt1 | contig 20853 bp, 18 predicted proteins | sample WisWelCaveWW1625_FD_202498 | JGI IMG/M metagenome (GOLD analysis project Ga0247727, IMG submission 202498) | Biofilm microbial communities from Wishing Well Cave, Virginia, United States - WW16-25 | ecosystem: Environmental > Aquatic > Deep subsurface > Groundwater > Cave microbial mat | place... | reverse complement strand
CAGGGCGCGCTCGGCGCTGCGGATGCGCGCATAGCTCGCTTCCAGCACGGCGAGGAACAGCGCCTCCTTGTTGCCGTAGTAATAGTAGAGCATGCGCTTGTTGGCGCCGGCGCGCGCCGCGATGCGGTCGACGCGCGCGCCGCCCAGGCCGACGCGGGCGAACTCCGCGGTCGCCGCCCTGAGGATGCGCGCCTGGTTCTTCTCCGGATCGCGACGCAGGCTGGTCATGACGGTGCAGCGAGTCCAAGATCGGCGTGCAGCACCTGCGCGCAGTTGTAGCCGGGCAAGCCGGTGATGTTGCCGCCCGGGTGGCAGCAGGAGCCGCACAGGTAAAGGCCGCGCAGCGGGCCCCGGTACCGCCCCGCTCCGGGGAAGGGCCGCTCGAAGCCGACCTGGCCGTGGGTGAAGGCGCCGACCAGCAGGTCACCCTCGCGCATGTTCGGCAGGTCCCGCTCGGTGTCGAGCGCGCTGCGCGCGAACCAGTCGATGACGGCACCTTCAAGGTTGGGCGCGTACTGCGTCCACAGCTCGAGCATCTGCCTGGCATGAGAGTCCTTCTCGCGGTCCCAGTTGCGCGGGTCGCCGTTCAGGCGGTAGGGGAGCTTTTCCCACATGAACGCCGTGTGCATCCCGGGCGGCGCCTGCGAGGCATCGAACACCGTCGGCGTCGCACCCCACATCACGGTCGGCGGAATGGTCCCTTGCTCGTGGTGCGCGACGATCTCCGGGAACTGCGCGTAGCCTTCGAGCCCCAGGATCACCATCAGGGCGCGGCCGAGCTCCGGGAACGCGCGCTCCGCAGCGTAGACCGGCCGCTCGCGCAAGTTGAGATTGAGCGCGAACAGCGGCGCGAGCAGGTTGTAGGCGAAGCGTTCGGCCTTCGCGCGCCAGTTCCCCGGCAGGTCCTCCGCGCGCATCAGCTCGAGGAAGGTCTGCTGCGGATTCAAGCCCGAGGCGACGAACTGGCGCGCGCGGATGAATTCGCCCGCCGCCGTCTCGACGCCGATCGCGCGGCCGTGCTCGACCACGATGCGCCGCGGCTCGACGCCGCAGCGGATCTCGCCGCCCGACTCGCTGACCGCGGCAGCGAGCGCGCGGGCGAGTGCCGCCGAGCCGCCGACGCACATCTGCGCCTTGCCGGCCGCCGCGAGCAGAATCGGGATGTGGTGGCCAAAGCCCTTGCAGCGCAGATCCACTTCGCGCAGGCCGTTAAAAAACAGCAGGCCGCCCTGGATTACCGGATCCTCGAACTCGCGCAGCACGAATTCCTCGGGCGAAAGCGCGCTCGTCTCCAGCAGCAACCGGCCCTCGCGCGATTGTTCCAGCCGCGCGCGGCGCTCGGCAGGCGGCAGCGGCGGCGTGCGCGACTCGGGGCCGATGATCTTTTCCAGCACGGGCACGAAGTCGTTCCGCCAGCGGCGCAGCGAGCGCGCATCGCCGGCGCTGAAGCGCTCGAAGGACGCCGCGGTCTTCTCGAAATCGGTCCACCACTCGAGCACGTTGCCGTCGCGCTGCACCAGCGCGACGTTCAACTCCGGCTCCAGGTAGCGCGCGCCGCGCTGCTCGAGCGCCAGATCGCGGTACCAGGGCATGTGGGTGACGGCGCGGTGAAAGAACGAGTGCGTGTTGTGCAGGAAACCGGGGTGGCGCGGGTCCTCCACCGTGGCGAGGCCCCCGCCGGGGACCGCGCCGCGCTCCAGACACAGCGTTTTCAGCCCGGCTTTTCCCAGGTAGGCCTGCAACACCAGCGCGTTGTGGCCGGCGCCGAGAAGAATGCCGTCATAGCCGTCGCTCACGCTCACTCCATGCCGAGCAGCTTGTAGATGCGGCGCGTGTACTCGCCGAAGACCTCCTGCGTCTTCAGGTCGAGCGTCCTGGGGCGCGGCAGGTTGATCTCGAAGTTGTCCGCCATCCGCGCCGGCCCCGCGGTGAGCACCACCACCCGGGTGCCGAGGAACACCGCCTCGGAGATGCCGTGGGTGACGAAGACGATGGTCTTGCCCGACTCCTTCCAGATGCGCAACAGCTCCAGGTTCATCTTCTCGCGCGTCAGCGCATCGAGCGCGCCGAACGGCTCGTCCATCAGCACCAGCTTGGGGTCGTGCACCAGCGCGCGCGCGATCGCGGCGCGCTGCTGCATGCCGCCGGAGAGTTCGTAGGGGTACTTGTCCTCCTGGCCCGCGAGCCCCACCAGCGCCAGCAGGTCTCTGGCGCGCTCGCGGCTCGCCGCCGCCGGCAGGCCGAGGATCTCGGCGGGCAGCAGCACGTTCTCCAGGATGCGGCGCCACTTCAGCAGCAGCGGCGCCTGGAACACCATGCCGATGTCGCGCGACGGATCGAAAGGATGCTCCGGACTGCCGAGCTGCACCTCGCCGCCGTCGTGCGCGTGCAGGCCGGCGAGGATCTTGAGCAGCGTTGATTTGCCGCAGCCCGAGGGACCCACCAGCGAGACCAGCTCGCCGGGCATGACGTCGAAGGTCGCGTCCGAGATCGCCAGCTGCTCCTGGCGACCGCGCCGGTAGATCTTGCGCACCCCCGCGAGGTGGATGAAAGGCGCGGCCATCATTCCACCCTTCATTCCACCCTTGCGTCCTTGACTACCAGCAGGCGCTCCAGCAGCAGCACCATGCCGTAGAGCAGCACCCCGATCAGGGTGATCAGGATCACCGCCATGAACATCGCCGGCGTGTCGAGCGTCACCTGCACCTGCAGCATCAGGTAGCCCAAGCCCTTGTCCGAGCCGAGGAACTCGCCGACGATCGCGCCCGCCACGGCGAGGATGGCCGCAACCTTCATTCCGGAAAAGATGTACGGCAGCGCGCCGGGAAGCTGGATCTTGGTGAACAGCTGCCAGCGCGAGCCCTTGAGCGACTTCACGAGATCCAGCAGTTCCGGTTCGACCTCGCGCAGGCCGCGCGCCGTGGTGAGCAGGATCGGAAACACGCAGATCGAGAACGCCATCAGCGAATTGGGAAACACGCCGTACTTGAACCAGACGATGATCAGGGGGCCGAGCGCCACCTTCGGAATCATGTTGAGCGACACCAGCAGCGGCATGAAGAAGGCTTCCAGCGCCCTCGACCAGCTGAAGATCAGCGCCAGGGCAACGCCGATCACCAGCGCGAGAAAATAGCCGGCAAAGATCTCGGTGCCGGTGACCGTGATGTTGGTCCACCAGTCGTAGTTCGGCTGCAGCAGCGCATCCAGCGTCGCGCCGGGCGAAGGCATGACGAATTTCGGTACGTTGCCCAGTTTGACGAACAGGTACCACGCCAGCAGCAGGGCGAGGTGCGCGACGACCGCAAGTGCGAAGCGTCCGATCTTGTCGTTGTTCATGTTCACCCCTTCACGTTGACTTCAGGACAGCCATTTTTCCAGGTTCGCCCGTACGAACGCATCGTCATTCATATCCGGGTACGCGGCGCAGACCCGGTCGATCTCCTCGGCTTGCCCCGGCGAGAGCCCCTCCTTCGGGTCCAGGCACCAGATGCCCTCGAGCAGCCCCTGCCGGCGCAGCACCTCGTGGCAACCCGGGATACAGCCGGCGAAATCATGTGCCACGTCGAAGAACGCGCTGTTGGCGTCGGTGACCTTGGAGTCCAGCGCGAGGATTTCCGAATTTATTTCAGTGATTTGCTGGATTCTTTCGAGGAATTCTACGGCACGTTTTGTCCAGACGCTCCAATGCCCGAGCAGTCCCCCCTTGATGCGGACCTGGATCTCTTCATCGCCGCGCCTCACGGCAAGCGGCGCCAGCAGGTCGAGCACGATGTGGTCGTCGTTGCCGGTGTACAGCGCAATGCGCTCCTCGGCGCGCGCCGCGATCAGCCCCCTGGCGACGTCCAGCGTCCGGTAACGGTTGAAAGGCGCGATCTTGATCGCGATCACGTTCTCGATTTCGCAGAAGCGCCGCCAGAACTCCGCCGGCAGCCGAATGCCGCCTACCGCCGTCTGCAGATAGAAGCCGACCAGCGGAATGTCCGCAGCGACCGCCGTGCAGTGCGCGACCAGCTCGTCCACCGACGCACCCTTCATCGGGCCCAGCGACAGCATGCCGGCGTGGTAGCCGAGCGTGAGCGCAACGCCGGCTTCCGCCTTTGCCTGCACGGTGTTGCCCGACAACCCGGCAATCAGCAACACCGGACGCGAAGCCCCGCTTTTGTCCCACGTTCGCGTTTCCTCGGCCGCAAGCTTGAGCACCGGTTGGTACAGCCCCGCCTCGCGGATCGCGAACTGGGTCGCGTGCACGCCCACCGCGAGCCCGCCCGAGCCGGCGTCCAGGTAGTAGCGGGTTAACGCACGCTGGCGTCGCAGGTCGAGCCGCCGGTTCGCGTCCAGCGCCAGCGGGTGCGCCGGGATCACCGTGCCGCGCCGCAGGAGGGCGAGGACGTCGGCGGGGAGCTGGGAGAAATGCATCACAATGTAACTAGCCGGTTAAATTATGGCCATTGACACTCGCGCGGCCTCCTTCTACCATCGAACGCACAGGAGGACACCATGCGCAAGACGCTCGTCGCTGCACTGCTCGCGCTCGCCGCCACCCCCGCCACAGCCCAGCAAAAACTCGACTTTATCCTCAACTGGACCCCCGGCGGCGACCACGCCCCCTACTACTACGCCAAGGCGCAAGGCTGGTACGCGAAGGAGGGCATCGACCTCAACCTCGAGCCGGGCAGGGGCTCGATGCTCGCGGTGCAGAAAGTCGGCGCCGGCGCCAACCCGATCGGGCTCGCCGACATGGGCAACGTGCTGATCGGCAAGGGCAAGGGCACCGATGCGGTCGGCGTATTCAACGTCTACGCCAACTCGCCGCAGGGCCTGTACTGGCTGAAGAGCTCGGGCATCAAGGGCATCAAGGATTTCCCGGGCAAGAAGATCGGCAATCCGGCGGCCGACGGCGCGCGGCCGATGTGGCCGGCGATTGCCAAGGCGAACGGCATCGACCCGAAATCGGTCACCTGGGTGAATATCGACGCCAACGCCAAGCTCTCGGCGCTGAAATCCAAGGCGATCGACGTCACCACCTCGTTCTACAACATTCACCACATCTACCAGAAGGAGCTGGGCGCCGACATGGGCTTCGTCGCCTGGCGCGAAGTCGGCTTGAATCCCTACGGCAACTCGGTGATCGTGAACGGCGACTACCTGAAAAAGAACAAGCCCCTGGTGGACAAGTTCGTCAAGGTGACGCAGCGCGCCTTTGCCTTCTGCGTCAAGGATCCCAAGCCCTGCGTGCAGGCGCTGGTCGAGGCCGGCGGCGCGCTCCTGTTCGACGACCAGATGCAAAACTGGGGCCTCGTTGAAGTGCTGATGAGCGACAAGACCTCGCGCGAAGTAGCGCTCGGCATCCACGACGACGCCCGCATGAAGGCCGACTACGACCTGGTGCGCGACTACGTCGGCATCGACAAGCCCTTCGACGTGCGTTCGACCTACACCAACGAGTTCCTCGACCGCTCGATCAAGATGACGAAATAGTCCGGGCAGCTCAGCCGAGCTCAGGCCCGGCCGGGCAAAAGACGAGCGACGCGTCTCCGGGCGCGCGTGCCGCATCGCCGGTGTCGGCGTGCACCATGCGCGTGAAGGGGCGCTGAAACACGAAGCCGAGAGTTTCAAGCCAGGAGCGAAACTCGACTTCACGATCTGCCAGATCGATATGCAGCGGGGGCGCGACCGCCGAGAGCGCAGTTGCGAGCAGGTCCTGCGCGGACAAGGCGTCGCGCGCCACGAGCGGACCGAGTTGCCGGGCCTCGCGGCCGTCGCGGCCGAGGAGAAACCCCGTCAGCCGCCCTTGTCTTTCGCAGACCAGCGCCGCGTCGGGCAGGCGCCGCGCGAGTGCGCGCAGTAAGACCTCACGGCTTGCGCCAAATGCTGCTGAGTCGAGCGCGAGGACTTCTGGCCAGTCCGAATCGCTTAGTTTCCGAGCGCCCTTCGAAAGAAGCGAGGCATTGCAATCCCGCGCCAGTGCATGGCGATTGAAGCCCCAAGTATCGCGAAAGCCTTCCTGCACATACACCTCGTGCCCCGCGGGAGTAGCGTCGAGAATCGGGGTCTGACCCCGATTTTTCAGGTCGGCAAGCGCCAGGCGCAGTAGGCGCGTCGCATATCCTTTGCCGCGATGTTCCGGCAGCACGAGCACCATGCTCACCCACGCGAAGCTTCCGTACGGCAGCACGATCGTAGTGGCGGCGAGCGTCCGGTCGGCCAGCGCAATCCCCCAACCCCGGCCGAATTCGAGCATCAAACGCCAGTCGGCTTCGTTCTGGTTCCAGTTCGCCGATCCTGAGAGCGCCAGGCAAGCTGCGACGTGCTCGTCGCGCAATTGCAACTCAGTACTTTCCATCCCGAGTCTCGAAATGAGTCGGCTTGCCGAGTCCGGGCAGGCCGCGCGCGATCCAGTCCGCCTGCCAGTCGATCATCGTCGCCAGCAGCACGCGCGCCGGACCGAGCAGCACCTGCGCCGCCCGCGTGTCCACCAGCCAGGCGCTGGACGCCTCGTTTCCCGTCACCAGCGCCTTCTTGGCGAAGCGTTTGCCGAACTCGGCGGCGAGCCAGCGCACACTGACGACTTCCGGGCCGCTCACGTTCAGCGGCGAGGCGGGCGCGATGCAGTGCGCAAGCAGCCGCAGCGCCTGTTCGTTGGCATCGCCCTGCCAGATGACATTGACGTGGCCCATGGTCACGTCCACCGCTGCGCCGGCGAAGACCTTCGATGCCACGTCGTGCAACACGCCGTAGCGCATGTCGATCGCATACTCCAGGCGCACCAGCCGGCCCGGCGTGCCGTGCCTGCGCGAGCCGTAGTCGAAGGCGCGCTCGCGGCCGACGCAGGAATTGGCGTAATCACCCGCCGGCGGGGTCGTGGGAGTTGCCTCGTCGGCGCCGCGCCCGTTGACGTCGGCATAGGGGTACACGCAGGCGGTCGAGAAAGCGACGATGCGCGACTCCCGGAATGTTTCCGCCGCCATGAACGGCACTGCCACGTTCATCGCCCAGGTCATCGACGCATTTCCGGAAGCGCCGAACTTGTGCCCTGCCATGAACACCACATTCTTCGCCCGCGGCAGCTGTTCCAGCGCGACGCGGTCAAGCAGGTCGCAGGCGATGCACTCGATGCCCTGCGCTTCGAGCTTCTCGCGCAGCCCGCGCTCCGAAAACCGCGCCACGCCGATCACGCGCCGCTCGGGCGCGGCACGCTTCGCCATGCGCGCGAGCGTCGGCCCCATCTTGCCGCCGACGCCGAGAACCAGGATGTCGCCGGGCGCGCGCGCGAGGTCCGCGGAAAGTTGCGCCGACGGGCGTGTCATGAACTCCTCCAACGCCTCGGAGTTTTCAAAATTAACCATCTGGTGAATTATAATCGGCACCATGAAGGCGCCCGGAATCCGAACCACCGTCGTCGGCTCGTATCCGCTGCCCGACTGGCTCGCCGCCGCGCCCTCGGAGCAGGCGCTCGAGGATGCGACGCGTGTCGTGCTGCACACCCAGGAACAGGCCGGTATCGACCTGGTCTGCGACGGCGAGCTTTACCGCTTCGACCTCAACCACCCCGAAACCAACGGCATGATCGAGTATTTCACGCGGCCGATGCAGGGCATCCGCAGTGACATCGGCTTCTCGGAATGGCTCGCGTATTCGAAAGGCGCCGGCATGCGCTTCCGCGCCCGCCCGCCGGGCGTGGTCGAGGGACCGGTCAGTGCCGGCACGCTGAACCTTTCGGTCGCCTGCGCGCGCGCCAGGCGCCTGGCCGGCAAACCGCTCAAATTCACCCTCACCGGCCCGCACATGCTGGCGAAGACGCTGCACGACCTGCACTACCGTAACGCCCCAAAGCTCGCACACGCGATCGCCGACGTGCTGGCGGCGCAGGTGAAGCACCTGGACGCGGACGTCATCCAGGTGGACGAGGCGAACCTGCCGGGCCACCCCGGCGAATGGAAATGGGCGGCGGAAACCATCAACAAGGTGCTCAAGGCGGTGCCGAAGAGAGCGAAGGCAGCCGTGCACCTGTGCTTCGGCAACTATGGCGGGCAGAGCATCCAGCGTGGCGGCTGGGACAGGCTGCTCGACTACCTGAACGCGCTGCGCGTCGACCATATCGTGATGGAAGTCGCCCATCGACCGCCAGAGGAGCTCGCGGTCTTCAAAGGGCTGCGGCGCGAGATCGGCTTCGGGCTGGGGGTGGTGGACATCAAGCGCACCGAGATCGAGAGCTCGGAAGCGATCGCGCGTGCCATCGAGCGCGCGGAGAAAATCCTTGGCCGGGGACGGGTGAAATACATCCATCCTGACTGCGGCTTCTGGATGCTGAAGCGCAACATCGCGGACGGCAAGATCCGCGCCCTGGTGAAAGGCCGGGATCTGTATGAGGGGCGCCTGGGCTAGCCCGCGCTCGGAGGGCGCTAGAACGTCAGGCCTTGCGCTGCGCGCCGACCTTGACGATCTTCATGGTGTTGGTGCCGCCGGATTTGCCGATCGGCTCGCCGATGGTGAGCACGATCAGGTCGCCGTCCTTGACGGCGCCGCTTTCCACCAGCGCCTTCTCGGCCTCGGCCAGCAGCTCCTCGCGGTCGTGGCCGACGTATTTCACCATCAGCGGATACACGTCGCGGTACAGCGCGCAGCGGTAGCGCGTCGCGGTCTGCGCGGTCAGTGCGTAGATCGGCACGCCACAATTGAGGCGGCTCATCCACAGCGCGGTCGAGCCCGACTCGGTGAGCGTGGCGATCGCCTTCACCTTCAGGTGGAAGGCGGTAAACAGGCCCGCCATCGCGATCGACTGGTCGACGCGCGTGAACACACGGTTGAGGAAATCCTGATCGAGGCTCAGCGGCTGCGTCTGCTCGGCCTGCACGCAGATGCGGTGCATCGCCTCGATCGCCTCCACCGGGTACTTGCCGCTCGCCGACTCGGCCGAGAGCATCACCGCATCGGTGCCGTCGAGCACCGCGTTGGCAACGTCGGACACCTCGGCACGCGTCGGCACCGGGCTCTCGATCATCGACTCCATCATCTGCGTCGCCGTGATGGTGAGCTTGTTGTGCTCGCGCGCGAGGCGGATCATGCGCTTTTGCAGCGCCGGCACGGCGGCATCGCCCACTTCGACCGCCAGGTCGCCGCGCGCCACCATGATGCCGTCGCAGGCGTTCATGATGTCAAGCAGCGCGGCCTGCGTTACCGCCTCGGCGCGCTCGATCTTGGCGATCAGGAAGGCCTTGCCGCCGGAGGCACGCAGCAGCTCGCGCGCCATGTACATGTCGGCGCCGGTCTTCGGAAACGACACCGCGAGATAGTCGGCGTTGATCTTCGCCGCCGTGCGGATGTCATCGATGTCCTTGGGCGTGAGCGCGGGCGCGGTCAGCCCGCCGCCCTGCCGGTTGATACCCTTGTTGTTCGACAGCACGCCGCCGTGGCGCACCGTGGTGTGGATTTCCTCGCCGCGAACCGTGGTGATGTCGAGCACGATCTTGCCGTCGTCCAGCAGCAGCACCGCACCCTCGGCGACATCGCGCGGCAGTTCCTTGTAGTCCAGCCCGACGCGCTTGTCGTCGCCCAGCTCGCAGGTCGCATCCAGGATGAAAGTCTGGCCCTTCTGCAGCGTGACCTTGCCGTCCGTGAACTTGCCGACGCGGATCTTGGGGCCCTGCAGGTCGCACATGACGCCGACGGTGCGTCCGGTCTTGCGCGAGATCTCCTTCACCAGCGCCGCGCGCGCGAGATGGTCCTCGGCGGTGCCGTGGGAGAAATTCAGGCGCACCACGTCCACGCCCGAGCGCATCATGCGCTCGAGCACGGCGGGGTCGGAGGAAGCAGGCCCGAGGGTGGCGACGATCTTCGTGCTGCGGAGCATTTTCCTAAGTGTATCATCGTGTTATGCAGCAAACGGGCAACCAGGATCTGCTCGTGGTGTGCCTCTGCGCCGCCTGGTGCAAGGCCTGCACCGAGTTCCGCGGAACGTTCGACAAACTCGCCGCGCCAAATCAGGGCGCCAGGTTCGTGTGGCTGGATGTCGAGGACGACAGCGCACTGGTGGGCGACATCGAGATCGAGAACTTTCCGACGCTGGCGGTGTTCCGCGGCGACAAGCCGCTCTTTTACGGCGTCACGATGCCTCAGGAGGGCGTGGTGGCGCGCACCCTGGCGTCCCTCAATCGGCCCGACAGGGAAGCCATCGAGGTACCAGGCGAGATCGCCGGGTTGCCGGAGGCGTTAAGCGCGCGCCTGTAGCGCGGCAACCGCGGGTAGGGTTTTCCCCTCGAGAAATTCCAGGAATGCGCCGCCCGCGGTGGAGATGTAGCCGATCCTGCCGGCCACGCCGAACTTGTTGATCGCGGCGATGGTGTCGCCGCCGCCGGCGATGGAAAACGCCTTCGATTCCGCGATCGCCCGGGCGATCGTTTCCGTGCCCTTCGCGAACTGGTCGACTTCGAACACCCCGACCGGGCCGTTCCAGACGATGCTCCCCGCCTGATTCAGGATCGCGGCCAGCGCCGCCGCGCTCTTGGGCCCGATGTCGAGGATCATCTCGTCGACCTCGACCTCGGCCGCCGTCTTCGTCAGCGGTCGTACGCGCGCGGAGATTTCCGTCGCGACCACCACGTCTTCGGGCATCGGCACGTCGGTTGCGGCCATGATTTTCCTGGCTTCATTCGTCAATTCCCTTTCAACCAACGACCTGCCAACCTGAAGGCCGGAAGCAAGCAAAAACGTGTTCAGGATGCCGCCGCCGACAATCAGCTGGTCCACCTTCTTCGCCAGCGCCGCAAGGATGGTGAGCTTGGTGGAAACCTTGGCGCCGGCGACGATCGCCACCAGCGGCCGCGCCGGGCGGGCGAGCGCCTTGCCGAGGGCATCCAGCTCGGCGGCCATGAGCGGGCCCGCGCAAGCAATGCTCGCAAATCGCGCCACACCATGAGTCGTTGCTTCTGCCCGGTGCGCGGTGCCGAAAGCGTCATTCACATAGACGTCGCACAGCGCGGCGATCTTCTTCGATAGCGCTTCGTCGTTCGCCTTCTCGCCGACGTTGAAGCGGCAGTTCTCGAGCAGCACGACCTTGCCGGGTTCGACGTCGACGCCGTTCAACCAATCCCGGAGGAGAAGGAGCTTGATATTCAGAAGCTCGGAAAGCCTTTGAGCGACAGGACCAAGAGAGTCTTTCTCGTTGAAAACCCCTTCTTTCGGCCTTCCCAGATGCGACGTAACCATGACGGCCGCGCCCTTGTCGAGCGCAAGCCTGATGCCCGGGACGGAGGCGCGGATGCGGGTGTCGTCGGTGATGTTGCCGGCCTCGCCCTGCGGCACGTTCAGGTCGGCGCGGATGAAGACCCGCTTGCCCCGCAGCTCGAGGTCCGCGAGCCGCAAGAACTTCATTGCTGCGCCCTCATTTTGCTACATGGAGAGCGGCGGTGACGTCCAGCATCCGGTTGGAAAAGCCCCACTCGTTGTCGTACCAGCTCGCCACCTTCACCAGCGTGCCGCCGGAAACCTTGGTGAGCAGGGAATCGACGATCGAACTGGCCGGATGGTGGTTGAAGTCGGAGGACACCAGCGGATCGGTGGTGTATTCGAGGATGCCTTCGAGATCACCTTCGGAAGCCTGCTTCAGCGCCTGGTTCACTTCCTCCGCGCTGGTGGCCTTCTTCGCGACGAACGTAAGGTCCACCACCGAGACGTTGAGGGTCGGCACGCGGATCGCGTAGCCGTCCAGCTTGCCGTTCAGGTGCGGCAGCACCAGGCCCACCGCCGCCGCGGCACCGGTTTTGGTCGGGATCATATTCATGCTGGCCGAACGCGCGCGCCGCAGGTCCGAGTGGTACACGTCGGTCAGCACTTGGTCGTTGGTGTAGGAATGCACCGTGGTCATCAGGCCGGAGACGACGCCGATCCGGTCGTCCAGCGCCTTCACCAGCGGCGCCAGGCAATTTGTGGTACAGGAGGCGTTCGAGATCACCGTGTCGCTTGCCTTGATCGACTGGTGGTTGACACCGAACACGACCGTGCGGTCCACGTCCTTGTCGCCGGGCGCGGAGATGATCACCTTCTTCGCGCCGGCCGCGAGGTGCGCGCCGGCCTTCGCCTTGCTGGTGAAAAGACCTGTGCACTCGAGCACGATGTCCACGCCCAGCGCCTGCCAGGGCAATTTCGAGGGATCGCGCTCCGCAACGACCTGAATGTTCTGGCCGTTAACCTGCATTGAATTTCCGCTCACTTCCACCGTACCCTTGAAACGGCCGTGAGCAGTGTCGTACTTGAGCAGGTGCGCGTTGGTCTTCGCGTCGCCGAGGTCGTTGATGGCGACGAACTGCAGGTCATGCTTCTTCGAACTCTCGTAGAAGGCCCGCAGGATGTTGCGGCCGATGCGGCCGAAGCCGTTGACGGCTACTTTGATGGTCATTTGACGACGCTCCTGACTGCTTTCACCACGTTCTCCGGCGTGAAGCCGAAGTGCTTGAACAGATCGCTCGCCGGCGCCGATTCGCCGAAGCGGTCGATGCCGACCACCGCGCCCCGCGGGTCATCAACTGCGCCGACATACTTGCGCCAGTAGTCGGTCACGCCGGCCTCCACGGCGACGCGCGGCAGGCCGGGCAACAGGACCGATTTCCGGTGATCGTCGGGTTGCCTGTCAAATACGCTCGTCGAGGGCATGGAAACAACTCGCACCGGCATTCCTTGGGATTGAAGCTGGTTCTGCGCCTCCAGCGCCAGTGAAATCTCGGAACCCGTCGCAATCAGGATGGCCCTCGGGGTGCCATTGGCCTCCGAGAGTATGTATCCCCCGTTTCGAATTCCGGCAATCATCGTTTCATCGCGTTTTACGAATGGAACGTTCTGCCGCGTCAGCAGCAGCGCGGTCGGACCATTCGTTCTCTGAATCGCTGCGGCCCATGCGATCGCGGTCTCCACCGTGTCGCAGGGGCGCCAGACCTCCAGGTTCGGGATCAGGCGCAGGGATGCCGCGTGCTCGATCGCCTGGTGCGTCGGCCCGTCCTCGCCCAGACCGATCGAATCGTGGGTGAAGACGAAGATCGAGCGCAGCCCCATGATCGCGGCCATGCGCAGCGAATTGCGCGCATAGTCGGAAAACGCGAGGAAGGTGCCGCCGTAGGGAGTGAAGCCGCCGTGCAGCGCAATCCCGTTCATGACCGCGCCCATGCCGAATTCGCGCGCACCGTAGAAAAGGTAATTCCCGGCGCCCTCTTTGCCGATCACCTTCGAGGCCTTCACCATCGTCAAATTGGATCCGGTCAGGTCGGCCGAACCGCCGACGAGTTCGGGCAGCGCCGGCACCAGCGCCTCGAGCGCGTTCTGCGAGGCTTTGCGGGTAGCGATTGTTTCGGCTTTCAGGTTGGCGTCTTTGATCAATGAATCAACCAAACCTGAAAAACTCGAAGGAAGGTCCCCCGTAACCCGCCGCAGGAATTCCTTCGCCAGTTCGGGATTCGCCTTCTCGTAAGCCGAGAAAACCCTCTGCCAGCGTCGCTCGGCCCGCTTGCCACGGTCTCTCGCGTTCCAGCCCTCCCGCACGCCGTCGGGGATCTCGAACGGCGGGTATTTCCAGCCGATCGCCTCGCGCGTGGCCGCGACCTCCTTCTCGCCGAGCGGCGCGCCGTGCGCGCTGCCGGTGTTGGCTTTGGTCGGCGCGCCCTTGGCGATGATGGTCTTGGCGCAGATCAGCGTCGGGCGTTCCCGCTCACGCCTCGCCTTGCGCAGCGCGCGGTCCACCGCCTCGACGTCGTGGCCGTCGACGTTGGCGATCACCTGCCAGCCGTAGGACTCGAAGCGGCGCCGCACGTCGTCGGTGTACCACTGCTTGATGCTGCCCTTGTCCGAGTCGATCGAGATGCCGTTGTCGTCGTAGACGGCAATCAGCTTGCCCAGGCCCAGCGTGCCGGCCAGCGCGCAGGATTCGTGCGAAACGCCTTCCATCATGCAGCCGTCGCCGAGGAAAGCGTAGGTGTAGTGGTTGACGATCTCGAAGCCCGGACCGCCTTCCGGCCGATTAAACTCCGCCGCCAGCAGCCGCTCGGCGATCGCCATGCCGACCGCATTGGAGATTCCCTGCCCGAGCGGACCGGTGGTGGTCTCGACGCCGGGCGCGCGGCCGTATTCCGGGTGCCCCGGGGTCTTCGAACCCAGCTGCCGGAAGCGCTTCAACTCCGCCATCGGCAGGTCGTAGCCGGTGAGGTGCAGCAGCGAATACAGCAGCATCGAGCCGTGCCCGTTGGAGAGCACGAAGCGGTCGCGGTTCGGCCAGGCCGGATTGCCGGGATTATGCGAGAGGTTGCGGTGCCACAGCGCCACCGCGATTTCGGCCATGCCCATCGGCATGCCGGGATGGCCCGAATTCGCCGCCTGCACCGCGTCCATCGGGAGCGCACGCAGCGCGTTGGCCATCTCGCGTTCAGACGCAGGGGGAATCATCGCCGCAGCTGTAAGAAAAGTGCAATAAAAGGCGGGGGAGCGGCGAATTATATCGGAGCACCTTCCTATAATCGGCTCATGATCGAAATGCCGTTCACCCGTCCGCAAGCTTTCGAAGGCTCCGTCGGCGCGCGGGACAGCGGCGCGACTACGGCCGGGTCTTCCCTTTGGTTCGTGTTCCAGGCGGACCGCCTGCTGGTCGAGCTCGGTCCGCCCAGCGCGAGGCCTTCGGACGATCCCAGGGTGGCGGCGAGAGCCAGCTGGGCACGCCTGCCGTTGCTAAAAGGCAACAACCCCTTGTGGTTTCAACCTGCCAGGACACTATATCTAGGGCGCCTGGCCGGGACCGACTGCTGGGCCGCCGAGGCGCCCGCGGACGCCGCCGCGCCGCCCGCGGGCATGGGCTGGGAGGGCCTGCGGGCGCTCTTTTCGGTGCTGGAGGACGCCCATTTCGCGCTCGCCGGCCGCGCCATCCAGCTCATCCACTGGGACCGCAGCCACCGCTACTGCGGCCGCTGCGGCACGCTTACAGAGGCGAAAACCGAGGAGCGGGCGCGCGTCTGCCCGGCGTGCAGTCTCCCGGCCTACCCGCGCATCGCTCCGGCGGTGATGGCGCTGGTGCGCCGCGAAGGCGAGATCCTCCTCGGGCGCAGCCCGCACTTTCCGCCCGGCATGTACAGCGCGCTGGCGGGTTTCGTCGAGCCCGGCGAGACTCTGGAGCAATGCCTGGCGCGCGAAGTCGCCGAGGAAGTGGGCGTGCAGGTGTCGCGTATCCGCTACTTCGCCAGCCAGCCCTGGCCGTTTCCGAATTCGCTGATGATCGCCTTCGTCTGCGACTGGGTGGCGGGAGAAATCCGGCCGCAAATCGGGGAAATCGAGGCGGCTAACTGGTTCAAAGTATTGCAATTACCGAAACTTCCAAGCAGAATCTCGATCGCGCGCAGGCTGATTGACGCGGTGGTGCAGGAAATGCGCGGCGGAACTTGAGAGAAGCGAGCAAAAAAAGCGGTCGAAACGGGGGCGTTGAAACGAATTGAACGAGACAGAAGAACACAGTTGTACGCCGCGAGGCGGTGACGCTGAGGCGCAGCCCGGAACATTTGGCAGAGGGTTGCGCCTTCGCATTTTTCGGGGAGCACGGACATGAACGGTCTGCATCTCATCGGTGACCTGAGCGGCTGTCGTTGCGATCCGCAGTTGCTGCTCGACGGTTCAGGCGTGAAAGAGCAATGCCTGCGGCTGGTGGCCGATTCGGGCCTGACCACCATGGACGCGAACTTCCACCAGTTCGACGGCGGCGGTTTCACCGGCATGGTGCTGCTCGCCGAGTCGCACCTCGCGCTGCACACCTGGCCCGAGCGCCAAGGCGTGACCATCGACGTCTATGTCTGCAACTACAGCGCCGACAACAGCGAAAAGGCGAAGCAGCTCTTCGATGGCATCGTGGGGTTGTTCCAGCCGGCGGAGATCGCGCGCCACGCCGTCGACCGCAACGAGCACCTGCTGATGGAGCCGTTGAACGAGTCGACCGGCTTCTACATCAAGGCCGCGCGGCAGATCGGCGAATGGCAGACCAAGTTCCAGAAGCTGCAGATCTACGACACGCCGCATTACGGGCGCATTTTCCGCCTCGACGGGTTCAACATGACCTCCGAGCGGGAGGAGTTCGTCTATCACGAGAACCTGATCCATCCCGCGCTCGCCGCGCATGCGGCGCCAAGGAAAGTGCTGATCGTGGGCGGCGGCGACGGCGGCTCCTCGGAAGAGGCGCTCAAGCACCCCTCGCTCGAGCAGGTGACCATGTGCGAGATCGACGAGGTCGTGGTGAAGATCGCCAAGGAGCACTTCTTCGCGGTGCACCGGGGCGCCTTCGACAACCCGAAGCTGCGCGTGCTGATCGGCGACGGCATGAAGTTCATCCGCGAGACCGCGGAGCGCTTCGACCTGATCGCGCTGGATCTCAACGACCCGATGGGGCCGGCCGAGGCGCTCTACTCGGCCGAGTTTTTCCAGCAGTGCCGCCACGCGCTCGCCCCGGGCGGGGCGCTGGTGCTGCACATCGGCGCGCCGGTGGCGCGGCCCGAGCGCGTCGCCGAGCTCGCGCAGCGGCTGAACGGCATCTTCCGCATCGTGCGCCCCTACACCATGTACATCCCGCTCTACGGCGCGCAGTGGGCGATGGCGGTGTGCTCGGACAAGCTCGATCCCAAGTCGCTCACCGCGGACGAGATCGACCGCCGCATCGAGCAGAGGAAGCTCCAGGACCTCAGGTTCTACAACGGCGAGACCCATGAGGGCGTGTTCGCGCTGCCCAACTTCATCCGCGACCTGGTCAACCCGCCGCGCCTGAAGCAGCAGGCGCGCAGCCGGCGCCTGGGCGTGGTCAGGGCGGCGGCAAAGTAGTCCCGCCTCGGCGTTAGAACTTCGCCATTACGTGGCGCACGACGGTGTAGTCCTCGAGCGCGTAGGCAGAAAGGTCCTTGCCGTAGCCTGAGGATTTCATGCCGCCGTGCGGCATTTCATTCACCAGCATGAAGTGCGCGTTGATCCAGGTGCAGCCGTACTGCAGCTTCTTCGCCACCCGCATCGCTTTGCCGATGTCGCGCGTCCATACCGACGAGGCCAGGCCGTAGTCCGAGTCGTTCGCCCATGCGATTGCCTCCTCGGTGTCGGCAAAGCGCGTCACTGATACCACCGGACCGAACACCTCGCGGCGCACGATCTCGTCCTCCTGGCGCGCGCCCGCCACCACCGTGGGCTCGTAGAAAAACCCCCCGCCCGCCCGCAGCTTGCCGCCGGTGGTGACCTGAATGTGGGCACTCATCTTGGCGCGCTCCACGAAACTCGCCACGCGGCTGCGCTGGCGCTCGGAGATCAGCGGCCCGATTTCGACATCGGCTTCCTCCTGTGCGCCGACCTTGATGCCCTTCACCGCGGCGGAAAGGTCGGCGACGAACTTCTCGTAAACCTTCGCGCCCGCGTACACGCGGCAGGCGGCCGTGCAGTCCTGCCCGGCGTTGTAGTAGCCGAAGACGCGGATGGCCTCGACGACCTCGGCGAGATCGGCGTCGTCGAACACAATCACCGGCGCCTTGCCGCCCAGCTCCAGGTGCGTGCGCTTGAGCGAGTTGGAGGCCGCCTGCAGGACCTTCCTGCCGGTCGCGACATCGCCGGTAAGGGAGACCATGCGCACCAGCGGATGCTCGACGAGCGGCTGGCCGACCGTCTGGCCGCGCCCGCAGACGACGTTGAGCACGCCCTTGGGCAGGATCTCGGAGGCAATGCGCGCAAAGAGCAGCGTCGTGAGCGGCGTCTGCTCCGATGGCTTGAGCACCACCGTGTTGCCTGCGGCAAGCGCGGGCGCGGTCTTCCATGCCGCCATCATCAGCGGATAGTTCCAGGGCGCGATCGAACCCACCACGCCCACGGGGTCGCGCCGGATCATGCTGGTGTGCCCGGCGAGGTACTCGTTCGCGACCGCGCCTGTCATGCAGCGCGCGGCGCCGGCAAAAAAACGGAAGCAGTCCACGATTGCCGGGATTTCGTCGCCCAGCGCACGCGCGTAGGGCTTGCCGCAGTTGAGCGACTCGATACGCGCAAACTCCACGGCGCGCGACTCAACCGCGTCGGCGAGCTTGAGCAGCATCCTCGAGCGCTCCATCGGCGTGGTCTCCGACCAGGAATCGAAGGCGCGCGCCGCACCCTGCACGGCGCCGTTGATCTGCTCGACCGACGCCTCCGGCACCGCGACGAGCAGCTCGCCGATCGCGGGATCGAGCACCCGCTCGGCCTCTCCCTCGCCTTTCACGAATTGACCGTCTATCAGCAGATCGGTCGCAAATGCGATGTCGCTCGGTTTGCCCATGTCAGTCCTCCATTCCGTGATTCGGATCGTGCATAGATTCAGCGCGCCCCCGGCTCGTCGGCGCGCGTCAGGTAATAGGCAAGCAGGATCGGCACGAAAGTGAGCGCGATCATCACCACCGCCACCACGTTGGTCACCGGGCGCTGGCGCGGACGGACCAGCTCGGCGAGCATCCAGACAGGCAGCGTCGTCTGCTGCCCTGCGGTGAACGTGGTGACGATCACCTCGTCGAAGGAAAGCGCGAAGGCGAGCAGCCCGCCGGCGAGCAGCGCCGAGCCGAGCTGCGGCAGGATCACGTGGCGCAGCGTCTGGAAGCCGTCGGCGCCCAGGTCCATCGAGGCCTCGATGAGCGACGGGCTGGTGCGGCGCAGGCGTGCTACAGCATTGTTGTAGACCACCACCACGCAGAAGGTTGCGTGGCCGAGCACGATGGTCCAGAAACTGAACGGTATCTCGAGCGTGGAGTAGGCCGAGCGCAGCGCGATCCCTGTGACGATGCCGGGAAGCGCGATCGGCAGGATCAGCAGCAGCGAGATCGCCTCGCGGCCGAAGAAGCGCGTGCGCGCGAGCGCGCCCGCGGCGAGCGTGCCGAGCACGATCGCGATCGCGGTCGAGCAGGTGGCGACTTCCAGCGAGAGCCGGATGGCGCGCCAGACGTCGGGCCGGTCGTTCCAGGCCACCGCGAACCAGCGCATCGTGAGCTCGGGCGGCGGGAAGACAAACGACTGGTCCTCGGCGCTGAAAGCGTAAAGCACGATCATGGCGAGCGGCACGTGCAGGAACCCCACCACGGTCCACACCATGCCCCGCAGCCACAAGGGGGCCGCCGCGCCGCCCCCGCTAGAGCGCATCGAAAGCCCCCAGCCTCTTGGCGCCCCAGAGAAAGAGCGCAATCACCGCAATGGGCACCAGCGACAGCGCCGCCGCAAGCGGTACGTTGCCGGCGGTGCCTTGCTGCAGCGACACCACCTGGCCGATGAACATGGAGGAGTCGCCGATCACGCCGGGAACAATGTAGTCGCCGAGCGTGAGGGAGAACGTGAAGATCGAGCCTGCGGCGATTCCCGGCACGGCGAGCGGGAACACCACGCGCCAGAACGTCGTCGCCGGCGGCGCGCCGAGGTCGCCGGAGGCCTCCACCAGCGAACGCGGCACGCGCTCGAGCGCCGCCTGGATCGGCAGAATCATGAACGGCAGCCAGAGGTAGACGAACACGATGAAAGTACCGAGCGGGGAAAACGACAGCGAATGCCCGCCGATCATCGGCATCGCGAGCAGCCCCTCGAGCACCCAGGCAAGGTGCAACTCCGCGAGCACCCAGGAGATCGCACCCTCCTTCGCCAGCAGCAGCTTCCACGCGTAAAGCCGCACCAGGTAGCTCGACCACAGCGGCAGCATTACAGCGAGGTAGAGCGCCGCTTTCTTCGTGCCGCTGGCGTAGCGCGCCATGTACCAGGCGATCGGCAAGGCGAGCGCGATGCAGGCCGCGGTCACCAGGAGCGCCATTGTGACGGTGCGCAGTACCACGTCCAGGTTCGCTCCTTCGAGGAGCGCGACGAAGTTGCTGAAGCCGACCTCGCGCACCACCTGCCCGGTGAAGTGATCCAGCCGGAACACGCTGTTGGCAAGCAGCGCGAGCAGCGAGCCGATGTACACCGCGCCCACCCACAGCATCGGCGGCACAAGCAACAGCAGGACGAGCAGCGCGCGGCGCCGGTAGAGCGTGTCGGACAGCTTCAGCCGCAGGGACCGGGGTGCGCCTTCGAGCGCAATCTCCATCATGCACCTCCCCGCGCGCCGTCCCCCAGGCGATGGATCGCGCTCGCGTCCCAATGCAGATTCACGCGCGCGCCGTTCGGCGGCGCCGCGCTGGCGGCTGCGCCCAGGTCTACAGCGAGGATCATGGCATCCACCTGTACCCGCAGGCGCACGAACGAGCCGAAGTACTGGCTGTCCGCGACGATGCCGCGCGCGCGCGCGCCGCTCTCGGCGCCCAGCCGGATGCGCTCTGGCCGCAGCAGCGCGCACTCGGCGCCGTCCGCCAGGCGCCGCGCTGCGTCGCCCTCGAGCAAGTTTGCCGCGCCGACGAACTCGGCGACGAAACGCGTCGCCGGCGACTCGTACACCTCGCGCGGCGCGCCGACCTGCTCCAGGCGACCTTTGTTCATGACGCCGACGCGGTCGCTCATGGACAGCGCCTCGTGCTGGTCGTGGGTGACGAAAAGGAAGGTGATCTCCAGGCGCCGCTGCAGCGACTTTAACTCGGCCTGCATCTGCTCGCGCAGCTTGAGATCCAGCGCGCCCAGCGGCTCATCCAGCAGCAGCACGCGCGGCTCATTGATCAGGGCGCGCGCGAGCGCGACGCGCTGGCGCTGCCCGCCGGAGAGCTCGCCCGGGCGCCGCTCGCCTACGCCGGGCAAGCGCACGAGCTCCAGCGTCTGCGCGGCTCGCCGGTGGCGTTCGGCCTTTTCGACTCCGCGCACCATGAGGCCGTAGGCCACGTTGTCGCGCACGTTCATGTGCGGAAAAAGCGCGTAGTCCTGGAACACGGTGTTTACCGGCCG
>Ga0247727_10007445_pt1 | contig 20855 bp, 24 predicted proteins | sample WisWelCaveWW1625_FD_202498 | JGI IMG/M metagenome (GOLD analysis project Ga0247727, IMG submission 202498) | Biofilm microbial communities from Wishing Well Cave, Virginia, United States - WW16-25 | ecosystem: Environmental > Aquatic > Deep subsurface > Groundwater > Cave microbial mat | place... | reverse complement strand
CTTCGGATGTCGACGTACATCGGCGTGAGCCACCAGTACAAGGTGGATGGCCCCGGTGGACGTGAGCTGACCGTCTACGTCCAGAACCTGGGCAGCGCCCCGGTGCCACAGCCGGGTGACAAGGTCCGCCTGCGCTGGGATCCCGCGAACACGTTCGTCGTCACACCGTCCGACGACATGAGCGATGAGGAGGAGAAGGTATGACCGAGTCTCGCAAGATCGACCCGTCCTTCCTGAGGGGTGCCACCATGCGGCGCATGTCGCGCCGCGACCTCTTCCGCTACGCGGGCGTGGGGGCGGGGGCGCTGAGCCTGTCGTCGATCCTCGCGGCGTGCGGAACGGGCGGCGAGACCACGCCGCCGGTCACAGGTGCCGATGCGCCCGGGTCCACCGAATGGTGGGCCGCGCGGAACGCCGAGGGACCCGGCCCGAACGTGAACTTCACGAACTGGCCGCAGTACATCGACCGTTCGAACAAGACCATCCCTACCCTCGATGCGTTCACGGACGCAACCGAGCTCGAGGTCACCTACCGCACCGACATCAGCGACAACGCTCTGTTCTACGCACAGATCCGGCCCGCCCTCGAGGCAGGTCAGGAAACCGGGCACGACATCATCGTGATCACGAGCGGCAAGGAGCTGTACGAGATGCTCGACCTTGGGTATCTCTTGCCGCTGGACCCGGACCTTCATCCGAACTTCGACGCGAACGCCGACCCGTCGGTGGTCAACACGTCGTACGACCCGGGCAACGCCCACACGCTGGCATGGCAGTCCGGGTTCACCGGCATCGCGTACAACACGAACTACATCGACCGGCCGATCACCAGCATGGAGGACCTCAAGGACCCGGCCTTCGCCGGGAAGATCGGCATGATGGGCAACGACGACGCCGCCACCCTGGCGCTGCTCGCCGTCGGTGCCACACCCGAGACGTCGACCCCTGAGGAGTGGCAACAGGCAGCCGACTGGCTCAACGAGCAGAAGGACTCCGGCGTGGTGCGGAAGTACTTCGTCCAGGACTACCTCACCGCGTTCGAGAACGAAGACGTCTGGATCACGCTCGCTTGGTCGGGCGACATCTTGATCGACCGGCTCTACTTCGGGCGCACCGAGTTCGAGTTCGTGATCCCCGACGAGGGGGGCGTTCTGTGGACCGACAACATGTGCATCCCCCAGGGAGCGACCAACCCGGTCGGCGCGATGATGCTGATGGACTGGTACTTCCAGCCCGACATCGCCGCGGCGCTCACCGAATACAACAACTACGTGAGCCCGGTGCCGGCCGCCCGCGATCTGGTCGAGGCGCATGCCGCCGCCGCCACCGGTGCCGAGGCCGAGCTCCTGAACGCCGTGGCGACGAGCCCGTTCGTCTTCCCGACACCGGAGATCGGCGAGAAGGTCCACTCGTACCGGGTGTTGAGCGTTGACGAGGAGCAGCAGTGGAACGACCTGTTCGTTCCGATCTGGCAGGGGTAGAGCCGCCCGAAGGGCGCCGAGGGGGGGGAGTGGGCAAACGCCTCGCCCCCTACGGGCTCCTGGCGCCCGCCGGCGTGTGGCAGGCCTTGTTCTTCATCGTGCCCATGTTCGCGATGTTCACCTTGTCGTTGTCGACGGGGAGCTCGCGAACGGGCTACAACTTCGACTGGGCTTTCGCCAACTACCCCGAAGTGATCGACCGCTACGGTCAGTTCTTCCTCCGCTCGTTCCGCAACGCGAGCATCGTGACCGTGCTCGGTCTGGCGCTCGCCTACCCCGCCGCCTATTGGATCGCGTTCCACGGAGGCAGGCGGAAGTCGACGTTCCTGCTGCTGCTGCTGCTGCCCTTCTTCGTGTCGTTCGTGATCCGGACCCTGTCGTGGAGCTTCATCCTTTCCGATGAGGGGTTCGTTCTGGGCACGCTGAAAGACATCGGTGTGCTCCCCGACGCGTTCCAGATCCTCAACACGACGCCCGCGGTGATCGGCGGCATCACGTACAACCTGCTGCCCTTCACGACGTTGCCGCTGTTCGTGGCGCTCGACCGGATCGACAAGCGGCTGGTGGAGGCCGCATCCGATCTGTACGCCAGCAGGCGGGAGGCCTTCCGCAAGGTCGTGTTCCCCCTGTCGCTCCCCGGCGTGTTCGCGGGGGGGCTGCTCACCTTCATCCCGGCCATGGGCGACTACGTGAACGCCGACGTGCTCGGTGGGCCCGGCACCCATATGATCGGGAACCAGATCCAGCAGGAGTTCCTCCTCCAACGGAACTACGAGAGGGCATCGGCCCTGGCGTTCATCCTCATGCTGATGATGGTCGTCGGAGCGATCGTGTACGCCCGAGTGCTGGGCACCGAGGACATCACCACGTGAGCGCCGCCCTGGAGCCGCTCGAGCGCGCGGTCGCCGACTACGAAGCGCGCACACCCAACAAGCCGAAGAAGCGATGGACCAGGTTCGTCCTGCCGAGCTACACCGGGCTGCTCATCTTCTACCTGTCGTTCCCCATCTTCGTGATGATCTTGTACAGCTTCAACGACAGCGACGTCGGGTTCGGCACCTCACCGCGCGTGAAGCTCGACTGGCTCGGATTCACCACCGTCTGGTACCGGCAGCTGCTCGACATCCCTGACCTCACGTCGGCTATCACGCACTCGCTCATCATCGCGTTCACGTCGGCGCTCGTCGCCACCGTGCTCGGCACCTTCCTTGGGCTCGCCCTGGGCCGGTACCGCTACCGAGGCAAAGGCACCACCGACTTCGTCCTGTTCTTGAACATCTCGGCCCCCGAGATCGCGCTCGCGGCGGCGTTGGCGGCGTTCTTCGTGTCGATCGAGCTGCCGCGTGGCGCGGTCACCGCGTTCTTCGCACACGTGATGTTCAGCATCCCGTTCGTCGCCGTCACGGTTCGTGCGCGCGTGCAGGGGCTCGATCGTTCGCTCGAGAACGCGGCGATGGACCTCTACGCGAGCCCGGTCGCGGCGTTCGTGAAGGTGACACTCCCCCTGATCCTTCCCGGCATCCTCGCGGGAGGCATGTTGGCCTTCGCCCTGTCGATCGACGACTTCGTCATCACGAACTTCGTCCAAGGCCCGTACACGATGTTCCCGACGTGGGTCCTCGGCGTGTCGAGGGTCGGCATCCCGCCCCAGGCGTTCGGCATGGCGAGCATCATCTTCGTCGTGGGCGCCACCATCGCGCTGGCCAACGTGGTCGCCGGCAATCGCAAGGCGAAGACGCCAGCTCGGGGCTAAGGTCGCAACCGACGCAACCGATGTGATGGGGGATGGCTGAACGGCTCCCATCACGGGCGCTCGACATGTCGCTGTCGCGCCGCGGCTTCCTCCGCGGCGCGACCGGGGCGGCGGGCGCCGTCGCGCTCGGCCCCCTTCTCGCGGCCTGCTCGCGCGGCGGCGGCGTGGATGACCCCGCGCGCGTGGTGCACTTCGCCAACTGGCCCCTGTACCTCGACCGTCGCGTCGACGACGCGGGGAACCAGCTCCGGCCTTCGCTCGAGCGTTTCACCCGCGAGACGGGGATCGACGTCAACTACCGCGAGGTGATCCCCGACGCCGAGACCTTCTACCACGAGATCCAGCCGTACCTGGCCGCGGGCGCCCCCACCGGCTGGGACATCATGGTGATCACGAACGGTCCCACGCTGACGAAGCTGATCCAACAGGGGCAGGTCGAGCCGCTGCCCGCGGACCGGCGCCCCAACTTCGACGCGAACGCCCTGCCCGAGCTGCGCGATCCCGCCTACGACCCCGGGAGCCGTCACACGATGCCGTGGCAGTCGGGCATCACCGGCATCGCGTACAACCCCCAGCTGACCGGCAGATCCATCACCAGCCTCGCGGATCTGTTCTCGGAGGAGTTCGCGGGCCAGGTGGGGATGTTCGGTGACGCCGTCGACATGCCCAACCTTGCGATGGTCGCCGCCGGTGTCGATCCTGCAACCTCGACGCCCGCCGACTGGCGAGATGCCGCCGGCCTGCTCCGCCGGCAGCGCGAGGCCGGCATCGTAGGGAGCTACTACCTCCAGAACTACGTGCGGGCGCTCACCTCCGGCGAGGTTGCGATAAGCATGGCGTGGTCCGGCGACATCTTCCAGAAGAACACGACCGGCGATCCCGATGGTCTCCAGTTCGTGGTGCCCGACGAAGGAGCCATCTTGTGGACCGACGCGATGGTGATCCCGAAGGGCGCCGCGCACCAAGCCGACGCCCTCACCTTGATGGACTTCGTCTATCGGCCAGCGATCGCAGCGCTCATCTCCGGCTACGTCGCCTACGTGTCGCCGGTCGTGGGCACCGACACCGAGCTCGTGCGGCTGGCCGACCGCGTGGAGGACCCCGCGACGGCGGACGCCTACCGCGCCATCGCCGGCAGCCCCCTGTGCTTCCCCTCGGCCGACGAGCGAGCCGGACTCCGCACGTATCGTGAGCTCACGACCGACGCTGAGCTCGCGAAGTGGAACGAGATCTTCGGCGAGTTCTTCGTCGGCTGACGGCGGTCGAAGCCGGCTGACGGCCGCTCGGGGCCGTGGCTATACTCCCCGCGCTGTGGCGACCGATCCGAAGCGTGGAGCTTGGTCGGGCGTCGAAACAGGGTGGTCGGTCGTCTCAACGCTCATCGCAGGTATCGCGACGGTGGGTGGGCTCGGGTTCCTCGTCGACGAGGTCCTCGGCACCGAGGAGATCTTCACCGGCATCGGTTTCGTGCTGGGGGCCATCGCCGGGATCTACATCTTGTACCTACGCTACGGCAGGGGAGACGGTGGGAGCGGCTGAACCCGAGATCTTCGTGCTCCGCCGCGTGTTGCCGTTCGCTCCCGTGGCGATCGTCGCCGCGTTCATCGCTGCGACCAGCGTGGGTGACACCGCCGACGGGTTCTCCGCCGCCGCATCGGTCGCCGTCGTCGCCGCCAATCTCGTAGCGTTCGCCGTCTCGCTCTCGTGGGCCTCGCGCATCTCGCCCGTCGCGATCTACGCCGTGGGCCTCGGCGGGTTCGTCATGCGCATGGTCGTGTTCTTGTCGCTCCTGTTGATCCTCGACGGCTCGTCGTGGTTCTCGCCGGTGGCGTTCGTGGCGGCGTTCGTGCCCACGACGATCACGCTGCTGGCGGTCGAGCTCAAGATCTTGTCGGGCCGCCGGCTGCAAGCAGATCTGTGGTATTTCCACGAGGAGGCCCGGTGATCGGCGCCCTCGTCGCCGCGGAGTTCCACCCGCCGTCCACCGAAGACTTCGTCTTCCGATGCGCCGGCCCCTCCGTCCCGTTCTTGGGCAGCGACCTGTGCCTGAACTTCATCACGTTCCTGATCGTGTTGACCCTGCTGGGCCTGTTCGCCCTCTTCTTCTTCGCTTTCCGCCGGGCGACGGTCGTGCCTGGGAAGCTCCAGGCGATGATGGAGATGGGCGTCGACTTCGTGCGCGAGGCCATCGCGATCCCCATGCTCGGCCCCGACGCGGCGCGGTTCCTGCCGCTGCTCGCGGCGTTCTTCTTCTTCATCCTGGTCGGCAACCTGTTCGAGGTCTTCCCGCTGGTCAACTTCTCGGCGAACAGCCGGGTCGCGTTCCCGTTGGTCTTGGCGACGATCTCGTGGATCGTCTACAACGCCGCGGGGATCAAGCGGCACGGGTTCATCGGTTACCTGCGGCACACCTGCATCATCGCGGCAGCCCCGGGGTGGCTCCGCTACACGTTGCTGATGGTCATCGAGTTCGTCTCGAACATCCTCGTGCGACCGATCACCCTCACCGTCCGTCTCACGGCCAACTTCGTCGCGGGACACTTCCTGCTGGCGATCATGTTCGCGGGCACGTATTTCGCGATCGAGAACGGACCCAAGACCTACGCGCTCGCGGTTGCCACCTTCCCGTTGTCGGTGGTGCTCGTCGGGTTCGAGGTCTTCGTGGCGATCCTCCAGGCGTTCATCTTCTCCATCCTCAGCGCGTCCTACATCGGACAGGCGCTGTCGGAGGAGCATTAGGCAGACAAGGAGGCAACGATGTTGGGATTGCTCGCACAGGCCGCCGACTTCTCGGGGCTCGAGACGATCGGCAAGGGGCTCGTGATCGGGCTCGCAGCCATCGGTCCGGGCATCGGGCTCGGGGTCCTCATCGGCAAGTCGGTCGAGGCGATGGCCCGCCAACCCGAATACGCCGGCCAGGTGCGGACCACGATGTTCATCGGCATCGGCTTGATCGAGGCGCTGGCGCTGTTCGGCATCGCGTTCTCGTTCATCATCTGAGTGACAGGGGGCGACGACCGTGTTCGCAACGATCATCGCGTTCCTGGCAGCCGAGGAGGGTGCCGCCACCGCCGCCGGTGACGAGATCGCCAACCTGACCCCGAAGCCGGCCGAGCTCCTCGTGGGTGTCCTGGCGTTCGGTGTCTTCTTCTTCTTCCTGTGGAAGTGGGTGTTGCCCAAGGTCAACCAGGTGCTGGAAGAGCGGCGCGAGCAGATCCAGGGCAACCTCGAGAGGGCCGAGCAGACGCGCCGCGAGGCCGACCAGGAGCTCGCCGGCTACCGGACCCAGCTCGCAGGTGCGCGCGACGAGGCCGACCGCATCATCGAAGAGGCCCGTGTCACGGCCGAGCAGCTGCGCGTCGACATGGCGGCTCGAGCCGAGACCGAGGCCCAGCAGATCGTTAGCCGCGCGCAAGAAGAGATCCGCGCCGAACGTGACCGGGTATTCGAAGAGCTCCGTGGTCAGGTCGGCGAGATCGCGGTGGCGCTGGCCGGCCGCGTCGTAGGTGCGTCGCTCGACGAGGCTGCCCACCGGCGTCTGATCGACGATTACATCGACCAGGTCGGCACCGCGGGGAACGGCCGGAGCTGACGTGGCGTCGAACGCCGTCATCACCGGTTACGCCAACGCCATGCTGGCGACCGCCGAAGCCGAGGGCGCCGTCGATCGCGTCAGCGACGAGATCTTCGGTTTCGCCCGGACCATGGAAGGCATGCCCGCCCTGCGTGACGCGCTCACCGACGCCGCCTTGCCGGTCGAGAACCGGCTGGCCGTGGTGGTCGATGCGCTCGGCACCCGCGCTCATCCGGTCACGCCTGCGTTGATCGGTCTCATCGTCGAGGCGGGGCACGCACGCGACCTCGGCAAGATCGCCGAAGCGTTCGCCTCGGCCGCCGTCGCCCGGCGCGAGCACGTCCTGGCCGAGGTCCGAAGCGCGGTCGCCCTCGACGACGGGCAGATCGCGCGTCTGGCCGACCAGTTGTCACGGGCAACCGAGCGCACGGTCGACGTGAAGGTGGTCGTGGATCCGTCCGTGATCGGCGGCGTCGTGGCGCGGGTCGGCGACCTGGTGTTCGACGGTTCGATCGCGGGCCGCCTCGACGATGCGAAGCATCACCTAGGAGCGGAGCGATGACCTTGAACCTGGATCCCGCCTCGATCACCGAGGCACTGCGCAAACACGTCGAGAGCTTCACGCCGTCGGTGGAACGCGAAGAGGTCGGGCGGGTGATCGAGACCGGCGACGGCATCGCCCGCGTGGCGGGGTTGCCCCGCACCATGGCGAACGAGCTGCTCGAGTTCCCGGGCGGGTTGCTCGGCGTTGCGTTCAACCTCGACGAGGCCGAGATCGGGTGCATCATCTTCGGTGACGCCGCCGGCATCGAGGAGGGCGATCCGGTCAAGCAGACCGGCCGTATCCTCTCGGTCCCGGTGGGAGACGCCTTCCTCGGGCGTGTCGTGGACGGCCTGGGCCGTCCGCTCGACGCGAAGGGCCCCATCGCGGCCGAAGACGAGCGCGCACTCGAGCTGCAGGCGCCGAACGTCGTCTCGCGCCAGCCCGTCAAAGAGCCCCTCTACACGGGCATCACGGCCATCGACGCCATGACGGCCATCGGTCGGGGCCAGCGCCAGCTCATCATCGGCGACCGCCAGACGGGCAAGACGGCGGTGGCGCTCGACACCATCATCAACCAGAAGCAGTACTGGGGCACCGACCAGGCCGTTCGCTGCATCTACGTGGCCGTCGGGCAGAAGGCCTCGACCGTGGCTGAGGTCGTCGAGACCCTCCGGGAGAACGGGGCGCTCGGATACACCGTGGTGGTGAACGCGGCCGCGTCGGATCCGGCTCCGTTCCAGTACGTGGCCCCCTATTCGGGAGCGGCCATCGGCGCCTACTGGATGGACCATGGCAAACACGTCTTGATCGTGTACGACGACCTGTCGAAGCAAGCCGTCGCCTACCGCGAGATCTCGCTGCTGCTGCGAAGGCCACCGGGCCGCGAGGCCTACCCGGGCGACGTCTTCTACCTGCACTCCCGTCTGCTGGAGCGCGCCGCCAAGCTCTCCGACGAGCTCGGCGGGGGCTCGATGACGGCGCTGCCCATCATCGAGACCAAAGGCGGCGATATCTCGGCCTACATCCCGACCAACGTCATCTCCATCACGGACGGCCAGCTTTTCCTCGAGTCCGAGCTGTTCTTCTCGGGTGTACGTCCGGCCATCAACGTCGGTGTGTCCGTCAGCCGGGTCGGTGGTGCCGCGCAGATCAAGGGGATGAAGAAGGTCGCAGGCCGTCTGCGTCTGGACCTGGCGCAGTACCGGGCGCTCGAGGCGTTCGCGCAGTTCGGCTCCGAGCTCGACAAGGCATCGCAGCAGCAACTCTCGCGAGGCGCTCGCGTGGTCGAGGTGCTGAAGCAGCCGCAATACGACCCCCAGCCGGTCGAGCGCGAGGTCGTCCAGGTCTACGCGGTCACTGGCGGTTACCTCGACGCCCATCCGGTCGCCGATGCGAAGCGGTACGCCGCCGAGCTCTGCGACTACCTCGACACCCGGCACCCCACGGTGTTCGCCGAGATCCGCGACACCGGCGAGCTGTCGGAGGGGACCGAGGCGACATTGAAGGCGGCGCTCGAGGCGTTCTCCCAGACGTTCGTGCCGTCGACGCAGGGTCCCGGCTCGGAGGTTGCGATCGGCCATACGACCGCTCCCGACGAGATCAAGCCCGACGTGGGGTGGGATCGCATGTCGTCGGTCGACGACGACGATCCGTCCGACGGCGGGGACGCCTAGGTGGGAGCCAAGCTCCGCGTCGTCCGCCGGCGGATCAGGTCTGTCCAGTCGACGAAGAAGATCACACGGGCTATGGAGCTCATCGCGTCGTCGCGCATCGTCAAGGCGCAGCAGCGGGTCGAGCGGTCGCGCCCCTACGCCGTGCAGCTGACGAAGGCGATGGAGGACCTCGCGGCGAACTCGGGCACGTTGTCCCACCCGCTCCTGCAGGAGCGCGACACACCCGCTCGTTCGGGAGTGCTGGTCCTGTCGTCCGACCGTGGGCTCGCCGGCGCGTACAGCGCCAACGCCATCCGCGAGGCCGAGAACCGGATCAAGGAGATCCGTGGCCGGGGTCTCGATCCCGTCCTGTACGTGGTGGGCAAGAAGGGCGTGGCGTACTTCCGATTCAGGGCGGTGGCGATGCAGCGAGACTGGCAGGGGTTCAGCGAGGTGCCGGTCTACGAGCGGGCCCGCGAGATCGGCGCCGCTCTCGTCGACGACTTCGCCGAGGGTCGGATCGACGAGCTGTGGTGCGTCTACACCGACTTCCGCTCGGCGTTCACGCAGCGGACCACGTCGAAGCGGTTCCTGCCCATCGCCCCCGAGGAGATGACCGGCCGCGGTGGCGAGGTGCACGCCGAATATCTCTTCGAGCCCGAGCCCGAGCAGATCTTGGACCACCTGCTCCCGGAGTACCTCATCACGAAGGTGTGGGCGGCGCTGCTGGAGTCCGCGGCGTCGGAGAACGCCGCGCGCCGCCGCGCGATGAAGGCCGCGACCGACAACGCCGACGAGCTGCTGAAGGTGCTCACGCGCCAGGCCAACCGAGCGCGCCAAGACGAGATCACGACCGAGATCATGGAGATCGTCGGCGGGGCGGAAGCGCTCGCCGCCGCCGGCGAGAAGGGATGACCGATGGCTGCAACGAACGGACACGCTGACGGGCGCGTCGTACGCGTGATCGGTCCGGTGGTGGACGTCGAGTTCCCGCCGAACCAGCTGCCCGAGATCAACAACGCGCTGACGGTCGAGGTCACGATGGCCGGAACGACCACCACCATCACATGTGAGGTGGCGCAGCACATCGGCGACTCCGCGATCCGCGCCATCGCCTTGAAGCCCACGGACGGGCTCATCCGCGGGTCGAAGGTGCACAACACCGGGAGCCCCATCACGGTGCCGGTCGGCGAGGGCGTGCTCGGTCACGTGTACAACGTGCTCGGCGAGCCGCTCGACACCGACGCGTCGGCCGTGCACGCCTCCGATCACTGGGCCATCCACCGGGAGGCTCCGGCGTTCGCCGACCTCGAGCCGAAGAAGGTCATGCTCGAGACCGGCATCAAGGTCATCGACCTGCTCGAGCCGTACGTGCAGGGCGGCAAGATCGGCATGTTCGGTGGCGCCGGCGTCGGCAAGACGGTGATCATCCAGGAGATGATCCGCCGCCAGGCGCAGCAGCACGGCGGCGTGTCGGTCTTCGCCGGCGTAGGGGAGCGCACCCGCGAGGGCAACGACCTGTTCCTGGAGATGACCGAGTCCGGCGTCTTGGCGAACACGGCCCTGGTGTTCGGTCAGATGGACGAGCCGCCGGGCGTTCGCCTGCGGGTTGCCCTGTCGGCGCTCACCATGGCCGAGTACTTCCGCGACGTCGAGCACAAAGACGTGCTCCTGTTCGTTGACAACATCTTCCGGTTCACCCAGGCCGGATCCGAGGTCTCGACGCTGCTCGGACGGATGCCGTCGTCGGTGGGCTACCAGCCCAACCTGGCGAGCGAGATGGGCGATCTTCAGGAGCGGATCACGTCGGCTGGCGGGCGTTCGATCACGTCGCTGCAGGCCATCTACGTCCCGGCCGACGACCTCACCGACCCGGCGCCGCACGCGGCGTTCGCGCACCTGGACGCCACGACGGTGCTCACGCGGGAGATCGCTGCGCTCGGCATCTACCCGGCGGTGGACCCTCTCGACTCGACCTCGCGCATCCTCGACCCCCGCTACGTCGGTGATGACCACTACGCCACGGCGCGGCGCGTCCAGGAGATCTTGCAGCGCTATAAGGACCTGCAGGACATCATCGCCATCCTCGGCATCGATGAGCTCGCCGAGGAGGACAAGGTCATCGTGTCGCGTGCCCGCAAGATCCAGAAGTTCTTGTCCCAGCCGTTCTTCGTGGCCGAGCAGTTCACCGGCATCCCGGGCAAGTACGTGCCGATCGACGAGACGGTCGCCTCGTTCAAAGCCCTATGCGAGGGCGACTACGACCACCTGCCCGAGCAGGCGTTCTTCCTGATGGGCGGGATCGAAGAGGCCGTCGAGCAGGCGAAGCGACTGGAGGGGGGCGACTAGTGGGGGTCGAGGTTCACGTCGTCACCCCCGAACGCGAGGTCTGGTCCGGTGAGGTCCAAGAGCTCATCGCGCGAGGGGTCGACGGTGAGGTAGGGATCTTGGGCGGCCATGCCCCGTTGCTGGTGCAACTCGCGATCGGTCCGCTCCGTATGCTCGGTGACGGCGGGGCCGAGACCGCAGCGGTGGTCGACGGCGGGTTCATGCACGTCGCCACCGAGGCCGGGGTGACGCGCGCCGACGTCCTCGCGACCCACGCAGAGATGCAGGGCGAGATCGACGTCGAGTCGGCACGCCGGCGGCTCGAAGAGTGGCAGGGCCGTTCGGGTGACGACGAGGACGTCGCGACGGCCGAGATCGCCAAGGCGACCGCGAGGATCGCCCTCGCCGGCTAGACCGGTGCCCGGGCCGGGCACCGTATCCTTGGACCACATGGATCGCCTCCTCGTGACCGGGGGCGCCCGTCTGGCCGGCACCGTGCACGTGTCGGGGGCGAAGAACTCCGCGCTCAAGCTGATGGCCGCAGCGCTGCTGGCTCCCGCCCGCAGCGTGGTGACTAACGTCCCGCGCATCCGCGACTGCGTCGTGATGGCGGAGATGCTCGAGCACCTGGGTGTCTCCGTGCGTCTGTCCCGAGGCGTCGCCGAGCTCGACGCCACCACCGTCGACGGCATCGAGGCGCCGCATGAGCTCGTACGGCAGATGCGGGCGTCGATCGTGATCTTGGGGCCGCTCCTGGCCCGCCGCGGTCGCGCCAGGGTGGCGCTGCCCGGTGGCGACGAGATCGGCGCTCGGCCCGTCGAGCTGCACGTTCGTGGCCTCCAGAGGATGGGCGCGACCTTCCGCTCGGAGCACGGCTACCTGGTGGCCGAAGCGCCGGCGCTCCACGGGGCCTCGATCACGTTGGACTACCCGAGCGTCACCGCAACCGAGAACCTCTTGCTCGCGGCGGTGCTCGCCCGCGGCACGACGGTCATCGACAACGCTGCACGCGAGCCCGAGATCGCCGACCTCGCGCTGTTCCTCACCGCGATGGGCGCCCAGGTCGGCGGCGCCGGCTCCAGCACCATCGAGGTGCAGGGGGTGGACCGGCTCCGGGGCGCCGAACACACGACCGTTCCCGACCGGATCGAGGTCGGGACGTGGGCCGCCGCAGCGGTCGCCACGCTCGGCGACATCACCATCGACAACGCGCGACCCGAACATCTCGACCTCCTGCTGACGAAGCTCGCCGACGCCGGCGCGCTGATCGACGTCGAGCCCGGAGGCTTGCGCATCCGGCAGGTGACGCGCGCGCGAGCGATGGACTTCGTCACGCTGCCTTACCCGGGGATCGCGACCGATTTCCAGCCGATCCTGCTCGCGATGCTCGCCGTCGCCGACGGCACGAGCATCGCCACCGAGAACGTGTTCGAAGGCCGCTTCCTCTACGTGGGCGAGTTGCAGCGGATGGGTGCCGACATCCGGACGGAGGGCCACCACGCGGTCATCCGCGGCGTGCCACACCTTTCGGCGGCGCCGGTCGTTGCCACGGACATCAGGGCGGGCGCCGCTCTCGCCATCGCGGGCCTCGTCGCCCGTGGCGAGACGGTGGTGGCCGACGTGCAACACATCGACCGCGGGTACGAACGGTTCGACGAGAAGCTGCGGGGACTGGGCGCCGTCGTCAGACGAGACGGCGACGCGGTCGTCGTCCCCGACCCTGCGGCGGTCTCGTGATCCCCGCCCCACCCGACGGCGCGACGCCGGCCCGGCCCGACCGCCCCGTCGTGCCGGCGCCGCCGCCCCGCCGTGGGCCCAAGGGCGCCCCCGCCGTCACGTGGCGGTGGCCGGCGGTCGCCGCGGTGTGGCTGCTCGGCAACCTCGTGATCGGCCAGATCGTCGCGGTGGGCATCGTGATGGCCGTCCTCGGTTTCGACGACATCGAGCAGCTCACCGAGGGCTCGCTCGGCATCACGTTGTCGATCATGGTCGACCTCATCTTCGTGGCCACGATGGTGGTGTGGCTCGTGCGCTGGCACCCGGGATGGGTGGCGGCGCTCGGGCTGCCGCGGGCGGGCACCTGGGTCAAGACGGTGCTCGCGGGTGCGGGCTGGGGCGTGTTGCTCTACCCCGCTATCGCCATCGTCGTGGCCCTGCCGCTCCAGGCGTTGTTCTCGCTCGTGAGCGACGCGCCGGTGAACACCCCCGAGCAGGTGCCGAGCGATCTTTCCGCCGCCGGCAAGCTCGCGGCCGTCGTCTTGGCGATCGTCATCGCACCGCCGGTCGAAGAGCTGTTCTATCGCGGGCTGCTCTTCCGTGCCATCCGGGACCGGCGGGGGTTCTGGGCAGGTGCGTCGGTGTCGGCGCTGGTGTTCGGCGTCGTGCACTTCGTACCGGCACCATGGCAAGAGACGGTGCTGCTGCAGGCGATCATGGTCTTCACCGGGTTCGCGCTCGCGTGGCTGTACGAGCGAAGCGGCACGATCGTGACCACCATCGTCGCCCATATGGTGTTCAACACCATCGGGATAACGTTCATCCTGAGCAGCGGGTGAGTCCTCGCACCGGGAAGGGAAGCGCACGTGCCACGGTTCGCGACGCAGGAGTGGTTCGAGGCCTTCGCCGACCTGATCAACGCATCGAGCGCGTACCGGGAGGCAGCCGCGGATTGGGAGGGTGACATCGCCTTCGTCATCGAGGCGGAGCCCGACAAGAACGTCCCGAACGACATCGTGGGGTACCTCGACCTGTGGCACGGGCGGTGTCGTCGAGGCGGCGTCATCACCGAGGAGGAGGCCCACGGAGCCGCGTTCACCCTCTCGGCCGCGTACAGCCGGTGGAAAGACGTGCTCCGTGAAGACCTCGACCCGATCAAGGGCATGATGCAGGGCAAGCTCCGGGTGCGCGGCGACCTTCCGACCATCGTGCGGTACGTGCGGGCGGCCAACGAGTTGGTCTCGCTGACGACTCAGGTCGACACGACGTTCCCCGACGAGGCATAGGCGGCATGCGGGCCGTCGTGTTCGCCGGCGTCGGAGCGGTCGAGGTGACCGACGTGCCCGAGCCGGCGATCGTCGAGCCGGGCGACGCCGTGGTGCGGGTGCATCGCGCGGGCATCTGTGGCAGCGATCTGCACTTCGTGCACGGCAAGGCGCCCATCGATGCCGGCCAGGTGCTGGGTCACGAGGCGGTGGGGGTGATCGAGGCGGTGGGCCCAAGCGTCGCGGTCCGCAGCGTCGGCGAGCGGGTGGTCGTCTCGTTCCACGCCGCATGTGGACGCTGCTGGTACTGCGACCACGGTGCGTCGGGGCTCTGCGATCAGACCCGCGTCTTCGGCGGCGGGACGTTCGGCGGCGGTCTGTCGGGGGTCCAAGCCGAGTTGGCGAGGGTGCCGGCGGCCGATGTCAACCTCTTGCCCGTGCCGCCCGAGGTCGGCGATGACGAGGCCGTGTTCGTCGGGGACGTGTTGTCGACGGGCGTGCACGCGGCCGCGCTCGCGCAGGCGTCATCCGACGACGTCGTCGCCGTCATCGGCGCCGGGCCTGTCGGTCTGTGTACGGTCCAGGCGTTGCTCGCGGGCGGCGTCCGCACGGTCGTCGTCGTCGATCGCGCCGCCGCCCGTTTGGCCGTCGCCGAACGATCCGGAGCCACGACCGTCGACGTGACCGCGCGCAACCCCGAGATCGCGGTCGGCGCGCTCACCGACGGTCGCGGGGCCGACGTCGTCATCGACGCGGTCGGTCATCCGGCGGCATTCGAGTCCGCGCAGGCGGTCGTTCGCCGTGGCGGGCGTCTCGTGATCGTCGGCATGTACGCGGGCGAGCAGGTGACGCAGCAGCTTGGCGTGTGGTGGGTGCGTGCGCTCGAGGCCCGTTTCGCGGGGCTGACGCCCGTGCACGCCACCTGGCGCACCGCGATGGCAGGGCTCGCCGAAGGCCGGTTCGACGTGACGTCGCTCATCGGCGACCGCCTCCCGCTCCACGAGGCGGCCGCCGGGTACGAGCGCTTCGCGGCGCAGACGTCGCTGAAGGTCCTGTTGACCCCGTGATCGTCGAGCAGCTGGAGCCGGAGCCCAGCGGTCTCGCCTCGATGGTGGGGGATCTCATCGAGCAGAACCTCGCACGTGACCCCGCACGCAAGCGGCTGCTCCGCCGCGCCCTGGTGGCGATCGAGGCGACCGACGCGGGGGTCGGCATCTCGGTGTCGATGGACCCGGAGCACGTGGCCGTGGGCGGGCGGCTCTCCCCGGACGCTCCGGCCGACCTGACGGTCGAGGCGTCTTCGCTCGAGCTGCTCGCCCTCATCGACGCGCCGCTGCGCTTCGGTGTAGCCGATCCGTTCGATCGCGCCGGGCGCCGGGCGCTCGCCGGAGTGATGCGGGGCCGGATCCGGCTGCGACCGCTCGTTCGGTCGTTCGCCACGGCGCGCCGCTTTACGATGCTGCTGTCCACGCGCTGAGGAGAGCCACGTGACGACCGAGGCACCACCGCGGGCCGATGAGGCGCCGTCGCAGCGGCGGGTCGAACGCCGATGGACGCCGGTGTTCGCGGTCCTCGGGGTCATCGCCCTGGTCACGGCCGGCCCGGGTGTGCTGGTGGGGGATGACCAAGGTGGCGAGGTCGTCCGTGTCGGCGCGGTCGCCGTCACACCGCGGCCCGGCTGGGAGCTCGTCGACCGCGCGACCGAGGGAGATACGGACCAGGTGGTGTTGCAACGAGGCTCGGCGCTGATGCTGGTCGTCGCGGCCACCGACGCAGGACCGTCGGTGACCGATCTTGCCCGTGGGTACGCCGACGTCGTGCTCCGCGATCGTCTCGCCCAGCTGGTCATCGTCGACGAGGTCACCACGGTGTCGACCGCCTCGGGTCGAACGGGTGTCCGCTTCGCCTACGTCGGCGTCGAGCAGGGGGGCGGCGCGGTCGAAGGGGTGGTGACGACCGTGATCGGCCCGACCGGCGAAGGGGTGGTGTTCGATGCCTTCTCGCCTGAGGGTGGTCTGCCCGCCGCGATCGACGACGTACGGGTGATGGTCGACGGTGCGGTGATCGGGTGAGCACGCCTCGGCTCGTGCCGTCCACACGGCGGCTGCATCACCGGAGCCTCGTGCAGCCGCGGGAGCCGGCGTTCTGGGTCTTCGGCGTGTTCGTCGTCTACGGCGCCGTCGCGATCATCGACGTCCTGGGTGACCTCGCCTCGGTCTCGCGCTCGGGATGGGCCCTGTCGTGGTTGTTGCTGGCGCTGTACGCGGCCCCGGTCATCGCGGCCATCTACTGGCTCGATCTGTACGAGCGCGAGCCGTGGTCGCTCGTCGCCGGTGCTCTTGCGTGGGGAGCGCTCGTCGCCACGGCGCTCAGCCTCGACGCCGCCGGGTGGGACGAGCTGGTCGTCCGTCTGATCGGCGCCGACGCCGCGGCGCGGTGGACCCCTGCCATAGCTGCACCCCTCGTCGAAGAGACCCTCAAAGGCGTGGGCGTGGTCTTGCTGTACCTCATCGCTCGCGACGAGTTCGACGACGTCATGGACGGGTTCGTCTACGGCGCCGCGGTTGGCCTAGGGTTCGCCGTCGTCGAGGACGTGTTGTACCTCATGGCCGTCTTCGGGGGTACACCCGCCGGCGTGCTGCAGGGGTTCTACATCCGCGTCGTGTCGAGCGGGTTGTACGGGCATGTCTTGTATACCGGCCTCATCGGCATGGGGATCGGGTTCGTCGTGACCAGGAGGGAGAACCGCCCGCTCGGGCATCGGCTGCAGGTGTCCGCGGGTCTCGCCGGGCTCGGGGTCGCCGGGCACGCCTTGTGGAACGCTCCCATCCTCGACCTGCTCCCCGATCCTCCGGTCGAAGGGTTGGAGTGGTTCCTCGTCCCTGTGGCGCTCGCGGTGAAGGGCCTGCCCATGCTCGTTCTGGTCGCGGTCGGTCTCAAGCTCGCGCGCGGAAGGGAGCGCCGGTGGCTCGACGGCGCGCTCCAGCCCGAGCTCGAAGGCGGCGCGATCTCGGCGACCGAGCTCGAGGTGCTCCGGTCGCCGGCCCGGCGCCGCGCCGCCGTGAAGACGGCCCGGGCGAGGTCCGGGCGCCGGGCCGGCGACCTCGTCGCGCGGCTGCAACGCGAGCAGATCGACCTCGCGATGGTCGCCTCGCGGGTCGCGCGACCCGACGATCCGGCCCTGGTCGCGCAGCGCGCATATTGCCGGTCGATCCGCGATGTCTTGGCGGCGACGCCTGGGGCAGCGCCGCCGGATGCGCCTGGGCCTTGGGCCACGCCGCCGCCTGCCGCTCCCGGGCCACCCGCTGCCGGGCCGCCGCCGGCGGCAAAGTAGGCTCTGCCTACCCATGGAGGTGCGCGACCTGGTCGATGGCGTGCTCGGCGGCGATCGCCGGGCGGTCGCGCGGGCGATCTCGTTGGTCGAAGACGGCGGCGACGGCCTCGAGGCGCTGTCGGAGGGGGTGTTCGCGCACACCGGCGCCGCGACGACCGTCGGTCTCACGGGTGCGCCGGGGGTCGGGAAGTCCACGCTCGCGACGGCGCTGGTGCGGGCGGCGCGGGCCTACGGCCGGCGGGTCGCGGTGCTCGCCGTCGACCCCACGTCGCCGTACACGGGCGGCGCCTTGTTGGGCGATCGCGTGCGGATGCAGGAGCACGCGACCGACGCAGACGTCTTCATCAGATCGATGGCGACGAGGGGCCACCTCGGCGGCATGGCGCTCGCGGCTCCCGAAGCGGTGCGGATCTTGGACGCGGCCGGCTACGACCTGGTCATGGTCGAGACGGTGGGGGTCGGGCAGGCGGAGGTCGACGTCGCGGCCGCCACCGACACCACGCTCGTGGTGCTCGCACCCGGCCTGGGCGACGCGATCCAGATGGCGAAGGCCGGAATCTTGGAGGTCGCCGACGTCTTCGTCGTCAACAAGGCAGACCGCGACGGGGCGGCGGAGGTCGTCCGCGAGCTGCGACAGATGCTGCACCTCGGCGCGGCACGCGACCGCGATCCGGTCGTGGTCTCCACCGTGTCCACCACCGGCGACGGCATCGATGCCCTGTGGGCCGAGATCGTCGCGCACCACGAGTGGTCCCTCGCTGCGGGCACCCTCGCCACGAAGCGGCGCGCTCGCCTGCTCAGTGAGGTGGAGAGCCTCGCCGCCGAGCGCTTCAAGGTCGATGTCGCCGGGATCCTCGGCGCCGACGACGCCCTCGTTCAGGCGTTGCTCGAGCGGCGGACCGACCCGTACCGGGCGGCCGCCACCCTGCGTGAGGCCGTGGGTCAAGGGTAACCTCGCCGCCGGAGCGCCCATGACCGACCCAACGCCTTCGAGGCCACCCGAGCCCGGCGAGTACCCGTTCACGCGGGGCATCTATCCGTCGATGTACCGCGGCCGGTTGTGGACGATGCGGCAGTTCGCCGGTTTCGGGACGCCCGACGAGACGAACGCGCGGTTCCGCACGCTCTTCGAGCGCGGGCAGACCGGCCTCTCGGTCGCGTTCGACCTGCCGACGCTCATGGGGGTCGACCCCGACGACCCCACCGCCGAAGGCGAGGTCGGCCGGTGTGGCGTCTCGGTCAGCTCGGCCGCCGACGCCGAGCGACTCTTCGCCGCCATCCCGCTGGATGAGGTCAGCGTCTCGATGACGATCAACGGTCCGGCCGTGTGGCTGTTCGCGTGTTACCTGGTCGCCGCCGAACGTCAGGGCGTCACGCCCGCCCACCTCGATGGCACCTTGCAGACCGACATCTTCAAGGAGTACATCGCGCAGAAGGAATGGTTGTTCCCGCCGCGACCGCATCTCCGCCTCATCGGCGACCTGCTGGTGTACTGCGCCGAGCACGCACCTCGGTATCACCCCATCAGCGTGAGCGGCTACCACATCCGCGAGGCGGGGGCAACCGCGGCGCAGGAGCTGGCGTTCACGCTGGCCGACGGCTTCGCCTACGTCGAGCTGGGCATGGCGAGGGGGCTTCCGGTCGATGTCGTCGCGCCGGCGCTCTCGTTCTTCTTCGACGCGAGCATCGAGCTGTTCGATGAGGTCGCGAAGTTCCGGGCCGCTCGGCGCATCTGGGCCAGGTGGCTCCGCGACCGCTACGGCAGCACCGACCCCGCCGCCCAGCGGCTCCGGTTCCACGCGCAGACGGCCGGCGTCTCGCTCACGGCGCAACAACCGATGAACAACGTGGTGCGCACTGCCATCGAGGCGCTCGCTGCGGTCCTCGGTGGCGCGCAGTCGCTGCACACGAACGCGCTCGACGAGGTGCTGGCGTTGCCGACCGAACACGCGGCGACCCTGGCGCTTCGCACGCAGCAGATCATCGCGCACGAGACGGGGCTCCCCGACGTCGCCGACCCACTCGGCGGCGCGTTCGACATCGAAGCGAGGACCGACGAGATGGAACGCGCCGCCGAGGCCATCTTCGGGGAGGTCGATGCCATGGGCGGCGGGTCGATGTTCGAAGGTGTCTTGCGCGGCGTCGAGACCGGGTGGTTCGCGGAGGCGATCGCGACGTCGGCGTTCGAACGGCAGCGCCGGCTCGAAGCGGGCGACGACACCCTCGTCGGGGTGAACGCGTTCGTCGAGCCCGACGAGCCGCCGCTCGATGCGATCTTGACCATCGATCCGTCGGCCGAGGCCGCGCAACGCGAAGCGGTCGCAGCCCTTCGCCGTGACCGCGATCCGGCCGCCGCGACCGCCGCCTTGGACACGTTGCGACGGTCGGCCGCCGATCCGGCGGCCGACCTGGTCGAACCGCTGGTGGCGTGCGCACGAGCGGGCTGCACCGGCGGCGAGGTGACCGGTGAGCTTCGGCGGGTCTTCGGCGGTTGGACCGGGGCCGCCGTCATCTGAGCGGCAGCGCTGGTCGCGCCCGGCGACAGCGCCCCTTCGCTTCAGGCGACGGCGCTCGCGCACCCCGCGCACAGCCCCGTGATGGCGAAATGCGTCAGGTCGGCCTGGAAGCCATGGTGCTGGTGGATCAGCTCGCTCAGCTGCTCGGCTTCACCGATCGACAACGCGTCGTCGCGGCCACAGCGGTGACACGTGAGGTGGACGTGTTGGGCCTCGTCGGCCTTGTGGTATTCGGCGCCCGTCTCGAGGTGGGCATGTTGGAGCACCCCGACCTCCTCGAGCAGCGTGAGCGTCCGGTACACGGTGGACGCGTTCACCCCGGGCATCTCGCCCTGCACGGTGCGGGCGATGGCGGCCGGTGAGATGTGGCCGTTGGCACGCATGACCTCCGATACGATGGCGCGCCGCTGCGGCGTCATCCGCAGTCCTCTGCGCCGCAAGAGGTCCATGACCTCGGCGTAGTCGGTGACCCCAGCTTCCATGACGAGCGAGCATAGCAGCGACTTGCAGGTGCAACGGTGGTTGCAGGTGCGAGACCATCCATACAGCCCGCTGTCAGCGGCGGCTAGCTGTAGTTCCTCAACACGTTGTTCAAGAGGTGAGAGCCTCCCTGCTCGACAGCGTCTGATCCGCGAGCAAGGAGGCTCTCGTGACTCATGCTAGGGCGAAGCTCACCGTGGCAGGCAGGTTGC
>Ga0247727_10007444_pt1 | contig 20855 bp, 13 predicted proteins | sample WisWelCaveWW1625_FD_202498 | JGI IMG/M metagenome (GOLD analysis project Ga0247727, IMG submission 202498) | Biofilm microbial communities from Wishing Well Cave, Virginia, United States - WW16-25 | ecosystem: Environmental > Aquatic > Deep subsurface > Groundwater > Cave microbial mat | place... | reverse complement strand
TCCAAGACGGTTCTGAATTGAGGCTATTGTCTTGGCATTCAAAGGCAAGTCTTGCAATTTCTCCCCCCTAGCGTAGCCTTGGGACCGTTCGAGGTATGGACCACGAACCAAAGCTTCACCCGTTAATTTTTCTTCCCACACCTTTTTTGCATGGGAAAATATTGAATGAAAACGGTAACTTGATTTCAGGAGTTCCAAATACGGAAGGAAAACGTCTTTACGAAAACGGGAGGTCAGGGATTCCATAGGTTCCCCACGACACAGACGGTCCTGCTTCTAAGGTGCCGGGTGATATCTTCTCTATGCTGTGACGGCCACGACATTTGAAGAAAAGGGGGCACACCGCGCCCATCAACGACGCAGACCATCGGTAGGTTTCCCTTCGGAATGACTAAATGGAACATTTTTTTGTAAAGTCCCCAAAGGATGGATGGATCACCGCAATAGCTTAACGTGCACAAATTGTCCGAGGGCTGCGTTAAGTTCGCCCGAGATTCGGCTATCGTCCAACGTCTGCCCTTCTGCACAAATAGACCGGCGTCTGCATATTTTTTGAATAGAAAATAGGAGAGCTTCGCCTCGCGTGCCAAAATAAAGCTCACTAAACCAAGCTCATCCCATTTCCACCCATCCTGAGATTGCGCCAGAAGAAACCACGGAAGAAACTTCCCAGGCAGATTGGACCAACACCGCTCCACTTCCATTTTCGAACTTTCGATATACAACGAGTAACTAAATCGGATTCCAAAACCAGGGGCTTCCACCGATAATATCCTTTTCCCTTTTAGATCGGGGGGACGGAAGAATTCTTTTAATTGGCCGAAGTCTTTAACGCGACCACTTTTTACTTGATCAAGAAAAGGGCGTTTTGACCAATTCCAATCGAAAAGCTCGTAATCTTCAAGAGCCTCTCCGCGTGACTCCCATCTCCCATCCGCTTGCCGTTTATCAATAAGCACTTTAAAGTTTTTATTCACAGCCTCTCTGGTATTCGGGAAATACCCTATCGGCACTAGCACACACACGATCGGCAATTCCTCCAAATTCAATTGATCCCCGTACCTTGTGAACCGTGCAGAGCGCCAACTATGGCCAACGAAAAAGCGCGCTTCAATTCGTTTGCGAGTCCGAAAACGAATAACCGAACAATCGACGCCCTCTCCAACAGTTAGGGAAGCGAATCTATCCTTTGGAAAGAGTCTTGTTATAAAACAAGAAATACCGTCGCTCATCACATAGCTCTCATTTTCAGGGCATTCAATAACTTCAAAGCCCTCTCTTTTAATTAAAACCTTCTCTGGGGAGACAAGGACATAGCCCCGTAAGGGCAAATGATCCCTTGATGAATTCACGTAGTAGCCATCCCGTTCCATGTCGAATAGCGCCCAAGGCTTCGCTCCCGATAAACGGACCTCTTGATTTGTTTTCTCAGTCCACAGCTTAATGGGAAAAGAGGAGCAGAAGGCGGCAGCGTGGATGGCATACCCATCCGGCGTTCCCGCCGCTGGAAACTCCTTTCCTCCAATAGACCAAGTCGCAGGTAATTTTTCACGCTCAACACCGGGCAAGTGCAATACGATACCCCCTCTGCGCTCATCCCACGCCAGTCTTGGACGATCACGGAACAATGACTCAGGATCGTTTGGCCGTAAGAATTCTGCCGTTTCAGGGACTTCATCGAAATATTCAGGACGCAAAAAGCAGACGTGCTTTAACTGCTCAATCGTCAATGTGGGATCAGACGCAAGACATTGGCGGGCGTCCAACATTTCGACAATAATTTGAGCGGCAGACTCGCGATTGCCAATGAGGAAAGCGCGCAGTCTCCTACGACTTCCGGAGAGACGAGTTACGAGGGCATCCCACTCTTCCTTGGGAATATTTTTCCATTCCTCTTGGACCACAGCCCACTCACATAAGTCAAGAAACCCACCCCAAAATGAAAGCGGAATACCAATATGATGGACAGCCGAGCCAACATACGAAGTGCGTTCCTTGACACCTATCAACTTTAGGCGCCAATGTGTGACAGCTTCGCAATAGACTCTATTGAGTTTGTTATAGAGGCTTAAGGGAGGGGTCTTATCTAGACAACCGACAGCTGCAGAAAACTGGGGCCAAAAACTGGCGTCTTCATATTCGAAAAATGCCAAACCGCCATACAGAACGACTAAACACGCGGGATACGCCTCAGGTTTTTTGCGCCATAAATCCCATGACTCTCTTGCCGCAACCAAGAAAACGTCCCACTCATTCCTGGAAGGAATGTGGGGCAAGAGAACCCCGGCGCGACATCCAGACTTCTCATCAATTTTCGACAGTTTTTGTTCCAAAGTTGTCTCAAACTGGTCTAGAGGAGAGGGCATATTGAACCTCAAAAAAGCGTGAAACGGGCCAAAATTGTCATGGTATCGACGGAAGGGTCAACGAGGCCACTTGCAAATCTGGAAATTTCCAGGTGTTCGCAGCCTGCGGGCGGTTTGAAACGCCTGTAAGAAATGTTGGCGATGGTGGTAGCCCTTGGGCAAGAGAACAACGTTCCGGCTGCCGTGGCGTGACAGCTGTGCAGGCAGCACCAGGAAATCGGTGCGGATGGTGTCGAGTGTGGCGAAGCGCCACTCTGGCGGTAGGCACAGGCGCTTGAACCAGTGGACGATATTGCAGGCGAACAGGACCAGTTGGAAGAAGGCCACGTTGGCGGTCCAATCGGCGGTTGGAATTTTGGCCAGGGGGTAGTCGTGGACCAGTTCGCGGATATGTTTTTCGATGTTGGCCCGGACAGCGTAGAACTGCCAGACGCGCCAGGGCCTGGCCTTCAGGTTTGTGACGAAGATGTGGTAGGCGTAGGTTTTGTCCTTGAAGAGCGTCAATTGCCTTGCCTCGACCGGATCTTGCGGGATGGGCCGGCGCACGACGACGAAACGATGAGGATGTATCCAATGTTTGGGTTGGAAACGGAACTCGCTGACCTCCCAACCGTTGGACAGACGTTTGAACCGGCACGCCTGAGCCTTGGCTTTGAGCGGCTTGTATTCCTTGGCGACGATGACGTAACCGCAGCCTTTGCCGTCGAGGAATTCCACGATGCCGCGGCTGTAGAAACCGGAATCCATCCGGAATCGGATGCGGCTCCTTCCCATATCTTTGGGAGCCTTGGCCAGACAGATGTTCAGGAAGGGAAAGATGCCGGTAGAGGAAGCCGCGTCGCCCGGACGTAAGGAACCGCGCCAGAATTCTTCGAAGACGGCCTCGAAGCAGAAGAGGGGATGATAGGAGCGGCGTCCGTGCTTCTTCGGATTGTATCCCACACGCGCGCCCTCGGCCTTGCCGTAGATCACGAAGACAGAGGAGTCGATATCGAAGACCAAACTGGTGCGGCGGCGAGGGAGCGCGGACAAGTGCGTGCGCAGACTGTCGTGGAGCCGGACCAACTGACGGATTGTGTCGCCCGGCAGTCGCTTGAGGAAGCGTCGGAGTGTGGACTGGTCCGGGAAACGGTCCAGGCCCAGCAGGTCGAGGAAAGCGCCGTTGTATTGGAGGATGTCGGTTTTGTTGATGCGGCGCAGGCCCATGACGACACAAAACATCAAGGCCAAGAAAAGTTCGGAGGGGTGATAAAGTTGATTTTGCCGCGCCAGCCGGACATGTTCCTGCAAACGTTTCTTGACCAGGAGTCTTTGGCAAAAAGCCTGGATCAGCCACATCCCACCGAAGTGGGTCAGGCTGTCTGCGTCGAAGGAAAATCGGATTTTTCGGGTTCCTTTGGGCATGACACACAAACCGTCCATTTAGGACGTTTTGTGTGTGACGTCCTGGATAACCCGTATTATATCCAGTTTCCGTCAATGATTCTGAAGTATTCATGGTTTAGATAGCCCGTTTCACGCTTTTTTGAGGTTCAATGTTGATGATCAATTATTTTCAACAACACTAAAGTAACGGGCTTCGGGGTGATGGAAGACCAGGGCCGAAACGCTGGCTTCGGGTTCCATCATGAAGTTTTCGGTGAGGTTGACACCCAGATTCTTTTCTGGTTGAAGGAGGTCGAATAGCTTCCTTTGGTCCTCCAAATTCGGGCAGGCGGGGTAGCCGAAGCTCACCCGCAGGCCGCGGTAATGGGTCTGGAGTTTTTTCTGGATCGTCATTTCTTTCGGATCGCTGATCCCCCACATGGTTCGAAGGCGGTCGTGCAACAACTCCGCGAAGGCCTCGGCGCTTTCGATGGCGATGGACTGGAGGGCGTGGGACCTGAAATAATCCCCCTTCTCCCGCCATTCCTTCGATAAATCCATGATCCCCTGGCCGCAGGTCACAATGAAGAAGGCCACGTAGTCCATCTTGCCGCTGGATTTTGGCAGGACATAGTCGCTGAGGCACAGGTTTTCCCCGCCGGATTGACGGGGGAAGTCAAAGGTCGCCAGAATATTTCCGCCCTTGGGAGAATCCATCACAAGAACTTTATCCCCCTCCGACTGGGCGGCGAAGAACCTCCAGGCGGCCTTGGGCGTGATGAGCTGTTTGGCCACGATCTCCGCCTGAAGCTCTGTCACGGCCCTGTGGAGTTTGACGGCCTTCTTATCGCCTTTGTCCAGCTGCTTCTGGAGCGTGCCCCGTAGGCCCAAATGCTTGGCGTAGAGCATGATGGGGTTGATGTATTTGTAAATGTCATCCACGGCGAAGTCCCGAAGGGCGTGAAGCTTCAGGTCCGGCGGCTGGGGGGGGGCGTAATTCCGGCTCACCTTGGAGGTCCCGATGACCGGGTCCTCCTCCGCGACGCGGGGAGCGAGGCCGGCGGCGCGGAGGCGATTTTGCACTTCCTCGTTGGCCTTCAGGAGAATGTCCCGCGAGAGCGGGGCCGTCAACCGGTTGGCCAGGTCCAAGCCCATCATGGCGTCTTTGGCGTAAATGACGGTGCTCCCGTATTGAACGGCGATCTTCGAGGCGGTGAACTTTTCCGACAGGGCCGCGCCGCCAACGAGGACGGGCAAATCGATTCCGGCGTTCTTTAAATCCTCCGCCGTCACCACCATCTGCTGGGCGGACTTCACCAGAAGGCCCGACAGGCCGATCATGTCCGGGTTGTGCTCCTTGACCGCTTTGATCAGGTCCTCCGGCGGGCACTTGATGCCCAGGTCCACCACGGCGTAGCCGTTGTTCTTTAAGATGATGTGCACCAGGTTCTTGCCGATGTCGTGGACGTCTCCTTTCACCGTGGCCAGAAGGATTTTTCCCCGGCTGGCGTTGTCCGCCTTGGTCATGCGGGGTTCCAGGTGGGCCACGGCGGCCTTCATCACCTCGGCGCTCTGGAGCACCTCGGCGACGATCATTTCGTTCTTCCCGAAGAGGCGCCCTACCTCGTCCATCCCCTTCATCAAGGGGCCGTTGATGATCGCCAGGGGGCTCTGGCCCGAGGTCATCAAGGCGTCCAAATCCTCGATCAATCCCTCCTTGGACCCCTCAATGACGTTTCGCGGCAATCGCTCGTCAATGGACAGGGACGCCCGCTGGCTGACCACTTTCACCGACGTCTTGGTCCGGAAATGGGCGGCGAAGGCGTCCACCGCGGCGCGGGACGTTTCGCGGGAGGAGAAGAGCAGGTCGTTGGCCAGTTTCTTTTCGATGTCCGAGATCAGGGGGTACCGGGCCAATTTTTCCGAATTCACAATGGCCATGTCCAGGCCCGCCTGGACGCAGCGGTAAAGGAAAACCGAGTTTAAGACCTCACGCCCCGCCTCCGGCAATCCAAACGAGACGTTGCTGATGCCGAGGATGGTCTTGGTCCGGGGCAGGGCCTTTTTGATGAGCCGGATGCCCTCGATGGTCTCCTCGGCGGAGCCGATGTAGTTCTGGTCCCCCGTGGCGATGGGGAAAACCAGGGGATCGAAAATAATGTCCTCGGGCTCCAAACCGTATTTCTCGGTCAAAAGTTTATAGCTCCGCTCGGCCACGGCGAGCTTACGTTGGCGGACGACGGCCATACCCTGCTGTTTGTCCTCGTCGATGCAACCGACCACTACGGCCGCGCCGTAAGTCTTGATCAGCGGCACGATCTTTTCAAAACGATCCTCGCCGTCCTCCAAATTGATGGAATTGACCACGGAACGTCCCATGCATTTCTTGAGGGCGGATTCGAGGACCTGGGCGTCCGTGGTGTCGATCATGAGCGGGACTTTGACCTTGCGGGTGACGAAGTCCAGGATCTGGTCCATGTCGGCCCGTTCGTCCCGGTCCGGGTTGGCCAGGCAGACGTCGATGACCTGCCCCCCCGCGCGCACCTGGTGCCGGGCGATCTCCGAGGCCTCCTCGAACTTTCCCTCCACGATGAGGTTTTTGAACTTCCGACTGCCGATCACGTTGGTCCGCTCGCCGACGAGCACCGGACGGAGGTCCTCCGTGACCACGAAGGGTTCCAGCCCCGAAAGGGAAAACCGGGACGCCCCGCACGCGGGGGCCCGGGGCTTTTTCCCCTCCGCCATTTGGGCGATCAAGCGGATGTGCTCCGGCGTGGTGCCGCAGCAGCCCCCCAGCATGTTCACCCACCCCTGGTCGGCGAAGCGCTCCAGTTTTTTCGCGATCATTTCCGGGGTTTCGTTGTAGCGGCCTTCCTCGTCCGGGAGACCGGCGTTTGGGTAGCAGGAAACGGCGAAGCGGGAAATTTCCGACAGGGTCCGGATGTGGTCCGTCATGAACTCCGGCCCCGTGGCGCAATTAAGCCCGAGGCTGAGGAGGTCCCGCTGCTGGAGGGAGTAATACAGAGCCTCCACCCCCTGGCCCGCCAGGGTGGTGCCCATGGGCTCGATGGTGCCGGAGACCATAACCGGCACTTTTTCGCCGGTGGCGGCCATGGCTTTGTCGATGCCGATCAAAGCCGCCTTGATGTTGAGGGTGTCCTGGGCGGTCTCCACCAGAAGGAGATCAACGCCGCCTTCGATCAAACCCCGGGCTTGGATCTCAAAGGTGTCGATCAACCCGTCAAACGTTACGCCGCCCGTGACGAAAAGAGTCTTGGTGGTCGGGCCCATGGATCCCGCCACAAATCGAGGTTTCTTGGCCGTCGAATATTTTACGGCCAGGGTCTTGGCCAACGCAGCCCCACGGCGGCTGATCTCCCGGGCTTTGTCCGCCAGCCCGTATTCCGCCAGCACCAGCGGCGTGGAGCCGAAGGTGTCGGTCTCGATGATGTCGGCGCCGGCCTTGAGATAGCTTTCGTGAACGGCGGAAATGGCCGACGGCTTGGTCAGGATGAGGTTCTCGTTGCACCCTTCCAGTTTCGGACCCCCGAAGTCCTCCGCCGTGAGGTCCATTTGCTGGAGCGCCGTTCCGGTGGCTCCGTCCAAAATCAATATTTTCTCTTCGAGCAACCGCTTGATTTCGCTTGGGTTCGTCATTGGGATCGTCCTGTTTTTCGGACCGGCCATTCATCCTGCCGGGCGCACGAAAGGAAAGGGGGCGGGTGTGATTGCTCACGCCCGCCCCCTTTGATGAAGAAGAAAGGGGCCGTCAGCCCACCATGAAGTCGTGGCCGCGGACCGTCTGGCGGCCGTTGGCCTTCGCGCGGGCGGCACCTTGCTGCAGGTGCCACTGGACGAGGCCGTTCAAAGCGTCGAAGACATCGCTGGAGGAACGGCAACCGGCTTTCGCGATGATGTCCTTCGCCTTGGATTTCACGACGAGGTCGGGAATTTTCTGTTTGGCCATAGAGTCTCTCCTTGAGGGGGCGTTCGATTGCTGGAGATGATATCACGGTTGAAGGGAAAAGGGGAGCGGTTGACAGCGGTTGAAGCGGTTGAAGCCCCGGTTGAAGCCCCGGAACACAAAAGGCCCCCGCCGGGGTTGCCGGCGGGGGCCTTATTGTCTAGAAGACTTAAGCGGGCCGAACCTCGGTGGCCTGGAGTCCTTTCGGACCTTTGGTCACTTCGAATTCAACGGGCTGGCCTTCCTCGAGGTTGCGATAACCCTCACCCTTGATCGCGGAGTAATGGACGAACACGTCCTCACCGCTCTCCGGGGAGATGAAACCGAACCCTTTGGAGGCGTTAAACCATTTCACTGTGCCTTTCATGCGCTACTCACCATCCTTATGTAAGAAAGCGTTGATTTGCTTTGTTATTTTGAAGGGAAACTCTGCAACGGTGACGCAGCGAGGAAAAGCAACCCAAACTTGGAGGGCACTCCCATGATGCGGTTCAACCGACAGCTTGTATCGACTTCAACCTTACAAGTTTAAGTATAGCATGTTTTTCCCCGCTGAGGGAAGATAAGAAAGGTGACAGGGGTTGGAAAAACCACGGTTGAAGATGGCGCCGGGATAGTTCCCGACGGGCTCCTAGCGGATGGGAGGCTCCGGCGCGGTTTTGGCGACGGAGGGAAACCACGGGAGGGTTTCCTTCTTCGGGGGGTCAGGGCCATCCCGGTGACAGCTTCAACCGTCACAGACGTCCTAAAGTGAAACCGCGTCCATGCTATTTCGAGCTGTAGGTTTTTCCCGACTTGGCTTCGATGACCGCCTGGGCCGCCGCGAGGCGCGCCACCGGCACACGGTAGGGGCTGGCGGAGACGTAGTTCAGGCCGATGCGGTGGCAGAATTTGACCGAGGCCGGATCTCCACCGTGTTCGCCGCAGATGCCGCACTTCAGGTCCTTGCGGGACTTCCGGCCGTCTTTCACGGCCATCTCCATCAGTTTTCCCACCCCGGTCTGGTCCAGGGTCTGGAAGGGGTCGTCCGTGAGGATCTTTTTTTCAAGGTAGGCGCCGATGAGCTTGGTCGTGTCGTCCCGGGAGAAACCGAGCGTCATCTGCGTCAGGTCGTTAGTGCCAAAAGAAAAGAACTCCGCTTCCTCGGCGATCTCCCCCGCCGTCAGCGCCGCCCGGGGAACTTCGACCATGGTCCCGAGGAGGTATTTCACCTTCACGCCGTACTGCTCCATGATGTCGTCCGCCGCGCGGCGCACCAGGGCCGTCTGGTTTTTCAATTCCTTGATGTTGCCCACCAGCGGGATCATGATCTCGGGCACCACGACGACGCCCTCTTTCTTCAACTCGCAGGCGGCGGCGATGATGGCCTTGGCCTGCATCTCCGTGATCTCCGGATAGGTGACGCCCAGGCGGCAGCCGCGGTGGCCCAGCATGGGGTTGAATTCGTGGAGGTCGTGGGTCTTCCGCATGATTTTTTCCGTGGGGATGCCGATCTTCTTTGACAGTTCCGAGGCGTCTTCCTTCGTCTTGGGAAGGAATTCGTGGAGGGGCGGGTCCAGAGTCCGGATGGTGACGCCGAAGCCCTTCATTTCCTTCAGGAGGCCTTTGAAGTCCTCCTTCTGGAAGGGGAAGAGCTTGTCCAGGGCCTTGCGCCGGTCGGCCTCCGTGTCCGCCAGGATCATCTCCTGCATGAAGGGCAACCGGTCCGGCGCGAAGAACATGTGTTCCGTGCGGCAGAGCCCGATGCCTTCGGCGCCCAACTGGCGGGCCACGATGGCGTCCCGGGGAATGTCCGCGTTGGCGCGGACCTTCAAGGTCCGGTGGGCGTCCGACCAGTCCATGACCGTTTGGAAAGACTTGTACATGGGCGCTTCCTTCTCCGTCAATTCGCCGCGGAGAAAGCGCACCACTTCCGAGGGGAGCGTGGGGACCTGGCCGGTGATGACTTCGCCGGTGAAACCGTCCAGGGAAAGGTAGTCCCCCTCCTTCAGGCTCGTGCCGTTGACGGACAAGGTGCCCTTGTGCTCGTCGATTTTAAGCGCGCCGCAACCCACGATGCAGGGTTTGCCCATGCCGCGCGCCACCACGGCGGCGTGGCTGGTGCGGCCGCCGATGGCGGTCAAAATTCCCTCCGCGACGACCATGCCTTCGATGTCGTCGGGGTTCGTCTCGGGCCGGACGAGGACCACGGGGCCCTGCTTGGACATTTGCACCGCGCGGTCCGCGGTGAAGACGATGCGTCCCGCAGCGGCGCCGGGGCCCGCGTCGATGCCCTTGGCCAGGAAACGGCCGCCCTTGACCGCCAGGATCTTCTCCTTGGCGTCGAACACGGGGGCCAACAGCTGGGCGATCTGGTCCGGTTCGATCCGGGCGAGGGCCTCTTCCTTGGAAATCAGCTTTTCGGCCACCATCTCCACCGCCACGCGCACGGCGGCGATGCCGGTCCGCTTGCCGTTCCGGGTCTGGAGCATGAACAGGCGGCCCTTTTGGATGGTGAACTCGAAATCCTGCATGTCGCGGTAATGCTTTTCCAGTTTGGAAGTGATTTCGCGCAATTGCTTGTAGACTGCGGGCATGTCTTTTTGGAGCTCCGAAATTGGCTTCGGGGTCCGGATGCCGGCCACCACGTCCTCGCCCTGGGCGTTGGTCAGATATTCGCCGAAGAAAATCTTTTCGCCGGAGGAGGGGTTGCGGGTGAAGCCCACCCCGGTGCCCGAGTCGGTCCCCATGTTGCCGAAGACCATGGCCTGGACGTTGACGGCGGTGCCGATGTCGTCGGCAATCTTGTTCAGCCGCCGGTAGGTGATGGCGCGGGGGTTGTTCCAGCTTTTGAACACGGCGTCCCGGGCGGCGTCCAGTTGTTTGTAGGGGTCCTGGGGAAAGTCCTGTCCGGTCAGTTCCTTGACGAGCTTTTTCTGGAGGGCCACGACGTCTTTCAAGTCCGCGACGGAAAGCTCCGTGTCCAGATTGACACCCTTCTTGTGTTTCACCGATTCCAGCGCCTTTTCAAATTCGCTCTTCTCGATTTCCATGACCACATTGCCGAACATGGAGACGAAGCGGCGGTAGGCGTCCCAGGAGAACCGCTCGTTTCCGGTCTTCTCGGCGAGGCCGGCCACGGCCTGGTCGTTCAACCCCAGGTTCAAAATTGTGTCCATCATGCCGGGCATGGAAAACTTGGCGCCGGAACGCACGGAAACCAAAAGCGGATCGGCGGTGGAGCCGAAGGTCTTCCCCAGGGATTTTTCAAGTTTGGCAATGCCTTCTTTGTACTGCGCGAGGAATTCCTTGGGGAATTTTTTGCCGTTGGCGTAGTAGTGCCGGCAGGTCTCGGTGGTGATGGTAAAGCCCGGGGGAACGGGCACGCCCGCCCTGGACATGCCGGCCAAACCGGCCCCCTTGCCGCCCAACAGATCTTTTTGAGTCCCTTCGCCTTCGGCCTTGCCGTTTCCAAAGAAAAATACGTATTTCTTCGCCATGATTCTGGACTCCTTGAGGTTCGGTTTAAATCGTTGAGTTAGAGCGTGAATCGCAGTTGTCGATGCGGTTCAACAAAAAAGGCGCCGGGCTGTTCCCCGGAGCCGTTGGGGACACTATACCACATGGCTGCGGCTTTTCCAATCCGAACCCACGCCCGTCAGCGCTGAACGACCACGCGTAGGGTTTTTCGGCCCTCGGCCAACACAAGAGGTAAATTCCGCTGGGAACTGGCTCCCCGCCGTCGCCCCGCCCGTCCCAAAGGGCTTCCCCAGCGTCGTGAGGATTGTTCTTCCAAATACTTGAGATAAGCCTGATGATCATCGTCATCCCGGAAAACGCGAAGGGAGCGCACACCGCGCTGGGTGACATGATGGGGATAGCCGGGAACGACGGCCCTTGGCATTCTGGACATGGCGTCAATCTTAGCCGATACGCCCTCGAACTTTCATATTCCCCTGAGGCTCAATAAGAAATCAATCCTCCGTGAGACATCGGATTCGTGACGGATGAATCAACTAGGAGTCCGTCCCGCATAAGACTGAGCTGACCCCCTTCCCCGGCTCTCCCCCGCCAATTTAGTAAACTGACCCAGCGTGTGGGTCGGTCGTCAACCCCCGCGCATCCATGCTCCTCGCCATCGACATCGGCAACACCAATATCACTCTGGGGCTTTTCCCCGCGAAAGGGGAGACACCCCGGTCGCGGACCGCCCGTGCCGCCCTCTCCGGAGACTCCGAGGACGGCGCTCGACCCAGAGGGTCGCCCCCCCGCGCCGCCCTCCCTCGCACTCTCCGGACCTGGCGGCTGGCCACGCGGCCCCGCGCCACCGCCGACGATTACGGCCCTGAAATCCTCGCCCTCCTTCGCGAGGCCGGCCGCTCCCCCGCCGCTCTCTCCGGCGTCGCCGTAGCGAGCGTGGTGCCTTCCCTGGATCCGGTCTTTCGCGATATTTCCCGCGCCGCTCTTTCCCGGCCGGCGCTCTTTGTCGAGCCAGGCGTCAAAACCGGCGTTCGCATTCTCTACGACAACCCCGCCGAAGTCGGCGCCGACCGCGTGGCGAATGCCGCCGCGGCCTTCGCCCGGGAGCGCCGGTCCTGCGTGGTGGTGGATTTCGGCACGGCCACCACCTTCGACTGCGTCACCCGCCGCGGAGAATACCGGGGCGGCGTCATCGCGCCCGGGCCCCGCATGGCGGCCGAATCGCTGGCCCGGCGGACGGCCAAATTGCCGCTCCTGAGCGGATTCCACAAGCCCGCCCGGGCCATCGGCACCAACACCCTGGACAGCATCGCCTCGGGCCTTTACCACGGCTACGTGGGGCTCACCCGGGAAATCCTCCGGCGGCTGATGCGCGAAATGGAAGGGACGCCGGCGGTGCTGGCCACCGGCGGGCTGGCCCCCTTGATTGCGCCTGAAATACCGGGTATAAAGGAAGTCGTGCCCGATTTGACCCTTGAGGGATTGTGGCTGATTTGGCGGTTAAATCGCTCCAAAAAGTGAATTTTGTGGATAACGTTGTGGATAACGCGGTTAAGGAGGCAGTGATGAAAATGCGCACCGTCGGGTTGTTGGGGATTGTATCGGTAATGCTCGGCGTTGGGCCGCTGCAGGCGGCGGTCAACGACGACCTTCGGAATGACGCCGCGTCCATCGCGGGCTGGTTCAGCGAGGAAATCGCCGACATAACCGCCTTTTCCGCAGGCGGATCGCTTCAAGGACCCGCGGACGTTCGCGGGCTTCTCGGCGTTGAAGGGGGCCTGTCCCTGGGGTTGACGTCGACCAAACTCGGCGTGGATCAATTTCATTCCCTCCCTTTTACCCGGTTGAACGGGGCGGTCACGGATATTCCCGCCAGTGTTATCACGCCGTTGGCTCTCATTCATGCCAAGGTCGGATTGCCGGGTGGGTTTGATTTGGGACTCAAGTTCGGAGGTCTTAACAACAAGGAAACCGAAGGGGATTCCGAGTCCGAATACGAGAACCATGTCCTCGGTGTGGAAGCGCGAAAACGCCTTCTGGGCGGGGGATTGACCGGCGTTGCGCTTCCCGATCTCGCCCTTTCGGTGGGGTATGACCAGGCCTCGGGTGAGGTCACCCGCACCGAGCGCTACAACGCGCTCATCACGGGAGGAAGCACCCTGAACGCCGCCACCACCTGGAAGTCGGAGTGGGACACTGGGGCCGTCACCGCCCGCGTCGTTGCGTCCAAGACGGTGTTGATTGTGACGCCCTACGTGGGCGTCGGCTACACGAAATTGATGGGCGATGCGACGACGACGGTGTCCATCGTTGGCGCCGATTCGTTGGCCGGCGCCATCAACGAGACCGCCCAGGTCAAAAAGAAGGCCGAGGACGATTTCGTCCAATTGACGGGGGGTGCCGAGTTGACGATCTTCCCGCTCGTCAAGCTCAACCTCGGCGGGTTGTACGCGAAGGACCGCTGGGCGGCGACGCTGGGTTTCCGGGCGAGCTTCCGGTAAACAACCTCGTCTCATTATTCGCTCTGAAGGGCCCGGCTGGGATTCCGTCCGGGCCCTTGGTGTTGGTGCGCCCGGCAGGGCGCGCGTGCTTGGAGGTGAAAGTCCTCTACGGGCCTTGATGGAAGGAACCGTTAGTGTTCCCCGTTCTGGCTGGTTAATCCCAGCCTCTTTCCGAACCGTCGGATGCGGACCCGCATGTCCGGTGGTGTGGGAGGGGCGGGTGAGGACGTTTCTCACCCGCCTCTACCCGATTGGAGAGAGGCTCGGTTTTATGTTCGGTCGCGGCCGTGGGCGTCGGTCCAGAGGAGGAAACTGAGGAGGGTCCACAACCGCCGATGGTTGTCCCGCCGTCGGGACGTGTGCTCTTCGAGAAGCGCACGGGGGAACTCCGGCCTCAAGATTCCCGTTCGGCGCACATTCTCCGGGGACAGCTTCTCCTCCGCCCAAGTCCGGAGAGGGCCGGCCAGCCAGCGGGCCAGGGGCGGAGCGAAACCGCGTTTCGCGCCGCGGAGGACCTCCCGTGGAAGGCGATTTTGCATGAGGCGCCGCAGAAGATATTTGGTGGTCCATCCCTGTATTTTGTGTTGTGGAGGGACGCTGGCGGCGAACTCGACCACGGCGTGATCCAGAAGCGGCACGCGGACCTCGAGTGAATTCGCCATGCTCAACCGGTCCACTTTGACCAGGTATTGGTCCAGCAGGCGGGTCTTTTGGTCGAGGAGGAGCATGCGCTCCAGGGCGTTCCGCCCCGCCCCGGCCGCGTAGGCGTCGCGAAAGCTCTGTTCCGGCGTGGCGCTGCGGACCGATTCCCGGAATTCGGGCGTCAACAGGGCGGTTTTTTCCTCCTCGCGGAAGGCCTCCAGCCAGCCGAAGTGAGCGTCGGGCTGCGGGCGCGAAGCCGAACGGACGAAGGCTTTCAGCCGGTAATCCCAGGGAATCCGATCGAAGGAGGTCGGCGCGGCCTCCGCCGCCCGCGCCGCCAGCCGCTGAAGCGCCGTCGGCATTCGCCGGAACAACGCGGCCCAGCGGTCCGCGAGGTAAGTCGGATACCCCGCGAAGATCTCGTCGCCCCCGTCGCCGGACAGGGTCACGGTGACGTGGCGCCGGGCCAGCCGGCAGAGAAAATAAGTGGGCAGGACCGAGGGGTCGGCCAGGGGCTCGTCCAGGACATCCCCCACCCGGTCGAGAATATCGGAGGTGGGAGTCATTTCCTCCTCGTGGTGCCGGAGGCCGAGGCGCGCGGCCGTCAGGGCGGCCTCGCGGCGTTCCGAAAAAGACGCGTCACCGAAAAAAATCGTGAAGCTGTCGAGGGGTTTCCCCGCCGCCCGGGCGTAATAGGCGGTGGCGGCGGAATCGAGTCCGCCGGAGAGGAACAGGCCGAGCGGCACGTCGGACGCCAGGTGGTCCCGCACCGTGTCGGCCAGGAGCTTGTCCAGGCGCCCGACGGACTCCTCCAGGGTCCAGCGTTCCGGCGCCCCCGGCCGAAAATCCCAGAAGGATTTTTTTTCATAGGTTCCCCGCCCGGTCTCCAACGTCAGCGCGTGCCCCGGCTCCAATTTGCGGATTTGCCGGAAGGCCGAGCGGGGGGTCGGAACGTAGCCGAGGGAAAAATAGTCGTTCAGCGCGACGGGGTCCCAGTCCCGGCCGATCTCGGGATCGATCAGGAGGGCCTTGGCCTCGGAGGCGAAGGCAAAACCGCCCGGGAGGGGGGCGAAGTACAAGGGTTTGATGCCGAGGCGGTCCCTCACCAAATGAAGCCGCCGGGCGCGCTCCTCGAAGAGCGCGATGGCGAACATGCCCCGCAACTTCGGCCAGGCGTCCTCGGCGTGGTCTTCGAAAAGATGGAGAATCACTTCGGTGTCCGACGCCGAGGCGAAACGGTGGCCCCGGGCGAGGAGGTCGTCGCGAAGCGCCCGGTGGTTGTAAATTTCCCCGTTGAAAACGAGCCGCTGGGGGCCGGCGCGGGCGGCGGCGGGGCAGTGGGCGTTGGTCATGGGTTGCTGACCGCCCGCCAGATCGATCACTTTCAACCGCCGCATGGCAAGGCCCACGGGGCCCTCGCACCAAAGGCCATTTTCGTCTGGCCCACGGGGGGTCAGCCGTTCATTCATCCGCTCCAAGAGAGCGGGATCCACGGTTCGGCCGGCCGCCCAGGTGACTTTACCAACAATGCCGCACATGAGGGAGAATCGTTAACCCGGACAATTCAGTTGCACGCGAGGACCGAGACGGAAAAGATGGCCCTTTTTACGAAACAAAAAAGTGAGGACGTAGCGGGGACTATGTTCGAACTTTTTTGTGAAGGGAAAAGGGCCATATTTTACGTCGAATCCCGCGCGCAACTGAATTCTTCGGGTTAACCGACGGGAACTTCGGGGGTTATGCGGCCTCGGCCAGAGGCCTCGACACCTGGGGCGGCAGAGCCGCTGATTCGGGCGATGCGGTACGGGCGCTCGTTTTTATTTTCGTAGTAAATCCGCACCAGGATTTCCGCGAGCACGCCCAAGGCCAAAAACTGCATCCCGAGAAGGCCCAAAAAGACGGAAAAAATCATGAAAGGAATTCGAAGATGGCCCCACTGGGCGAACCAAAACTTGTCCAAGATCGGAAAGAGGCCGGCGAGGAAACCCATCCCGAGGAGGATGAACCCCACGCCGCCCAGAGCGTGGCTGGGGCTTCCCAGGAAGCTGAAAAAAAACTTGGCCGTGATGAGGTCCAGAAGGACTTTGAACGTGCGGCCCAGCCCGTAATGGGAACGGCCCAGGCGCCGGGGATGGTGACGCACCTCGACTTCAACGAGGCGCGCGCCTTTCCAGGCGCACCAGACGGGGATGAGGCGGTGCATTTCCCCGTAAAGCCTCAATTCCCCGATGGCGGAGCGACGGAAGGCCTTCAGCGTGCATCCGTGGTCATGGAGAGACACCCCCGTGACCCAGGAAATCAGGGCGTTGGCCAGTCGCGAGGGAACCTTACGGGTCAGCCAGGTGTCTTTGCGGTCCCGCCGCCAGCCGCAGGCCACGTCCGCGCTGTTTTTCAACGCGTCCACCAGCCGCAGGATGTCCACCGGGTCGTTTTGGCCGTCGGCATCGAGGGTGACCAAGACGTCTCCCCGTGCGTGATAGATCCCCGCCGCGAGGGCGGCGGTTTGGCCGAAGTTTCGGCTGAGGTGAATGACGCTCCAACGCGGGTTCGCGAAAGCCTGCCGGTCCAAGAGGGACGGGCTTTCGTCCGACGACCCATCGTTCACAAATACAACTTCAAATTCGGTGTTCGACAGGGCCGCGGCGAGAGCGCTGATCAACGGCGGCAAATTCCCGGCTTCGTTATAGACCGGGACGACGATGGTTATTGCGGGGGCCACGCGCGTTTTTCCAGGAGGGGCATCGGACGGCGCCATTATAGCACCTTGTTATTGACGCGATTCACCGAGCGAGTAGAATGTGGCGAGACTTATCATTTCCCCATTCCCCATGCAAAATCTGGAAGGTTCTGAACCGGTTGATCCGCGGGAAACCCATCGGGAGTTCTATGATCAACTCCGTCCCGGAACGGGGGATTATTGGCGTTTGATGGCCGCTCCGCGTTGGAGAGTGCGGACGATGTTGAAGGTGCTGGAGGACGTTCGCCCCTCCCGGCTCCTCGATTTGGGTTGCGGCAACGGGGAACTTCTCCGGGAAGCGCGGCGGGCCTGGCCGGGGGCCGACCTTTGGGGGTTGGACCGGTCCGCCGTTCAGATTGAAGCCAACCGCCGTCGATATCCCGGGATGTCCTGGGAGGTGGCGGATTTCGATTCGCCCGCGCCGCCGGCCCCGGGGCTGGCCGGTCGTTTCGACGCCTTGATCTCCTTGGAAGTGATCGAACACGTTGAATCTCCGGCGCGTTTCTTATCGTACGCTTTCGATTGCGCTCTCCCCGGCGGGCACCTTCTCCTTTCTGACGTTTCTTCTGCCGTTGCGCCGGCTCACCTCGCGCCTTCCGCTTTCACTGGTCGCGCCTCACGGCGCGGGCATTGACCGGAATGCTGAGGACATGGGTCCGGTTCGCTCCTCCGAGGCCGTACCTGAGCCTGCTCAAAAAAATTTCTTTCCGGCACACGGAGGCCATCGTCTTCGACCAGATTTTCCCATCGATCGCGAATTATTGGACCCGGACGGAGGCCCTGTCGCTTTTGGAAGGCCTTCCCGTCTCGGTCCGCCACATCACCCACGCGCGGGGCAATTCCTGTGCCGAACGGGCGTAGCCCGATGAGACGCTTCCCGAAGGCCGCCAGGCTCGGGGCTCCCGGAGGGTCCTGGCCGGTCCTGGCCGGCTTTGCGATCCTCCTGGGGGCCCTGGCCGTCCAATCGGGGATGGCCATCGTCAGCGCCTCCGCCACCTATGACGAGCCCGCGGTCATCGCCGCCGGAGCCGCCCTGGCGAAAACCGGTCGATTGGAGCTGGAAACCTGGGTCTATCCTCCCCTTATGAAATACCTGGTGGGGGGGGCGGTGTCTCTGGCCCGGCCCAGTCGCCTGTGTCAGCCCGCCTACGTTGAGACGGACGCCCCCTACAAGTGCGGGTTCGAATTCTTGTATCGGAACTCCGTGGCGCCGGAAATTTTGCTGGCGTTGGCTCGGTTGCCTTCCCTGGGTCTATCCCTGTTGGCCGCTTTGGTCGTCTTCCTCTGGGCCTCGCGCTGGTACGGGCCGGGAGGAGGTCTCACCGCCCTTGGATTTTACGTTTTTGAGCCGAATATTCTGGCCCATTCCGGTCTGGCCACGGTGGACATGGGATTGACGGCGTTTCACTTCATGGCCATCGCTTTCTGGGTTGAATTCCTTGAAAAAGGCAAGAGAAGGTATCTGATTCTCAGCGGGCTCTCGGCGGGGGCGGCCGTGGCGGCGAAATCGCCCGGACTGCTGTTCCTCGCCGGGGCGCCTCTGCTGGCGTTCCTATTCCCTCAGCGTGCGGCCGTTTCCCCGCGCCGGACTCTGCGTCCTACGCTCAAGTCTTTGGCGATTTTGGGAGGCCTCACCGTTTTCGTTCTGCTGGCGGTTTACCAATTCCGCTACACGGGCCAAATGATCGAGATGTTCTTCTCAACTTTCTCGCTGAGCCAGTCGCGGTGGGTGAATTACCTCCACGGCGAGATTCGGCGGGACGGGTTTTGGTATTACTACCTTGTGGCCATGGCGGTCAAGACTCCGCTGCCGTTTCTGGCCGCCATCGGATTGGCGGCCGCCTGGGGGCGTGACCGCCGGCGTCAGGCCCTGCTGGCGGTGCCCCTCCTGCTTTTCCTGACGGTGTTTTCCCTGTCGTCGAAGCAGAACGGATTGCGGTATGTCCTGCCGATCTACCCCTTTTTGTGCGTTCTGGCGGGCGGCTTGGCGGTGGTGAAGGCCCCGCGCTGGATTCGGCCTGCGGCCGTCGTTCTCGTTTTGTGGGCCGCGGTGGAATCCCTGGGGATCGCGCCGAACCCTTTGGCCTATTTCAATCAGATCGCGGGGGGGGCCGACAAGGGGCACAAATGGCTTGTGGACTGCAATGGGGATTGGGGGCAAAACCTTCCCGCCATTCAAAAACTTTGGAGAGAGGCGGACCGGCCGGAATTGTTGTTGGCCGATCACAGCAACGCGGATCGCGCCCACTACTTTGGGCCCCAGCAGGACGTGGTCATCGACCTCAACAACCCCCCGGAGATTTATTACCGCCATTTGAATTCTGCGTCCCCTCCCAAAGAATGGCTGGTCGTGGGGGCCAGTTGTCTTCAGGGGTGGGCCCTTAACCGGGATGACTTCAAGTGGTTGAGAAACCGCAAACCGCTCGCGCAGCCCGGGCACAGCTTGTTTGTTTTCGACGTGACGAACGATCCCGAAAGCCATTTTGAGGTGGGCCGCCTTTATCAGGACCGTCGGAACTTTCTCTTTGCCCTCCGCCAATTCCAACGGGCCGTCGCCCTCGAACCCCGCAACCCCTATTTTCGAATCGCGGAGGGGGACACGCTGGCCTCCCTGGCCCGTCCCAGGGAGGCCAAGGCCGCTTACCGGGACGTCCTTGCCCTCGCCGAGAAAGATCTGGAATTGGCCGGCGCCGTCCGGCAACGGCTCCAGGGACTTTCCGAGACCCGAAGGCTCCGTTAGCCCCGACGGCTCCTTAGACTTCCCGGTCCGGGAGAAGTATAATCCGGGTTCCCCTATCGTCGGGATCCCCCATGTCAACGGCGCCGTTCGTCCACCTCCACAACCACACGGAATACAGCCTGCTGGACGGGGCGACACGGCTCACCGACGAAAAGGGCAACCCCTCCGAGTTCATCCGCGCCATGGCGGCGGCGAAGTATCCCTCGCTGGCCATCACCGACCACGGCAACCTCTTCGGCGCCATCGAGTTTTACACCGTCTGCACCGAGGTGGGGCTGAACCCCATCATCGGCGTGGAGGCCTACCTCGCGCCGGAATCGCGCCTGGACCGCAAGGGCAGTCCCTCGGAGAGCGCCCACCACATCACCCTCCTCGCCGCCAACGACGCCGGATACAAAAATCTAATGAAACTGACCTCACGGTCGTTCTTGGAGGGGTACTACTACAAGCCCCGAATGGACCGTGAGATCCTCTCCCAGCACGGGGAAGGCCTTATCGCCCTCACCGGCTGCCTCAAGGGGGAAGTGTCTTCGGCGCTCTTGCGAGACCAGCCCGACAAAGCGGCCAAGGCCCTGGACGATTACCGGCAGATCTTCGGCCGCGAGAACGTGTTCGTCGAGTTGATGGACCACGGCCTGCCCGATCAGCGGAAGGTGTTCCCGCGTCTTGTGGAGTTGGCGAAAAAATTCGACGCGCCGCTGGTGGCCACCAACGACTGCCATTATTTCCGGAAGGACGATCATTTCGCCCACGACGTGTTGTTGTGCATCGGCACCGGCAAGGTGTTGAGCGACCCGAAACGGCTCAAATACAACGCCGCCGAGTTTTATTACAAATCGCCCCAGGAGATGGTGGAGGTGTTCAAGGAGGTGCCCCGGGCCCTGGCCAACACGCTGGCCATCGCTGAGCGGTGCCGACTGGAGATCAAGTTCAACCAGATCCTCCTGCCGCTGTACGAAGTCCCCGTGGGGGAGTCTCCGGAAGGGTACCTCGAAAAACTTTGCCTGGAAGGCCTCAAAAAACGTTTCGGCCACATCCGGCCCGATTACAAGACCCGCCTGGATTACGAACTCGACATCAT